>Ga0098059_1000213_pt1 | contig 43928 bp, 39 predicted proteins | sample 20_taG_FD_92580 | JGI IMG/M metagenome (GOLD analysis project Ga0098059, IMG submission 92580) | Marine viral communities from the Subarctic Pacific Ocean - 20_ETSP_OMZ_AT15318 metaG | ecosystem: Environmental > Aquatic > Marine > Oceanic | place: Subarctic Pacific Ocean | collected 2015-01-19
GCTTTAGTCATATTTTTGCGGGCGGTTATAGTGCAGGTTATTACTCGTACAAATGGGCTGAAGTACTTTCGGCAGACGCCTATTCTAAATTTGAAGAGGAAGGAATTTTTAATCCACAAACTGGCCAAGCGTTTATGCAGCACATTCTTGAAAAAGGCGGCAGCGAAGAGCCAATGGCACTGTTTAAAAACTTCCGTGGTCGCGAGCCAAGTGTAGATGCACTACTGCGCCACAGTGGCATTGCCGCTTAGGGTCTATTGACCTTTGCGGATTAAAATATAATTACAAAAGCGCCCCAGTGGCGCTTTTTTATTGCCTAAAACACAGTGTTGTTAAAGAATATTTTGAATAAATTTTAGTAGTTTCAACATAGCGTACTATGCTTTGAACAAAGTACTAAAAGGGACTAACGCATGGCAAAGTTAATACTGGCAATTGATGACGATAAATTAATGCACCATATTATTGAAGAGTCTTTAGCTGGGTTTTGTAAAGTGCTCCATGCCAAAAATGGTGAAGATGGCATAAGACAAGCAAATAAATATAACCCTGATATTATTTTGCTTGATGTTGAAATGCCAGGAATGTCTGGTTATGAAGTCTGCCAAAGTATTAAACAAAATAAAGCCACAACAGATATCCCCGTGATGTTTTTATCATCCAAAGTAGGGCAGGCTGAACGTATTAAAGGCTTCAGTGTTGGCGGGGCAGACTACATTTTAAAGCCTTTTAACGCACAGGAGCTGATGGCACGTATTAAAATTCTTTACCAGTACCGCAAGCAATGCGCAGCACTGCAGTATGATATAGCAAAGGCCAATAAAACAGCTGAAATGGCGATGATTGAAACCGGTGACATGGGGCGCATTATGCGCTTTGTTTGTCAAAGCTACCATGCTGATAACTTAGAACTATTAAGTGAATACTTTTTAGGCTTTTTTACGCCATTACACCTCAATGTCGTGGTTGTTTTTTGGCAAAATAACCAGGGAGTGTTTTATAGCCAAGAGACGGGCGTATGCCCATTAGAGCAAGAGCTACTCATGCAGCATAAAAATGCAGAGCGCTTTGTTGATATTGGTCATAGTACTATTATTAATTACCCTAATATTTCACTGTTAATTAAAAATATGCCAATAGATACGCCATCACTGTATGGTCGCTATAAAGATTTATTTCCGCATATTTTAGAAGTAACTAACGAAAAAGTAGTTACTATACAGCAGCACCAATATCGACTAATGCGCGACAATGAGCTAACCCTTGCTTTTAAAGATATTGTTGCCCAGCTTAAAAATCAAAACGCCATGCAAACGAATGCGATTAGCCAGCTTACAGAGCAGCTCGAGCAACTCCAATCGTTAATGCAAACACAAAATGACTTACCAGCTTCGCAGCTTAATGAGCAAATAACTCAGCTTAGCCATACATCACAGCAGCTGGTTGCAACCACTAATGATTTAGCGTTTATTAAGCACCAACTAAAAACAACTACTCAACAGCGTGATGACTTAATTACTCAAACACAACTAAGTAAACAACAAGCGCAGCCAGAATCTGAGAGTGAAAATAACGATATTGAGTTGTTTTAAACTATACACCTTGCGAACTTCGTATATTGCTGCTGTTTGGGTATAATAGCGGTGAAATTTATCATCGGAGTGTGAAGTGGTTATACAGTGTGCGTTTAAAGAGTGTCGGCCATATTTGAATGAGTTAGAAACACGCTTTGGGCTTGCTCAATGGGCGGAGCAAAGCCGTGGCTTTAGTTTGCATTACGATGATAAAGGACTAAGCCTATATAAAACTGATGAGCCTAAACTAGGTGCAATTAACGTAGACTTTGTAACTGGTGCTGTTGCACATAGGCGTAAATTTGGTGGTGGTAAAGGGCAATCAATTGCTAAAGCCGTTGGTCTTAATAAGGGCGCAACGCCAGTGGTACTCGATGCAACCGCAGGGCTTGGACGTGATGGTTTTGTTTTAGCCTCGCTAGGCTGTAAAGTGATTTTGCATGAGCGCCACCCCGTGGTTGCCGCGCTGTTATATGACGGTTTACAACGTGCTTATAACGATAGTGAAATTGGCCCATGGATGCAGCAAAATATGAGCTTAATATTTGGCTCAAGCCATACCTTACTTGCTCAATGTGACAGCGTGCCCGATGTAGTGTATTTAGATCCTATGTTTCCGCACCGTGAAAAATCAGCACTGGTTAAAAAAGAAATGCGCGTATTCCAAGAATTAGTAGGTGGCGATACCGACGCCGATGATTTACTCGAGTTTGCCTACCCCCTTGCCAGCAAACGTGTTGTAGTTAAACGCCCCGATTACGCACCATTTTTAAATGATAAAACCCCAAGCATGCAAATCAAAACCAAGAAGAACCGCTTTGATGTATATGTAAAAGCCGCAATGATTTAGGTTAAAGAACAGTTTTTAGTCTTCAGCTGTCAGTTGTCAGCAAAAGATTAAGCCAAGTACGGTGTTTGGGTTAAACGTAGACGGGGCTTTACGCCGCGCAGGTAGTTTGACATGTTGTCAAAGTGCGCGAGGTAAACTCTCGCCTATAATATAAAAACTGGGCTTGCATAAGGCTCGGTGTTTTATTTTACTACCTGACCGCTGACCGCTGACCGCTGACCGCTGACCGCTGACCGCTGACCGCTGACCGCTGACCGCTGACCGCTGACCGCTGACCGCGAACTGATCTTTTAGATCTCGACTATTGAATATAGGATCTCAGCGCGTTTTCATGCTAGAATTTGCGCAATTTTTTTGTACTCGATAAGTAGCACTGTAATGATCTTAGATGATATTCGCATCGTTTTAGTAAACACATCACACTCTGGTAACATTGGTTCAGCGGCGCGCGCCATGAAAACCATGGGATTATCAAAGTTATACCTTGTTGATCCAGCCTGTGAAATAGACAGTCATGCAAGTGCGCTTGCTGCAGGTGCGACTGATGTACTAGGTAATGCTGTTATTGTTGATAGCGTTGCAGATGCGATTGCTGATTGTGCATTAACGATTGGTACTAGCGCCCGCTCGCGTACATTGTCGTGGCCTATGGTAGAGCCGAGAGAATGTGGTGAAAAGCTTGTTGGCGAAGCCGTAAACGGCCCTGTAGCGCTTGTGTTTGGCCGTGAAAACAGTGGCTTAACTAATGAAGAATTACAACTGTGTAATTACCATGTGTGTATTCCTGCTAACCCAGAATACAGCTCACTTAATTTAGCCATGGCTGTGCAAACCTTATGTTATGAAACGCGTATGGCGTTTTTAAATCAGCAACCTAAGGCTGTTCAAGAAGAAGACGACACCCTATATCCATCGTCTAAACAAACAGAATTGTTTTACGAACATCTTGAAGACACTTTGTTTAAAACAGGCTTCATTATTAAGCAGCACCCAGGCATGGTAATGACTAAGCTACGTCGTTTGTTTAATCGTGCTCGCCCTGAAGATGCAGAAATGAACATATTACGAGGTATTCTTACCTCAATTAATAAGTCTATAAAATAGCAATTAGTTATAAATAGCGCCCTTTATTGCTCTACTAATACTTGACTAAATTACTCAGGTAATTACAATAGACCCAATACTTGACCAAAACAGTCGGGTATTGCAAGTTTATCGGCTGGCATCCGAGGCTAGCCAATCAGGATAATACTTGACTAATCTACTCTGGTAATTAAAATTTGCACTCTTTTGTGCGGGGGGCGTTATGAAGTTAACATCAAAAGGCAGATACGCCGTTACAGCCATGCTGGATGTTGCACTACATGCAAATATAGGCCCTGTAGCGCTTGCAGATATTTCGCAGCGCCAAGAAATTTCTTTGTCTTATCTTGAGCAATTATTTGCCCGTTTACGTAAAAATGGGCTAGTGAGTTCTGTTCGAGGTCCTGGTGGGGGCTATTTACTAGGACGTGAGGCTGACGTAATTTCAGTTGGCGATGTTATCAATGCGGTAGATGAATCTGTTGACGCTACACGGTGTCAGCGAAGCAATACTGGTTGTCAAAGTGGTATGCGTTGTTTAACCCATACATTGTGGTCAGACTTAAGCGCACGAATTGAAGAATTTTTAAATAATATTACCTTAGCTGAACTGGTTGAAAAGTCGGACGTTAAAGCGGTCGCTCTTCGCCAAGAAAACAGCGTTAATGATGCAATTAAGCAGTTGGAAAATATTCAAGTAAGCTGTCAACTTTAAGGTTGACCTGCAGCGGAGAGAGAAATGAAGTTACCGATTTATTTAGATTACGCAGCAACTACGCCTGTTGACGAACGAGTTGCCAAAGAAATGATGCAGTGCCTGACTATGGACGGTAATTTTGGTAATCCAGCATCGCGTTCACACCGTTTTGGTTGGCAAGCTGAAGAAGTCGTTGACCAAGCACGTACTGACATTGCTGATTTAATTAATGCAGACCCACGTGAAATTGTATTCACATCGGGTGCAACAGAATCAAATAACCTTGCTATTAAAGGTGCAGCTCAGTTTTACAAGAAAAAAGGTAAGCATGTTATTACCGCTAAAACTGAACACAAAGCGGTTATCGACACATGTCGTGAACTTGAGCGTCAAGGGTTTGAAGTAACCTACATGGACGTTGAAGAAAACGGCCTACTTGATCTGCAAAAATTAGCAGACACCATGCGTGACGACACCGTGCTTGTAAGTATCATGCATGTAAATAACGAGCTAGGTGTAATCCAAGACATCAATACTATTGGTGAAATGTGTCGCGAACGTAAAATTATGTTCCACGTAGATGCGGCACAAAGCGCGGGTAAAGTTTTAATCGATGTGCAACAAACCAAAGTAGATTTTATGTCATTCTCGGCGCACAAAGTATACGGCCCTAAAGGCGTAGGTGCTTTGTATGTTCGTCGTAAACCACGTGCACGTTTAGAAGCACAAATGCACGGTGGCGGCCATGAGCGTGGCATGCGTTCTGGTACATTAGCAACTCATCAATTAGTGGGTATGGGTGCAGCATTTAGAATTGCAAAACAAGATTTTGAAAAAGATCACGCACACATCAGTGCGTTGCGTAAACGCCTAATCGACGGCATTTTAACGGATATGGACGAAGTGTACTTTAACGGCACGCAAGACCAATCAGTACCTGGTATTGTCAACATTAGCTTTAACTTTGTTGAAGGTGAGTCGTTATTAATGGCTGTTAAAGATATTGCGGTATCGTCAGGTTCAGCCTGTACATCTGCAAGTTTAGAGCCTTCTTACGTATTACGTGCATTAGGTCGCAACGACGAGCTAGCGCACAGCTCGATTCGTTTTAGTATTGGCCGTTTTACCACCGAAGAAGAGATTGATTACACCGTTGAGTTAATGAAAAACTCGATTGGCCGTTTACGTGAAATGTCTCCTCTTTGGGAAATGCACCAAGAAGGTGTTGATTTAGATTCAGTTGAATGGGCGCACCACTAATTAGTGGAGCCCATACCTAGCAGGTAGTGAGGATAGAATTATGGCTTACAGTGATAAAGTAATCGACCACGTAGAAAACCCACGTAACGTAGGTGCTCTAGACAAAAATGATCCGTCAGTGGCAACGGGTATGGTAGGCGCACCAGCATGTGGTGACGTAATGAAATTGCAAATTAAAGTATCGGCGGAAGGCGTTATTGAAGATGCAAAATTCAAAACGTACGGCTGTGGTAGCGCAATTGCTTCATCTTCGCTGGTAACAGAGTGGGTTAAAGGCAAAACATTAGACGAAGCTGCGACTATCAAAAATACCGATATCAGCGCAGAGCTAGAATTACCACCAGTGAAAATTCACTGCTCAATTTTAGCCGAAGATGCAATTCAAGCAGCAATTGCAGATTACAAAAGCAAACATACAAACTAAGAGATATTCATGGCAGTGACATTGACAGATGCGGCAGCAAACCGTGTACAATCATTTTTAGCAAACCGTGGTAAAGGCATTGGCCTGCGAGTTGGCATTAAAACGACGGGCTGTTCAGGTCTTGCTTATGTTCTAGAGTTTGTTGATGAGCTAAACGATGACGATGAAACATTTGCGGCCAAAGGCGTTACCTTAATTGTTGACGCTAAAAGCTTAGTTTATATCGACGGCACCGAGCTCGACTACACTAAAGAAGGTTTAAATGAAGGGTTTAAATTTAATAACCCTAACCAAGCTGATGAGTGTGGCTGTGGCGAAAGCTTTACAGTTTAAGCTCAAACTTGTTTTAAGATATAAATAAGCCCTGCCAGTTAATGTAGGGCTTTGTCATTTGTGAGAAGTTATGCGTTATTTTGAGTTATTTGCAATACCGGTTGACTACAATATTGACTTAGCAATGATCAACAAGCACTACTTAGAACTTCAACGTGCTGTACACCCTGATCGTCATGCTAATGCCAGCAGTCGTGATAAATTAATGGCCGTACAAAGTACCGCTGAAATTAACGACGCATTACAAACACTTAAGCATCCGGTTAAACGTGCTGAATATATGTTGAGTGAGCTGGGCGTTGATATTCGCGCTGAGCAGCAAACACTGCAAGATCCCATGTTCTTGATGCAACAAATGGAACTGCGCGAAGAGCTTGAAGAACTTCCCTCTGCAAGTGATCCAGATATCGCTATTGCTAATTTTGAGTCGCAAATAAAGCAATTAAAAGCCCAGTATAGCAACGAATTGGCTGAGCAACTTGCAAGCAACGATGAGCAACAATATCAACACGCTGCTGACAACATTCGCAAATTAAAATTTGTATATAAGTTACAAGACGAACTTGAACGCATTGAAGACAGTTTATTTGACGATTAATTACTTGCTGCAAAGCGAGCAACACGAGTTTAAAGAGCATTATGGCATTATTGCAAATTGCTGAGCCGGGGCAGAGCGCGGCACCACATGAACACAAATTAGCCATTGGAATTGATTTAGGCACTACAAATTCATTAGTGGCAACCGTACAAAGCGGCGAAGCACGCACTATTACTGATGAGTCAGGCGAAGCGATGTTACCCTCAGTGGTTCGTTATCAAGCTGGCGGCATTACCGTGGGTAATGATGCAATGCAAGCAGCTACACTCGATCCGGTTAATACGCTTATTTCAGTGAAGCGCTTTTTAGGTAAAACGCAAACCGAAATAGAACAAAGCTATGGCCAACTGCCTTATCAGTTTTGCGATGATGATGGTGCATTGGCTATCGAAACGGCTGCGGGAAAAATCAGCCCAGTTAAAGCCTCAAGTCATATTTTAAATGCTTTAAAAGTACGCGCTGAGCAAAGCTTTGGTAATCAAGATATTTTAGGGGCAGTGATTACGGTACCAGCTTATTTTGATGATGCACAGCGTCAAAGCACCAAAGATGCGGCTGAGCTTGCCGGTATTAATGTACTGCGCTTACTAAACGAGCCTACTGCCGCTGCCGTTGCTTACGGTTTAGATTCAGGGCAAGAAGGTATTATCGCCGTTTATGATTTAGGGGGCGGTACTTTTGATATCTCTATTCTGCGTCTTAATAAAGGCGTGTTTGAAGTGCTGGCCACCGGTGGCGATTCTAGCCTAGGCGGCGACGACTTTGACTCATTATTAGTTGATTACCTAAAACAAGAAACCGGCGTGACAAGCTTATCTCCTTCGGTATTACGCTTATTCATTAATAAAGCCAAAGCCTGTAAAGAAGCACTCAGCCAATACGAAAAAGTGAATGTTGGCCTTGAGTTTGACGATGAAAAATACATGGTTGAAGTAACGCGAGAAAAATTTAATGAGCTCGCTATGCCACTGGTTAAAAAAACGCTCCGCTCATGTCGTCGTGCAGTAAAAGATGCCGGTATTGAAAACCAAGAAGTATTACAAGTTGTAATGGTTGGCGGTTCAACCCGCATGCCGTTGGTTCGTACTCAAGTTGGCGAATTTTTTGATAAACAGCCACTAACTTCAATTGACCCTGATCGTGTTGTTGCACTGGGTGCTGCATTACAAGCTGACGTATTAATTGGTAACAAGCCAGATTCCGACATGTTATTACTTGATGTGTTACCGTTGTCGCTAGGCCTTGAAACAATGGGTGGCTTGGTTGAAAAAATCATTCCACGCAATACCACGATTCCGGTTGCGCGTGCGCAAGAATTTACTACGTTTAAAGATGGTCAAACGGCCATGTCGTTGCATGTATTACAAGGTGAACGTGAACTGGTTGACGATTGTCGATCGCTGGCAAAGTTTAGCTTAAAAGGTATTCCTCCTATGGCGGCGGGGGCGGCGCATATTCGCGTTACCTTTAAAGTAGACGCTGATGGTTTATTAAGCGTGTCGGCCATGGAGAAATCAACGGGTGTTCAAGCAGAAATACAAGTAAAACCGTCGTTTGGTTTGTCTGACGACCAAGTTGCTAATATGCTTAAAGAGTCGATGAGTAACGCTAAAGGCGATATGCAAGCGCGTATGCTTAAAGAGCAACAAGTTGAAGCGCTTCGTGTAATAGAAGCAATGGAAGCCTCTTTAGCTGCTGATGGCGATTTACTTGAGCCTGAGCAATTAGCGGCACTAAAAGTGGAAATAAACGAACTTGCAAAAGTACGCGAGAGTGCGCAAGAGCCAAGCGAAATAAAAGCGGCCATTGAAAAAATGGATAATGCGAGCAGTGATTTTGCCGCGCGCAGAATGGACGCGTCAATTAAAAAAGCCTTAACGGGTCAGTCAGTAGACAATATATAAGAGAGATTAGAATGCCACAAATTGTTTTTCTTCCCCATCCGGAGTTGTGTCCTGACGGTGCAGCAATAGAAGCGCCCGCTGGCGAAACGGTACTTGATATCGCGCTTAAAAATGGCATTAGCATTCCTCATGCCTGTGAAAAATCATGTGCATGTACAACGTGTCATTTAGTGATCCGTGAAGGTTTTGACTCATTAGATGAAAGTGATGACCTAGAAGATGACATGCTAGATAAAGCATGGGGTTTAGAGCCTGAATCGCGCTTAGGTTGCCAGGCAATTATTAGAGATGAAGACTTAGTGGTTGAAATACCTAAGTACAATCTCAATATCGTTAATGAAGAACACTAGTTTTTAATTAATGACTATCATATTAAAAGCCGCTGTTTGATACAGCGGCTTTTTTGTTTGTATTTGGTAGCAGCGGGTTTATCCCGCGTCTTTTTAAAGGTTAAAGGCGAAAGGTAAAGGGTTACGAGCGGCGGGCTGCGAGACGCGGGTAAATTAAAATAGCCTGTAGGCGGGGATTTACGCCGCGCAAATGTGGTTAAAGGTAATAAAATTATGCACAAAGAGGTTAAGAGACGCTGCGCTTTTTGAGGAAGTGACAAAACAATTAATTACTCAGGCTAATGGTTAGTGTTTTCTCATTTTCTTCTCATTCACTTCTCTTTGTGCATATGCTTTTTAAAGCGGTTTTATCCCGCGTTTGTTAGTAATTTTATTTACCACAGAGATTACAGAGTGCGCAGAGGAAGTGAATAAATACAAAGGTTGAAGGTAAAGGGTTACGGGCGGCGGGTAAATTAAAATGAATAAGTCTTGTAGCGTTAACCACAAGGCTTTTTTAATTTATCGAAGCCCGAAGCCCAAAACCCGAAGCCCAAAACCCAAAACCCATTTTGGAGGTATATTTTGAGTGATCTTATTTTTTCAGACTCGTTTATTAACGGTGAATTTTATCAAACCAACTCACGCTTTAGCGTTGATGATCCGGCCACCGAACAAAGTATTGTTGATGTAAGTGATATTGACGAGCAAGGCGTAAAAAATGCCATAACAGCAGCACAAGGCGCTTTTGTAAAATTAAAAGCCACCAATGCGACCGAGCGAAGCGAAACCCTGATGCGTTGGTATGATCTAGTAATAAAGCACAAAAAAACGCTAGCTACACTTATGACTAAAGAGCAGGGAAAACCGCTTAAAGAATCGCTTGGTGAAATAGATTATGGCGCCGGTTTTATTAAATGGTTTGCAGAGGAAGCTAAACGCAGCTACGGTGATGTGATCCCTGCCACCGATAACAGTCATCGTTTAACTAGCTTCAAGCAACCTATTGGCGTGGTAGCAGGTATTACGCCATGGAATTTTCCTGTTGCTATGGTGACTCGAAAAGTCGCGCCGGCTTATGCCGCGGGCTGTAGTTTTATACTCAAGCCTTCTGAGCACACACCATTATGTGCTATCGCTTTAGCTTATTTAGCTGATCAGGCTGGCTTTGTTAAAGGTGCATTTAATGTGCTTGTGTCACAAGATGCCAAAAAGGTTGGCAAAATGCTGACAGACTCAGAGGTGGTACGTAAGTTTACTTTTACTGGCTCTACAGGTGTAGGTAAGCAGTTACTCTCTCAATGTGCATCTACAATAAAGCGTACTTCAATGGAATTGGGGGGAAATGCCCCGTTTATAATATTTGATAATGCTGATATTGACGATGCGATTGATGGATTAATGGCGGCCAAATTTAGAAACTCAGGACAAGCTTGTGTTGCAGCAAATCGTATTTTTATTCAGCGTAATATATTAAATGACGTGCTTGAAAAAATTACACCCAAAGTCGCTGCGCTCAAAGTTGCGAACGGTTTTGATGAAAATGCCGACATAGGGCCGCTTATTTACCCCAAAGCAAAAGAGAAAGTGCAACAACTGATTAAAGACGCTCTTGATAAAGGCGCTACGCTAATTGGAGATAACAGCAATTTAGGTGGCAGTTTTCAAAACCCATTAATAGTCACCAATGTCACTACACAAATGGATATTTATCACGAAGAAGTGTTTGGTCCTGTATTAACGGTGATCCCATTTGATGAAGAAAGCGAAGTACTTGCGCTCGCTAATGACGTCCCTTATGGGTTAGCTGCGTACTTTTATAGCCAAAACATTAAACAAATCTATCGTATAAGCGAAGGGCTAGAGTTTGGCATGGTAGGTGTAAATGAGGGAGTTATATCAAACCCAGTTGCGCCGTTTGGTGGTGTAAAGCAATCAGGTCTTGGTCGTGAAGGCGGGCATCAGGGTTTAGATGAGTACTTAGAAGAAAAATACGTATGTATTAAGCTGTAATGATTAAGACTGTTCCGATGAGTTAATGGTTGTAAGATAAAACTCGGTTAAATGTTGCTAGATAATGGGCTAAATGTTACCTTTTTAATATATATTTTTCGTAACAAAATAGTAAAAAAATTTCTATAAGTAGAAATACCCCCGTGTGTAAATGCCACCATTTGGTGGCATTTTTTTTAGCCACTTTTTTGGCGAACCTTATCGCTTCGGTCTAAAATTACTCTATAAGCAGTGATTGGTGTTTAAACTTTGTATATAAGCTTAAAATAAAGTAATAACTATTCTCGTTTGTTTTTGTGATTTTTTGTAACCTCATGTTTTTAAATGTATATTTTTACTAAGCTGAGGTGTAATATGAAGTTTCAGGCTCTTTTGAACTGTTAGAATATAGTAATAATGTATAATTGTGTTTTATACATTTATAAATTAACATCCCGCAAATTCACCCATTAAAAAATAATGAAGCACCCACTATGAGTAGAAGAAATCAAGCAACGGTAGACCAGGAAGTTTCGTTTGGCATTGACGAAGAATTAGTTTCTACAACAGATTTACGAGGGGTTATCACCTATGCAAATGATAGCTTTTGTAAAGTTTCAGGGTATACCATCAATGAGTTAAAAGGGAAAAATCATAATATGGTTCGTCACCCAGATATGCCACCTGCGGCATTTGGTGATATGTGGTCTAATTTAAAAAGCGATACCGCATGGCGAGGAGCTGTAAAAAATAGATGTAAAGATGGGCGTTATTACTGGGTTGATGCATTTGTTACCCCTATTTACGAAAACGGTAAAAAAGTAGGTTATCAATCAGTTCGTCAACAACTCCTTCCAGAATATAAACACCGCGCAGAAAAACTTTACCAACGTTTAAACAACGGTCAATCAATTACGCCTTTAAGTGAAAAATTAGCTGCATTTAAATTGCCTCTATTTTTTGGGTGTGCCGCTTTAATTGCTTGGTTAACAAGTTACATGTTCTGGTTATGTGTGCTGTTTGTTCCTCTGCCTTTTGTTATTTTTTATGAAGAGTTAATTCGCTCGCAAAGCAAAATCAAAAAAACCAAAGCAGGCCCAGATAGCGTATCTCGGCATATTTATTCTGGTAGCGATAGCCTCAGCTATAGTGATTTTCAGATTAAATTACTTGAGGGTAAAGTAACGACCATTGTTGGGCGTATTATTGATGGCACTTTAAGCCTTAGCAAAGGAGCTGATTCGCTTAAAGTTTGTGCTGAAGCTGCGCAGGCTGGCGTTGAAAAAGAAGCATCTGAATTACATCAGGTATCGTCTGCGGTCGAAGAAATGGTGCATTCAATTGACGAGGTAGCAAAAAATACCTTAGTCACTAATCAACGAGTGCAACAAGCTCACCAAGATTGTGAGTCAGCAACGCAAGCCATGTCAGGGACAATGCGAGAGGTGTCGTTACTTGCAACTGAAGTTGATAACTCAGCAAGCTCTGCGAGTGAGTTAGCAACAGAGGCTGAAAAAATTGGTGGTATAATGCAAGAGATACAAGGGATTGCCGATCAAACAAATTTACTTGCACTCAATGCCGCTATTGAGGCCGCGCGTGCTGGTGAACATGGTAGAGGCTTCTCGGTTGTTGCTGATGAGGTACGTGCACTCTCAAGCAGAACGCATACCGCCACAGAGCAAATTCAAGTCTCAATATCTGAAATGCAATCTACGCTACTCAACTGGTCAAAAACAATGGAAGCGGGTAAACACGCTGCTGAAACATGTGTTAAAGAAACCCGTAATAGCCAAGATATCGTCTCAAAAGTCTATGCGGCAATTACAGATATTTCCGATTTAGCAACGCAAATATCAACCGCTGCGGAAGAGCAAAGTATGGTATCGCAAGAAATTAGCCGCAATATTTCCAATATTAGTAGTGCGTCTTCAGAAAACTTAGCCCAAGCGCATTGTGTAGGAGCAGAGTCTGATGCGATTGAAAAGCACTCTAAAGCATTAGCGTCATTAGGTCTTTCTTTCAAAGTAGGTTAGTAAAGTGAGCAAGGATAGCAAGCAGTTAGATATAGGTGCAGCCTATGATGTATCGTATTCTCAATGTGCAAATTTAAGTGCACAATTGAGAGTACTGCAGCACGAAATTAAAGCCGATTACTTATTTATTGCCTCTGTAAATGAAGATAAATTAGCAACTACGCAGTTGGTTTTACATAACGCAGAGGTCGTTGATAACTTTTCTTATTCGCTAGAAGGCTCGCCTTGTGAACAGCTGCCTTCAAAAAGTGCGTGTTTTATAACGGATGAATTACAACAACACTATCCTGAAAATAAGCTACTAAAAACTATAAATGCGCAAGCTTACATTGGCGTCTCTATAAGCAATGATGAAGGCCAATTAAGCGGCGTACTGGTTGGTCTTTATTTAAATAGTGATCCAACAATCGAACGCTACCTACCAAGGCTAATTAGCTTTGCGAGTTATACAGCAGTGTTCCTGCAAAAGTGTTTTTTAGAAGATAAATCAAGCTCACAGCAATCACTATTTAGTGCTGTTGAAGCTATGTCGAAGGTAGGCACGTGGGAATACACAATTTCAACCGGCGAGCTAAATTATTCACCCGAGGTTTATAATATTTATGGCCTTGATAAGCACAAACCGCTCACGACCACACAAGCGATTGCGCATTATGCTGGTGAAAAAGAGCAAGCGCGTATTCGTGATTTTTTTAATCGTTTGCAAACACATGGTCTTCCTTATTGTGAAGACTTTGAGTTTGTAGATGCTCATGGCAATAAAAAGTGGGTACGGACGAGTGGTCACCCTGTTTTTAATGATGATCATCAGGTTATTAAAGTGCATGGTGCTTTTGAAGATGTCACTTTAGAGTATGAATTAAAGGCCAAGGTTGATGATAAAAATAATCGCCTTGAAGCTATTTTAAATAACTTAAATGATGCAGTGATCACTATTAATCAGCAAGGCGTTATTGTTCACTGTAACTCAACCGCATTAACTATGTTTGGCTATAAGCAAAATGAAATGCTTGGCTTGTCGATTAACAACTTAATGCCTGAGCCTTATGCATCTAAGCATCACTCGTATATGCGAAATTATGAGCGAACAGGTGAGGCTAAAATTATTGGTGTTGGTAGGCAACTACCTGCAAGAAAAAAAGACGGCACTATTTTTCAAATAGAATTGTCACTTACCAAAGCAGTTAATGAGCAAAGTGTTGAATATATTGGTGTAGTTAGAGATATTAGTGAAAAACTCAAAGCGCAAGATACCATTTATAATTTAGCTTATTCAGATCCCATAACAGGATTAAAAAATAAGCGGTGGTTTGAGCGCGAATGCAGAAGTTTACTTCAAAGTGCCAGCATTAATAATGGCTATATATATGCTGCATTATTAGATATGGATAAGTTAGCGCAATTTAACTTTAAGTACGGTATTGAGGCGGGCAACGAAGCACTCATTTTAACGGCTAAAAAACTATCAAATGCGGTACAGGGCGAGTACAAGCTATACAAAAGCGGAGTCGATTCTTTTTTAATTATAAGCGCCAATATAAGTAATGACTTATCCTACCTAGAGCAACAACAACCAAGTATAGACTCTAAAATATTAGCGCTAGATAACTTCTCACATAAGATCAGTGATCTTGATGTGGTACTAAGCGCCTCGTTGGGCAGTACAATTATTAATGCGAGTAGAGACTCCTATAGCTCTATGTTTGATAAGTTGGAATACGCACTAAAACAAGCCAAAAAGTTGTCTCCTTTTGGTTATTACTTTGCAGATTTAGATGCATTAAAACGTTACGAACGTACCAATAAAATTCGTTACTTACTAATAAATGTTGATAAAAGTGATGAATTAACACTGGTACTACAGCCACAATTTATTAATGAAAATACCTTTAATTCAGCCGAAGCATTATTACGTTGGGATTCTGAGGAATTAGGCGTAATAAGCCCTGGGGAATTTATACCCCTAGCAGAAGAGAGTGAAGCCATTATTAAAATTGGCGATTGGGTGGTTGATCAAGTATGTAAGTTGCTGCATGAAGTCAGCCGAGCAGGAAAAAACACCTGTATTGCCGTTAACATTAGCGCTAAACAAATTGTAGCCCCCGATTTTAAGGAAAAATTGCTCGCCAGTGTTCATAAGTGGCAAGTGTCACCACGTAACTTAGTGATAGAGCTGACCGAAACGACTTTAGTGTCAGACATCGAACTAGTAAAAGAGACTATGCTTGAACTTAATAAAAAGGGCTTTAGGTTTTCAATTGATGACTTTGGAACGGGTTATTCAAGCCTGAGTTATTTGAAAGAGTTGCCAATTTCTGAGCTTAAAATAGATAAATACTTTGTCGATGGCATTATGGATACTGACGATAATTCAAGTAAAACTATTGTGAATATGATCATCGACATGGCCAGTGCTTTAGGCGTAAATAGCGTTGCTGAAGGCGTTGAGGAACCTGCGCAATTTAATTATTTAAAGCAGCGCGGTTGCAACTTATTTCAAGGCTATTTATTTTCAAAGCCACTGCCTATTGCACAGTGGAAAGAACGCCTTAAATAATATGTAGCAGCGACTTTATTTTGCGTTTATTAAGTTTATATGTTCAAAGCTTCAAATGCGGGCATCGGGCTTCGAGACGCGGGGTAAATCCACTGCTACGTGTGTAGTTTTTAAATCTATGGTAGCAGCGACGTTATGTCGCGTCAGGTTTAAGATCTAATAAATGCGTAAGGTAAACTCATGCCTACAGACAAGTTGGCGTAGTTTCTTTATTTCTGACTTGGCTTCGTATCGGGTAAATATAATTTAGAGATTAGCTTTAGATATTACTGAGGAAACTTAGAAAATAGTGGGGCGATTGACGGGGCTCGAACCCGCGACAACCGGAATCACAATCCGGGGCTCTACCAACTGAGCTACAACCGCCACTACATACACCTTGTTTGGTGTGGCGCGCATAATACATAATATCCCCATGCTTGTGAAGCAAAAAATCAAAAAAATTAAACTTATTTTAAGTATTCTATATTTAAGCTATTGGCAACGGGTAACGGGCAGCTCGAATCCCTAATTCCGCGCAAGATTTTCTTCTCTGTGTAGCGCGAAGTGCCTCGGTGTACTCTGTGGTTCAAAATGGTTTTTTAGGCGGGGGTTATCACGCGCAGGTGGTTTTAGGCAATAAACTTATTCACAAAGAGGTTAAGAGACGCTGCGCTTTTAGAGCTAGTGAAAAAACAATTAATCACTCGGGCTCATGGTTATTGTTTTCTCATTTACTCCTCATTCACCTCTCTTTGTGCAAAAAGATCTTAAAGAGATTTTATTCACCACAGAGGGTTAGTGCACACAGAGGAAATGATTAAAGACATGTTTTATTTGTTTTGTCTTCTCTGTGGAGCGTGAAGCGCCTCGGTGTACTCTGTGGTTCAAAATGGTTTGTAGGCGGGGGTTATCCCGCGCAGGTGGTTTTAGGTAATAAACTTATTCACAAAGAGGTTAAGAGACGCTGCGCTTTTAGAGCTAGTGAAAAAACAATTAATCACTCGGGCTCATGGTCATTGTTTTCTCATTTACTCCTCATTCACTTCTCTTTGTGCAAAAAGATCTTAAAGAGATTTTATTCACCACAGAGGGGGCAGAGCACACAGAAGAAATGATTAAAGACATATTTTATTTGTTTTGTCTTCTCTGTTAAGCGCGTAGCGCCTCGGTGTACTCTGTGGTGCAAAAAATTAAAACACTATTTACCACAGAGGTCACAGAGGAAGAGATTAAAGACAAAGATTTTAGGTTTTAGGTAGAGATTAAGCCAAGCATGATGTTTGTATTGAACGTGAGCGGTGGTTATCCGGCGCATTTTATTAAACCCTGCGCGAGGTAAACTCCCCTCGAACCTCGAACCTTGTAAAACGCTGTTGCAAACACCTATTAAAGATTTACAATACAATAAACAACACCGCTAAACTGCTTAATAACACTATCAGGAGTTAATATGGATTCGATACTCAATTGGCTGAATGAAAATTCAGGCTTAATCTTACACTACGGTATTCAAGCAGTCATAGCGCTTGTTATATTTTTACTGGGTGGACGAATTGCTAAATTTTGTGCAAAGTTAACCGAAAAAGCATTCGACAAGAAAAAAGTAGATAAAGCGGTTTCATCGTTTGTCTCTAGTATTGTATATGCCATTGTATTTGCAGCCACTATTTTAATGGCGCTGTCACAAATTGGTATCGAAACTACGTCATTCATTGCTATTTTAGGTGCGGCAGGTTTAGCCGTTGGCTTAGCACTGCAAGGGTCGTTATCTAACTTTGCGTCAGGCGTATTAATTATTCTACTTCGCCCATTTAAATCAGGTGACTACGTTGAAGCGGGCGGTAAAGCCGGTACGATTAAAAAAATCGAAATATTCTCAACTGAAATGCGCACACCCGATAACAAAGTTATTGTAATGCCTAATTCAAAAATAATGTCAGATGCGATCATTAATTACTCGCGCGAATCAACACGCCGCGTTGATCTTGTGATTGGTGTTGGCTACGACGCCGACTTACGAAAAGCAAAAGAAGTACTTAAATCAGTGCTTGATAACGAATCGCGTATTTTAAAAGATCCTGCATACAATGTATCAGTTTCTGAACTTGCCGATTCAAGCGTTAACTTTATAGTGCGCCCGTGGGTTAACTCAGAAGATTACTGGCCAACATATTGGTCGTTAATGGAAAACATTAAAATAGCGTTAGACGACGCAGACATTACCATTCCATTCCCGCAAATGGATGTACATTTACACAAGCAAGACTAATTTTTTAAAATACTTATTTATTAAGGCAGCGCTCAAATTTGATTTATTAGTATGCGCGCTGCTTTTTTTAATAGGTATTAATACATTTTTTACAGGGTTATTTTTTAATGAAACTTAAGCTTTTATCAATATTAGTAGCAGCCTCAGCTACAACCAATGCATTTGCATCAGAAGATGAACAAAAAACCTGGGAAGTTACCAGCGAAGTAGGCGCTATTATTACCAGCGGTAATACCGAAACAACGACCTTAAAAGGCGGTATTAAAGTATTACATAACTTAGAAAGCTGGAATAACGAGTATAAGTTAGACGGCATCTACAAAGAAGATGAAGTAGAGAACGAAAACGGCATAAAAGAAAAACAGCGTACTAACGAAAAGTACTCTATTTCAGCACAAGGTAATTACAAGTTAAATGAAAAGCACGCCCACTTATTTATTTATGGGTCACACGTATCTGACTACTTTGGTGCATACCGAAGTGAGTCGGTTATTTCAGCGGGTTATGGTTTACGTTTACTAAACGAGTCAAACATGAAACTAAATGCTGAAATTGGTCCAGGTTATAAGTACTTTAAATACCCAGATGTAAGCGAAGAGGTTGATGAAAACGGCAACTCACTAGCGGGTGAATACGAAGGCGAAGTAATTGCTTTAGGTAAATTAGACTTTAGCTGGAAAATTTCAGACAACGCGCGTTTTACCCAGTTAGTATCGGTAGAATATGGTGATACCAATACCAAAACTCGCTCAGAAACTGCGCTACTTACTAAAATTAATGGCTCATTACAAATGAAAGTAGCCTACAATATCACCAATAACTCAGATGTGGCTGATGACAAAGAAGCAACTGATACAGAGACCTCATTAACATTGGTTTACAGCTTTTAACATCAAGTAGTAAATTAATTGTAATAAAACTATGAAAGGGGCTAAAGTCCCTTTTTTATTTGCCCATAAATAATGTATGATACCCACCAATTTTGGTTGTAGACCTAGGGAAATACCTACTCGTGAACGTTATTAAACATTTATTAAGTGCTTTTGTACTTATATGTAGCTTTAGCACATTAGCATTTGCGCCAACAGCCGCTCAACTTGAGCAGTTTCAAAAGTTGCCTAAGTCTCAACAGCAGGCACTTGCAAAGCAATATGGCGTAGATATTTCAAGCCTTGGAGGTGCAGGCAATGCCAGTGGCAAAAATAACGAACAAGATAAACCCACAGTAGGTGAGCGTAATACCGCCGACGAACAAGCTTTTACAGATGAAGAACGCTTTAAGCCAGAAGATAACACGGTAAAACCATTTGGTTACGACTTATTTGCCGGCGAACCCACCACATTTATGCCCAACGAAAACGCCGCAGTACCCGATACGTATTTAGTAGGGCGTGGCGATCAGCTATTAATCAACTTTTACGGTAAAGAAAGCGCAAGCTACGAAGTCATCGTTGACCGTGAAGGACGTATTAACATTCCCGACTTAAGTCCTGTTCAGGTAGCTGGTTTAACCTTTACTGAAGTTAAAGAGTTAATAAAAGTAAAAGTTGAACAAGAGATTATAGGTGTTAAAGCGTTTGTCTCGCTTGGTAAACTTCGCAGTATTCGTATTTTAGTATTGGGTGAAGCATACAAGCCAGGTAGTTATAGTGTGTCGTCATTGACTACAGTGTCGCATGCATTATTTGTAAGTGGTGGCGTGTCGGATATAGCCTCACTGCGTAATATTCAAGTAAAGCGCGGTGGTAAGGTTGTTACTAACTTTGATTTATACGACTTACTTATTCGCGGTGATAGCAGTAACGATATTATTTTAAAACCGGGTGACGTGGTATTTATACCGTCGGTTGGCGAGCAAGTAACCGTTGATGGTTTAGTAAAACGCCCTGCTATTTTTGAGCTTAAGAAAGGCGAAACGGCAGAGCAGTTATTAAAAATGGCGGGCGGCATCAAGCCAAATGCTTACGCTAAAAGCGTGATAGTTGAACGTTTTAATAACCAACATAAAGAAGTGCTTTCGGTAGATTTTAGCAAAGAGCAAGTTAACTACATTCCAAAAGATGGCGATCGTATTCGTTTTAGTGCCATTGGTGAGCAATACCAAACTTCAATTAGTTTAATTGGTGCTGTAGTACGCCCAGGTAATTACCAGTGGTACAAGGGTAAACGTATTTCAGACATATTAGGCTCAGTACGTGGTGACTTACTACCACAGGCCGATTTAGATTATGCACTAGTGGTGCGCGAAACCAACGTAAATGGTGATATTGAAATTCATCAGTTCGATTTAGCAAAAGCCATTACAAAAAATACTGAGAACAACTTACCACTTAACCCTAACGATAAAATTATTGTATTCAGTCGTTTTGAAGAAAAAGCATTAGAAGATATAGCGCTTGCAAATTTAGCGTTAACTAAAGAGCAGCAAGATCAACAACGCAAAGCAGAGCTTTGGCATGAATACCAACAAAAAGAGTTTGAAAAGTATGTTGGTGTGGCGACTAAAAAGTCAGAGTTTGAAGAGGTAAACCCAAACTTAAGCATGTCGCAAATGCTTGAGAAAAAGCTAAAAGAACAAGAAGAAGATGCAAAAAGCTATGCCTTGTTCAGCCGCCATAATTTACTTAAACCGGTAATTGCCAAGTTAGAGCAGCAGGCTGGTGTAATGCAGGCGATGCAAATAGTGGAAATTAGCGGCAGTGTAATGTACCCAGGCATTTACCCGTTAATGGAAGGCGGTGAAGTAAAAGACCTAATTACTGCTGCGGGCGGCTTGTTGGAGTCGGCTTATACACAACAAGCAGAAGTAACAAGAATTGCCAATAACAATGTATCAAACATTGAGCATATTAAGTTTGATTTAAAAAGTGCTATGCAAGGTAAAGCGGCATCTAATATTTCATTACAAAGTAAAGACAGCGTAAATATATTTGCTATACCAAATTGGCAAGAAAACTTAAAAGTAGAGCTAAAGGGTGAGCTTAAATTTCCGGGTACTTATACTATTCGTCGTGGCGAAACCTTAAGTAACTTACTTGAGCGCGCCGGTGGCTTTTCTGAGTTTGCTGCAACCAATGCCGCTGTATTTACTCGCCAATCGATTAAAAAGCAAGAGCAACAACAGCTAGCGCGTTTATCTACCGAGCTTCGCCGTGATATAGCATCAAAAAGCTTCCAAAGCTCAGTAAGTAGCAACACACTTACTTACGATGAAATGAATAAACTTCTCGCAGATTTAGCAAATGTAGATGCTGTAGGCCGTTTAGTTATAGATTTACCGCTTATTGTTAACAATCAACAAAACTTAGTACTGCAAGATGGCGATGTACTTTATGTACCGAGTGAACGCGACTCAATTAGCGTAATAGGTGAGGTTAATTACTCTACCTCGCACCTTTACAAAGAAGGTATAGGTGTAGACGAATACATAGACCTAAGCGGTGGCTTAAAAGAGCGCGCAGCGGATGATCGTATTTATATAATTAAAGCAAATGGCTCGGTAAAAATACCAAATACCGGCAACTGGTTTGCAGTTAATAACTCAAACCAACTTGAACCAGGCGATACCATTGTTGTCCCACTAGATGCAGGCCATATGGATAAGCTAACGCTTTGGAGCACCGCAACACAGATTCTATATCAACTAGGTGTAGCAGTAGCAGCCATAAGCGGTATTTAATATAATGTAGGTGCGAGGAAAGCTTGGAGCACATGGCTATGGGCTATGGGCCTAGAGCTCGAAGCTCACGGCCGATGCTGTATATAGCTACTAACTGGAGCTTAGCTAACAGTAAAGGTGTTAAAACCTGCTACATTTTAACTTTAAAGTATTACTTTAGAGTTAAAAATGAAATATGAAAACCTAGAAGTTTGGCAAAGAGCTTTTAAGCTAAGTTTATTGATTTATAAAAACTTTCAGCAGCTCCAGGATTATGGTCTAAAAGATCAAATGTGCAGATGCTCTGTTTCTGTACCTAGCAATATTGCAGAGGGGATGGAAAGAGGCTTTGAAAAAGAAAAAGCTCGTTTTTTATGGATAGCTAAAGGCTCCATAGGCGAATTAAAAACACAAGTAATGATTGCTTCAGAATTAGGATATATAAATAGCTTAAAAGCAGGTTATATCCTTGAGGAATGTGAGGTAATTGCAAAGATGCTAAGCAGATTGATAACGGTCATTAAAAATAGCTCTTAGCCAATAGCTCGTAGCCCGAAGCCATAACCTAGAACTTATGAGATTTAAATGGAAAACAACTCAAACCATCTAAACCAAGCAAACATGCCAATGCAAAACAACATTGCCGATGACGAAATAGACCTTCGCGAACTATTTACCGCTATTTGGCAAGGCAAATGGATGATTATTGCTATAACTACCTTATTTGCTGTGGCATCTGTTTTTTACGCCATAAACCAGCCTAATATTTATAAATCAGAGGCGTTACTAGCCCCTGCTGAGCAAGACAAAGCTGGTGGCTTAGGCGTTCTTTCGGGCCAGTTTGGTGGGCTTGCAAGTTTAGCTGGAGTTAACTTAGGTTCAGGTGGTGGGATTGATAAAACACAAATGGCGCTTGAGGTACTAAAGTCTCGCAAATTTACCAGCGAATTTATTAAAAAACATAATATTTTGCCCGATTTAATGGCGGCTAAATCATGGAATCAAGAAACTAATGCGATCATCTATAATCCAGAAGTTTATAGTAAAGTTGAAAATAAATGGGTTCGAGAAGTCAAGCCCTCCTTAAATCCTGAGCCCTCAATGCAAGAGGCTTATAATAAATTTAAAGACATAGTATCCACGAGTGTTGATAAAGAAATAGGAATGGTAACTATTTCAGTCGAGCATGTATCACCTTTTGTTGCACAACAATGGGTAAATTGGTTGGTTGCAGACTTAAACCAAGTAATGAAAGCTCGCGATGTAAAAGAGGCAAATAATAGTACTGATTTTCTAACTAAACAAATTAAACAAACAAAAATAGCGGATATACGCGCTGTTTTATATAAATTAGTAGAAGAGCAAACAAAAACTATTATGTTTGCCAATGTGCGTGATGAATATGTATTTAAAACAATTGATCCTGCGATAGTACCAGAGCAAAAGTTTAAACCGAAGCGAGCTTTAATTTGCATTTTTGGTGTTTTGGCTGGAGGAATGTTAAGCGTATTGTTGGTTCTAGTTAGGTATTATATAAAAAAAGGTTAATGTAACACTTTTTACAGATGCTTAATTATTTGCACCATGCACTATTATTTGTGCCATTACAGTTAAATTTAATTACTAGTTCAAGGATAAATTGTGAGAATCATTGTTACTGGCGGCGCAGGGTTTATTGGCTCCGCGCTAATACGCAATATAATTGAAAATACAAACGATTCAGTTATTAACCTAGATAAACTTACTTATGCAGGTAATTTAGAATCACTTAAACTCATAGATAACAATGAACGCTATACTTTTGAACAGGTTGATATTTGTAACCGCGCTGAACTGGATAGAGTGTTAAAGCAATTTGAACCTGATGCAATTATGCACTTGGCTGCCGAAAGCCATGTTGACCGCTCAATCACCGGTCCAGCTGAATTTATTCAAACTAATATAGTAGGTACGTATAACTTATTAGAAGCAGCTCGGGAATACTGGAATACGTTAACTGATACAGCTAAAAAAGCATTTAGGTTCCACCATATATCTACCGATGAAGTGTATGGTGATTTACCTCATCCAGATGAGCAAGATGAAAATACTTTAGGTAAAGAACTGTTATTGTTTACCGAAAAAACAGCTTACGCACCGAGTAGCCCATATTCCGCGAGCAAAGCGTCAAGCGATCATTTAGTGCGTGCTTGGCTGCGTACTTATGGTTTACCTATTATAATTACAAATTGCTCAAATAATTATGGCCCTTACCATTTCCCTGAAAAACTAATTCCTCTAGTTATTCTTAATGCACTTGAGGGGAAAGAGCTGCCAATTTATGGTAAAGGCGACCAAATTCGTGATTGGCTTTATGTAGAAGATCATGCACGTGCACTATATAAAGTAGTAACTGAAGGTAAAGTTGGCGAAACATACAATATTGGCGGACATAACGAGAAGCAAAATATTGAAGTAGTAAAAACCATTTGCAGTATTCTAAATGAGTTGGTGCCAAAAAAGTCGAGTTATGCCGAGCAAATAACATTTGTTAATGATAGACCAGGGCACGATCGCCGATACGCTATAGATGCATCAAAGATGAGTGAAGAGCTTAACTGGCAGCCTGTTGAAACTTTCGAAACAGGGCTTCGCAAAACGGTTCAGTGGTATTTAGATAACCAAACATGGTGTAAAAACGTGCAAGATGGTTCATACAAGCGCGAGCGCTTAGGTGAACTAAACACACGAGTAGAAGGAGAGTAGTATGAAAGGGATTATCCTCGCGGGCGGCTCGGGCACTCGTCTTTACCCTATTACAATGGGGGTATCAAAGCAGTTATTACCAATTTATGATAAACCAATGATTTATTATCCGTTGTCAGTATTAATGTTAGCGGGCATTCGCGAGGTGCTTATTATTACTACCCCAGAAGATAGCGACTCATTTAAGCGTTTATTGGGAGATGGATCACAGTTTGGAATTGAGCTTAATTATACATCACAACCAAGCCCTGATGGCTTGGCACAAGCTTTTATTTTAGGCGAAGAATTTATAGGTTCAGATGATGTCTGCCTGATACTTGGTGATAATATTTTTTATGGACAAGGCTTTACACCTAAATTAAAACAGGCTGTAGAGAATGCTAAAAACGGCCAAGGCGCTACTGTTTTTGGCTACCAAGTAAAAGACCCTGAGCGTTTTGGCGTAGTGGAGTTTGATGAAAATCAAAAAGCAATTTCGATTGAAGAAAAGCCAAGCAATCCAAAGTCACACTTTGCTGTAACAGGATTATATTTCTATGATAACTCAGTAGTTGAAATGGCCAAACAAGTCCAACCATCGCACCGTGGTGAGCTTGAAATTACCTGCTTAAATGAGATGTATTTAAAACAGCGCAAGCTGAGTGTAGAAATGCTTGGCCGCGGTTTTGCTTGGTTAGATACAGGTACTCATGAAAGTTTGCTTGAGGCAGCGCAATTTGTTGAAACAATTGAAAAACGACAAGGTTATAAAATTGCTTGCTTAGAAGAAATTGCCTTCAATAATGGTTGGCTATCAAAGCAACAAATTAAAAACCTAGCTCAGCCATTTATAAAAAATAGCTATGGCCAATATTTATTAGAAATTATTAAGGGTTAATAGTGAGTTTAATCAAATTAATTGATTTTCCTTCTTTAGGTGACGAGCGTGGCTCATTAGTTGCTATTGAAGGTAATAAAAATATTCCTTTTGATATAAAAAGGGTTTACTACATTTTTGGTACTCATAAAAATATTGCTCGTGGCTTTCATGCCCACAAAGAATTAAATCAAGTGGCTGTTTGTATTACGGGTAAATGCCGTATGCTTCTAGATAATGGTAATACAAAAGATAATGTATGGATGGACTCTGCTACAAAAGGAGTTTTAATTGAGGATATGGTGTGGCACGAAATGCATGATTTTAGCGATGATTGCGTTTTATTGGTGTTGGCAAGTGCACATTATGATGAATCAGATTACATCCGAAACTATGATGATTTTTTAAAACAAAAAGGTGAATTATGAGAGCAGTTATACTAGAAAAATTTAATGAAGCATTAGAGCAAACAGATAAAGAAAAAACATATACTGATATAAAAGATGACCAAGTTTTACTTGAAACAGAACTCGATTCATTAGGCTTTGCTATTTTAGTTGCATTACTGGAAGAAGAGTTAGATATTGACCCCTTCCAGATAATGGATGAGCCGGTATACCCAAGAACTTTTGGTGAATTTGTTGCAATTTATGAGCGAGCAAATGGCTAGCAAGCTTTTAGAGTATATAAATTTAATACCTTCAGATAGATGTTTTTTAAAAACTGGCGAGAAGTTAGTTACTTATAAGCAGCTAGATAAACTTACATCAGATTTTGTTGGCAAATACAGTTATTTGAAAGGCAAAAATTGCGCGCTGATTGCTTACGATAGATTTTCGCTAGCTTTATATTTGCCAGCTGTTGATTATTTAGCTGGTAGTGTTTTTTTACAGGCGAATGATTTAGATGATTCGGTCGTTAATAGTTTTTATAAAAAAGCTGAAATCGAATTCATAATCACTATAAGTAAACACAATCAAATTGATATTAAAACCATTAACTCTCCAAAAAGTGGCTATGCTGCTAATGGATGGCTTTTAGCTACCTCCGGAACTACAGGGACGCCCAAGTTAGTATCTTACTCATTAGATAAGCTAATCAGTACGGCTCAAAAAAATATAAAGCGTGGGGCTGATTACAATTGGGGGCTATGCTACGACTTAAACAGATTTGCAGGTTTGCAAGTTTATTTGCAAGTTGTAGTAGCTGGTTCAACGCTGACTATTAGTGAAAACGACCACTCTGTTCACGATATGGTTAACATTTTTAGCTTAAATAAGGTAAACGCAATATCTGCTACACCTTCTTTTTGGCAAAAAGTCTTAATGTCTGAAAATAGTTTACAGTTACAATTAAACAAGATTACTTTAGGCGGGGAAATAAGTAGCCAAAGTATACTTGACGCACTTGCTTATCAATATAAAGGGGCAACTATAACGCATATATACGCCTCTACTGAGGCAGGTGTCGGTTTTGCGGTTAAAGATAAACAAGCAGGCTTTCCTGTTAATTACCTTGATAAAGACAATAGCTTGGATATTAGTCTTAAAATAATAGAAAAAGAATTGTGGGTTAAAAGTACACGTTCTAATAATCAGCTTTTAGCAGGTGATGTAGAAATCGACGATCAAGGCTATGTCAATACCGGTGATCTTGTAGAGTGTATTAAAGATAGAGTTGTTTTTTTAGGCAGAAGTAGTGGAGCCATCAATATTGGTGGTAATAAAGTAATGCCTGAAAAAATTGAAGCTGTGTTAAATAAAATTGAAAGTGTTAATTATTCCAGAGTATTTGGTAAATCTAATTCAATGCTTGGCGCTATTGTATGTGCGGAAATTGTTTTAACAACAGCCGGAAAAAGCTTAGATGCAAAAGAAGTGAAAAAGACAATCATAAAACAGTGTAAAAATGAATTAGATACGCATGAGGTACCCGTATTGCTGAAATTTGTTGATTCAATTGCAATTAATTCAACGGGTAAGTTAATAAGGTTTTAGTATGAAAAAAATAGTTATAGTTACAGGTGCAGGTAAAGGCTTAGGGTTAGCTCTATGCCACCAACTACTAAATAGCAACTATAAAGTAATTGCTGTAAGTAGAACACTAACTGAAGAGATTAAAAAGTTAGTTGAGAGCTATTCGGATGACTTTTGTTTTTATAAATACGATTTCTCGGATACTGCTAATATTTCTAAGCTTGTAAAGGAAATAACTAGTGCTCATGGCCGCCCGTATGGATTAATAAATAATGCCGCAATAGGTAATGATGGTGTTTTAGCTACAATGCATGAAAGTGATATATCCCAAATCATTAAAGTTAATATAGAAGCACCTATTTTATTTACTAAATATGTTTCACGTTCAATGTTGTTAAACAGAGATGGAAGAATTATAAATGTAGGTTCAATTATTGGGTCTACAGGTTTTAATGGCTTAAGTGTATATGGGGCCACAAAATCTGCGCTAGGTGGGTTTACTAAGTCGCTCGCGCGCGAGCTTGGTAAAGCTAATATAACTGTTAATACTTTAGCCCCAGGTTATATGGAAACAAATATGACTGGTGACCTTAAAGGCGAGAAGTTAGATAAAATAAAAAGAAGAAGCTGTATAGGAAGATTAGCAAGTGTCGATGATGCGGCAGCTGCAGCGTTGTATTTACTTTCTCCTAATGCTGCAGGTGTAACTGGAACAACTTTAACGGTAGATGCAGGTAGTACGGCGTAATTATGATACATCAAACAGCAATCATCTCTTCAAATGCAAAAATTGGGCATAATGTTACTATTGGAGCTTTTTGTATAATACATGACAACGTGGAGTTAGCAGATAACTGCGTTGTTGGAAGTTACAGTGAATTGGGTTTAATAACTCCTTTGGCGAATGTAAATCAGCTCATTATTGGCGAAGGAAGCATTATACGCAGCCATTCTGTAATTTATAATGGTTCAATCATTGGAGAAGGGTTTTCAACTGGTCACCATGTCACTGTTCGCGAAAATAGTTTAATTGGAAAAAATGTACAATTAGGATCACGAGGTGATATTCAAGGTGATTGCTGTATAGGTGACTACACGAAAATGCATGCCGATGTCCATGTTGGCAAATTTTCAAATATAGGTAGTTATGTGTGGCTATTTCCTGAAGTACTTTTAACTAATGATCCAACTCCACCAAGTGAGAACTTGCAAGGTGTTACAATTGGTGACTTTGCAGTTTTAGCTGCTAAAGTGCTTGTTCTTCCTGGTGTTAAAATACAAAAAGATGCTGTTATTGCAGCAGCTTCAGTTGTTAAAACTGACGTCCCAGAAGGGAAGTTATTTTCAGGTAATCCTGGGAAGGTTGTTTGTAATGCAAGTATTTTAAGGTGCGCAGATAACCCTAAGATAAAGGCTTATCCTTGGAGAAAACGATTTCATCGTGGATATAGCGAAGATGATATTCAACAATGGTTGAGTGAAAGTAAATAATTATGGTAGCCGAAAAAATATGATTCCGTTTTTAGATTTAAAAGCAATTAATACGCAGTATCAACAAGAACTTAAAGATGCTTGTTCACGAGTTATTGATTCTGGTTGGTATATCATGGGTAAGGAATTAGAAGCTTTTGAAGCCGAGTTTGCAGAATATTGCGGAACAAAGTTTGCTATAGGTGTTGCTAACGGGTTAGATGCGCTTACATTAACACTGAGAGCATGGAAAGAGCTAGGTAAACTAAAAGCTGGCGATGAAGTAATCGTGCCAGCAAATACTTACATAGCTAGTATTTTAGCGATTACAGAAAATGGTTTAGTACCTGTATTTGTTGAGCCTAATAACGACACGTACAACCTATGCCCTAAAATTGTAAGGTCAGCCATTACGGATAGAACAAAAGCTATATTACCAGTTCATTTATATGGCTTGATTTCACCAATGCCCGAACTGATGGCTATTGCTGATGAATTTGATCTATTAGTATTAGAGGATTGTGCACAATCTCATGGTGCGCAAATAAATGGTAAAAAATGCGGTAATTGGGGGCATGCTGCAGGTTTTAGTTTTTACCCTGGAAAAAACCTAGGTGCATTAGGCGATGCTGGAGCCGTAACAACAAATGATCTAGAATTAGCTAATACATTAAGAGCACTTCGTAATTATGGCTCCCATAAAAAATATGAAAATTTATATAAAGGTGTAAATAGCAGGCTTGATGAAATTCAAGCTGCTATGTTGAGTGTTAAACTTAAATATTTAGATAAAGATACTGAAGTTAGGCAAAAAATTGCCAAACGCTACCTTAATGAGATAAGTAACCCGCATATTTCATTGCCTTCTAATCATGAAGAAATGTCTCATGTATGGCATTTGTTTGTCGTTAGAAGTAGATATCGTAATCAATTGCGTGATTATATGCTTGCAAATGATGTTGCCACTCTTGTCCATTACCCGATACCTCCACATAAACAGGCTGCTTATACTGAGTTTGCAGCCCAAGATTTAGCTATTACTAGCTCAATCCATAATGAAGTCATTTCATTACCTATAGATCCAACTCTTTCTAATGATAATGTTTCAGCTGTTATAAAGATTATCAATGAGTTCAAAGTGTGAAGTATCTTCTAAAAAAATCAGTGAAGTACGTATTTCAAAAGTTACGTGTATTTTTTTATACTTTAATTTCAGATAGAAAAGTTAATATTAATCGTTGCCAGCCTGTTATTGCCTCAGGGGCTGGCGTATTTAGTATTCATAAGTCTGTTAAGTTTGGTGTAAAAACCTCCCCTAGTTTTTATAATTCTTATTCGTATATAGAAGCAAGAAAAAAAAGCAGTAAAATAGAGATAGGGGAAGGCACCGTTTTTAATAATAATGCTTCTATTATTGCTGATGCAGGAAGTATTACTATTGGGAATAAATGTATTATTGGCACTAACTTTCATGTAATAAATTCCGATTTTCATGCAATAAATAGGCATGAAAGTTGTGAGATTAAAGTCTCAGATGTAAAAATAGGTGATAATGTATTTATAGGTAATAATGTTTCAGTTCTCAAGGGCGTTTATATCCCATCTGATAGCGTTGTTGCTAACGGTTCAGTAGTCACTAAACCTATTAATGAAAAAGCTATTATTGGCGGTAATCCAGCTAAAGTATTAAAGCTATTATGAATTTAATAAAAACGTCAATGTTATCGGGTGTCGCAACAGTTATTCGAATAGCAACAGGATTGTTAGTAACTAAAATTGTAGCATTTGTAGCAGGTCCAGCTGGTGTTGCTTTAATAGGGCAGCTTCAAAATATAGTTAATTTATTAATGCTGTTTGCTGGCGACTTTTTAAAAACAGCGATAACAAAGTTTACTGCCCAATATCATGATGATTCAGGTAAAACAAATGAAATCTGGTCAGCATCTTTATTTATTATTTGTAGTTTAAATATACTTTGGTTTATAGCTGTTTTTACCTTTAGCGAGCAGATAGCTAACTATTTTTTGTCTGATTCTGGTTACGGTTATTTATTTAAAATCTTTTCTATTAGTCTACCATTTTATATTTTAAATAGTTTTTTGATGTCAGTATTAAACGGGCGGAGATTAATTAAGCAATTTATACTTTTAAATATATGTACAAGTATTATTTCATTGTTGTTAGTTGCGCTATTTAGCTATTTTGGCGGCATGAAGTGGACTTTAATATCTTATGTTACAAACCAATCGATTGTTTTTTTTATAACCTTCTACATTATTCGAAAAGAACAGTGGTGTGTGCTAAAAAACTTCAAAAGTAAAGTTAAAGTAGAGGCTTTAACTAAATTAATGTCGTTTGCTCTAATAACTTTTACTTCTATTTTGGTGTCTAATAGTTCCTTAATGTTTATACGTACGCATTTAATCGAAACGTTATCAGATGTTGATGCGGGGAACTGGCAAGCAATGTGGAGCTTATCACAAGTTGCACTTTCATTAATAACAACGAGCTTGTCAACTTATCTACTTCCTCAGCTTTCATCTAACTTGGAATCCAATGCTGTAAAGCGTGAAATATACGCTGCTTTAAGATTGATACTTCCCTTAACTATAATGATAAGTGCAGGTATATATTTATTGAAAGATTTTATTATTTTGATCTTATATACAAATGCGTTTATGGCAATGAAAGTTCTATTTTTGCCGCAACTAATTGGTTGTTGTATTAAGGTTTGTGGTTGGTTATTTGGGTATGTTTTAGTTGCAAAAGGTTTGGTAAAACTGATTGTTATTTCAGAAGTAATATTTGCTATCAGTTGGTGTGTTTTAACTATTTTACTTACTCCTGAGTTTGGGGTTATAGGTGCTGCTTATGCATTTGTAATAAACTCACTCTTACACACAGTTACAATGTTTTTAATTTTTAAATTTAAGGTTTGATTTTGACTCCCAGTGCTTGCATAGCTATATCTACATATAATAGTGGAAATTACATTAAAGACACTATTAACTCTTGTCTAGCGCAAACTTATAGTAATACTAAAGTTATTGTAATAGATGACTGCTCTACGGATTCCACAGTATCTTTATTAAAGGACTATGGCGATAAGATACACTTAATTGAGCTGGAAAAAAATCAGGGTATTACAAAGAATATAAACCTTGCAGTTGAAAATGCCGAGAGTGATTTTATTATATTTTTAGGCCACGATGACATTTTACCTCCAGCTCATGTTGAGCTAATGATTTCTGAGTTTATAGAAGATGATATTGTAGCTGTGCATTGTAATAGCCTCATAATAGATTCAGAGGGAAAGGAAATGTCTTTCTCTAGAAATGATGAATTGCAAAAGAAAAAAAGCGCGAATGCATTGTTTGAGTTAGCTAAAAGTAATTTTATCCAAAGTTGCGGCATGATGCATAGGGTTAGTGCATTTAAACAGGCTAAGGGTTGGGATGAGCGTTTTAAGTTTTATGGTGAGTGGCTCTATTACATAAAGGTTATAGGTATTGGAAGGATAAAGTATACAAGCTTGACTTACTCATATTATAGGCGGCATGAAACTAACATCAGTAAATCTCTTCGTAGTAAATCGCTAATGAAAAGTTTTACTTCATATTGTAAAGAATGTAGGCGATTAGCTTTTGCTAGTGGGGAGTTTACTGTATTTCAAAAGTTAAATTATATAGCGCATATTTTTTATATTAACTTCATTGATGCTATACCAATGAGTTTTAAAAGATATGTAAAAAGAATGTTGAGCTGCATGAAGCTGTAAGCTCCTGCTAAATTTAATTAATGAAGGTGAGTTTTTTTGAAAAAAAGAATATTAACAATAAACGAATGTTATTCTGACAATATTGGTGACCGCGCGATTTCGTTGAGCCTAAACAATATACTAAATGAGTTGGGTTATAATGCTATAACAAACGTTGATTATACTCGCACAAAAGCTGCGACTCCATCTAGTAAAGTAAGTACAAAAAACAAGACTAGCTTTTTTAGCAATTACCTTATCTTGTTACTCAGCTTCTTGGGAGTTAAAAAGATATTAATAACTGCAAAGTGGTTTATAAGTAACTTTCGTAGAATTAAAAAGTCATGCAATAGTGACTTTTCAAGCAGTGTTATTGGTGGTGGTCAATTAATTTTAGATAATGAAAACTTTCCAATTTCTTTTTATTTATGGTGTTATTTTTTGAGTAAAAGGAATATAAAAATACATGTTTTCGGAGTGGGGGTGGGTGATAAGTTTGGCTTTTTATCCTCTGCTTTGTTTAAAAGCGCATTAAAAAAATGTAGCTCAGTTACTGTTAGAGACAAGCGTTCGCAAAAAAACTTAAAAGAAAACTTTAGTATTGACGCTCAGCTAGGATTTGATGTTGCTTATAATTATGACTTTGATACAAAAGTTGACATTAAAAGTACTAATGAGAAAGCTGTCGTAGGGATTACTGATTTTGAAGTTTATAACTTATATAAAAATGAGGCTAGTAACCCAGAATTAACCATTGATGAGTATTTTTCTTTGTGGCACAAGTTAATAACAAGTGAGGGGTTTTCATCTATTTGTTTAATGGCTACAACAAATAAAGATTTGATATTAACTAAAAATTTCTATAAGTATTTGCGAAGTAGACAACTCGATTTTGAGGTTGAGTTTGTAGACGAGCTTCTTTCAGTAAAAGGGTACTTTAAAAAATTAACTGAGGCTGATACCGTCTTGTCAGGAAGAATGCATTCTCTTATTTTAGGTGAAGTTGCTGGCTGCAATATAAGAACTTTTGAAATTTCGAATAAACTAAAATCCTATGAAGAGCAGCGCTCTGTAAGCGGTTCAATTCAAGATAGACGGCAGAAAACACTAGGCTTAATGAAAAAAAATCTTATCTAATGATTTTGATAGCTGTTTGTATTTAGGGAATTTCATTTTTATGATCTGGTTTTTTGTTAGTCTGCAGATTTTTTTAGGTCAAATAGTTATAAGGAAGTTTTTTGTTTCTGCCTTGTTATTATTATTGACTACTCTTTCTGCGTTTCGCTATTACGTGGGCTCTGACTTTACCAATTATGTCATACTATTCGACACGGCTAAGGTAGGTAACTTCGTACCTGTAGAGCCCTCTTTTTCCCTTCTATCAGAGTTGTTGGGTTCTCTAGGGTTTAATTTTCAAGCAATTATTGTTTTATATTCAGTACTAACAATGCTATTTATATTCATGGGGTTAAGAGGGATTTCAAAAAGGCATAGCTTCTTATCGATAACCCTTTTATTTGTATATTTAACTTTTTATTTCCCAAGTATGAGCATAATGAGGCAAGCTTTAGCTGCCGCAATTGTTTTTTGGGCCACAATTACGTTTCTCTATAAAAATAAATATTTTACTTATTTTTTGTTTGTTCTGTTGGCCAGCTTTTTTCACTTCAGTGCGATTTTATTTTTATTTTCCTATTTACTAAAGGCTGTTAAATTTTCAAGAGTGATATATCTACTCTGCATATTTATAGCACTTCTTTTGGGAGCTACAGTTTTTCGGGATATATTGCTTAATGTAATGAATGCTATTGGTTTTTCTTATAAAAATCACCTTAATCATGAAGATGGCGGCACCGTTTCGTTAGTATTTATAATAAATACCTTCATTTTGTGTTCTATGTTTATTTTTATAATTAGAAATGGTGTTTCAAATTTTAATTTAAACTCTAGGTTCTTAGTCAATATAATCTTTTTCCTGATTATTGTTAGGATGCTTTCATTAGAGTTTGTTGTATTTAATAGAGTTGGATCGATCTACACGGTTTTCTTACCTTTATTTATTTATGAGTTCGTCTATCGAAAGTTAAAAAATGACTCTCGTCTGATTTTTATGATTTTCTTAATAGGTTTATTTTTTATGAACGATTTTTTCAGGCAAGCTAAAGATTATTCTTATTACCAATATTCGATAAACTTTTGTCTCATCGGAGAACCTTGCCCTATTCAATTATTTGGAGAACAAGATCCAAGATTCATTCGAAATAATGAAGAATGGTAATTGGAAGTTTTTAATATGAAAAAAGTAGTGGTTTTTTCTCATGAGTTTCCTCCATCACTAGGTGGGGCAGGTACAATAGCTGAAATACTATATAAATTTTACAGTGACTCCCAAGATTACGCTGTTAGTGTAATAACATCTAGTAAATCTGCTTCGTATCAACAAGGGGATTTGTATACATCTTTTTTGCCGCCAATGTTATGGCCTATTTCCTATTATATAGAGTACAAAAGAGAGCTAGAAAGTGCAGATGTAGTTATATGTAACGATCCGGCTGCCATTTATAATGCCGGAAGATACTTTAGTAATGAGTTATTATCAAAAACTATTTGCTTTATTCATGGTGAAGAAAAATATTTAGGTGATCCAGACCTATTAACGAAAGCTATTAGGTTCAGTAAAAATTTTTTGAGGGCTATTTATAATTCCTATAAGGTTATATTTGTTTCTAAATATATACAGGAGTTTTATTTAGAACAGCACAAAGTTGATATGGAGTTAGTCAATGCAAGTATTGTAAACCCCGGAGTTTACTCGGCTGGTAATGATATCTGCGGTGTAGTTAAGCCCAGAGGCGCTAATTTCATAACTGTCTGCCGCTTAAACGAAAGAAAGGGATTTGCGCATATGCTTAATGTTTTTGAGCAATTAACTAAGCTAGGTCTGCAGTTTAAGTGGAACATTGTTGGTGATGGACAGTATATGGATGAACTTAAACAAATGATTAATCAAAGTTCTATTAGTAATTACATAAATATTTTAGGCCCAGTTAACAGGAGCCAACTACCAGAAATATATAAAGCTAATGATTATTGCATCCTGTTATCTGAGCTGAATGAGTCTTATGGTTTAAGTTACCTTGAAGCTGCCCACTTTGGAGTAAAGCCTATAGGTTATAGTCGCTGTGGTGTTAAGGATGTATTTAATTATATTGAGAATGGCTTGTTACTTGATAACTATAAAAATATAAAGTCAAATGCCAATGACATATATTCTTTTGTTTCTAGCACAAGTATGCTGAGTGCATCCTCTTTTAGGGGGACGAAAGAGTTCGCTAAAGACATAGAGAATATAGTCCTAAAACTTTTTAAAGATAAAGTATAATGCATATATTATTTTCTGAGCATGAAAGTTTTTATCGCGATTTAGGCTTAATAGATAAGCCCGGATTAGTTTACACATTTGGTGGTTGTCGTTTTTACAAAAAAAAGAGTATTTTTTTTGATAAATTCGATAGCTTTGTTTGTGCCTTTTATACAATGCCACATAATGTGTTATTAACATTAAAATTTAAAGAGTTAAATAAAGCGACGATATTATGCACTGATGGTGTATTTGATTTTTCTAATGCTATTACTAACCCAATGGTAAGTAAATATGGTGTTACTATGTATCATCCTATAATACAGTCTCATTTTTTATGTGTAGGCAATACCGAGAAATCTTATTTTTCAAATCAAGTAAGTTCTTTTAATTATTTGCCCAAAAGAGTTTTGTCAAAAAGTGATATGTTGATTTTACCGAATACAAAAAAGATACTGATAACTACTGCGAACACATCTTATTTTAATGACTTAGAGTTTGAGTCCTTATCTAACTTAATGCTTGATACAATTAAAGTCCTAATAAAAAAAGATGTACTTTTTGCTGTTAGAGTTTTTGATCAAAGGCTTTTAGCATTTTTAGAGTTGAACTTAAAAATAGAGTTTGAGAATGATATTAAATTTGATTTTGAAAAAACTTTAGAGGCTTACTCTGGTGTTGTAACAACACCTAGTAGTATAGCCATTACAGCCATGTATCATAAGAGAGCTGTAGGGTTATTAGTTTACAGAGATAAGCCTATGCTTTTACAAAGTGGTTGGTTAATACCGTCGAGTGCTGTTTTTGAACAAAATTTAGAGAGCTTCTTAGCATTAGAACCTCAACGTTTAAGTATTCAAATGGATATATTAAGGACTTATTTAGCGAAAGAAGGCATTACAGAATTGCTAGAAGAGCTAAGTAACTCAAAAAGTATTTCAAGAGCAGAGGAATGCGAACAGCATCATATTAATCAAAATATGTTTAATATGCTGAACTCTAGTTTTAATTTTAACTGTGAATGGTCGGTTCGTCAGTTGTATCTTAAAGTGAAGCGAAATAAGTTTATCAAAAAGCTTAGGTTACGCATTCAATAAGCTTATATTAACTTCTATATAGAGTAACAATGAAAAAGATAGTTCACATACAAGTGATTCCTCAATTATCAGGGGTTCAGCAGGTTTCTTTAGATATATTAAAGGGTTTGGATAATAATTTTGATAAATATATTTTATTTGGTGGAAAACCCTTAGATAACTCATTCAATCAATATTTTGAAGAACACAATATTAAAGTGGTTTATATTGAGAGCTTAGCTCGCGATATATCATTAAACGATTTTCAAGCTTTTTGGGATTTATATACTTTTTTCAAAAAAAACAATTTTGACATAGTCCATACAAACTCAACAAAACCCGGAATTATAGCTCGCGTAGCTGCAAAAATGGCTAGAGTTAAACAGGTTTATCATACTGTCCACGGCATTGCTTTTCATCAGCATGAGAAGCCTACTAAAAGGTTCATTTATTATTTATTAGAGATCATATCCACATTGTTTGGTGATAAAAATATCACAGTTAATAAATATTACCTTAAATACTATCCTCGTATTATTTGTAAATCACTAGCAATACATAATGGCGTTGATTTCTCAGAACTGAAAGTAAATAAACGTAAGTCAGATAACTGTGTGAATATTGGCTTTTTTGCTCGTTTAGATAAGCAAAAAGATCCTCTTACATTTATAAAAATAGTCAAAGCTTTAACTGAACAAAAACAACTAACTCAAAATGTTCACTTTTATTTAGCTGGCGACGGCGAACTTCGAGAACAGTGTTTAGAGCTTATTAAAAAGTTAAAGCTAAATGAAGTTATTACCTATGTTGGTTGGGTATCAAACAAGTCAGATTTCTTTAATAAAATAGATATTTTATGCCAGCCATCTTTATGGGAAGCTTTTGGATTAAACTTAGTTGAAGCTGGTTATTTTGCTATACCTTGTGTTGCCTCTAATGTTGAGGGTATACCCGAAGTTATAAAACACAACGAGACTGGGATTTTGTGTCCTGCTCAAAATGTAGAGGTATTTTCAGAGGCTATAACTAAGCTTGTAAATGATACTGAATATCGGTTGCTGCTATCTGAACAGGCTGCAATTTATGTGAAAAAGTATTTTCAACAAGCTACCATGGTTGACGAATATCAAAAGCTCTATTTAAGTGATAATTAAACTTAAATTACTATTATAGTATATTTTGGGAATGATTTTACTATCTTAAACTAAGAGTCTAGCTTGCTCTTTTATTAATTCCCATTTGGTTAGTGTGAATTCTGGGTAAAAATTAGTTTACATGCTTAGTTACCAAAGTTGATAATATAGGTAATATACTATCTATAATGTAAAAAAATCATATTAAGAATAATTGGATTTACTTTGAATAATATTAAAGTAGTTATACCAGCTAGGTATGGCTCGACACGCTTACCAGGAAAACCCTTATTGCCAATCTGTGGTATGCCTATGGTCTATCATGTTGTACAACAATGTCTCTCAGCAAACATCTCGTTTGATTCTATTATTGTTGCAACTGATGATCGACGTATAGTGGATGCGATGAACGAATTTAACATACCTGTGCGGCTAACGTCATCTGAACACCAAAGTGGTACTGACAGAATTCATGAAATTGCCATATTAGAAAACTGGAAAGATGGTGATGTTGTTTTAAACATTCAAGGTGATGAGCCTTTAATTCCACATAAATTAATAAATGAAGTTGCTAACTTTGCACTACAAAATAGGAATTTCTCTATAACAACTGCAGTAACGCGAATTTCAAAACAAACTGACTTTTTAAATCCAAATGTTGTCAAAGCTATTTTAGGTGAAAAAAATAGGGCTTTACATTTCACTCGTTCTGCAGCCCCTTATAACCGAGAAAAGCCTTCTGACTTATCTTTAGCTTTTCGACATGTGGGTATTTATGCATACTCTGTATCTGCTTTAAAGGAATTTTGTAGCTATTCAGAATCTCCGTTGGAGCAATACGAAAAGTTGGAGCAGCTGAGAGCTACAAGTAATGGAATGTCAATAGGTAGTGTTGTTTATGATGGTGATATCCCTCATGGGATAGATACTAAAGAAGATTACCAAGAAATAAAAGAATTAATGGAGCGAGAAAAAAATAATGGATTTCAAGTCAATTCAAATAGCTAAAGAAGTGATTCAAACAGAGATTGATGGCTTAGTTTATATGTCTTCTTTACTGGACGATAGCTTTGCTAAAGCCGTTAATAAAATTATCAGCACTTCTGGGCGAACAATTATTTGTGGGATGGGGAAATCAGGCATTATAGGAAAAAAAATTGCTGCTTCCTTTGCAAGCACAGGGACACCTAGTTTTTTTATGCACCCAGGAGAGGCTTTTCACGGTGATCTTGGAATGGTTAAACATAAAGATATTTTTATAGCTATTTCAAATTCAGGTGAAACTGATGAAGTTTTAAAATTACTACCTTTTTTGAAAGATAATGGGAACTTTATCATTGCGATAACAGGAAATGTAAATTCAACGTTATCTCAAAATTCACATTGCCACCTTGATATATCTGTACCTAAAGAAGCTTGTCCTCTTCAATTAGCCCCTACTTCATCTACTACTGCAACCCTAGTGATGGGAGATGCATTGACCGTCGCTTTAATGGATGCTAGAGATTTCAAGCCTGAAAATTTCGCTCGCTTTCATCCTGGTGGAAATTTAGGACGAAGGCTTTTAAGTAAGGTTGCTGATGAAATGTATACTGAATCCCTTCCTGTTATCTCTCCAAATAGTTCATTTATTGAAGTAGTTCACTCAATAGGTAAAGGTAAGCTAGGTATTGCAATTGTTGAATTTTCAAATCATTTTGGAATTATTACTGATGGCGACATCAGAAGAACTATGGATTGTAAATACAAGGCTGCTTTTGATTTACAAGCATCTGATATAGCAACTCATAATCCATTAAGTGTTTTAGTATCGAGTAGGGTTCATGAGGCTATAAGCGTCATGGAGTCCAAGAAGGTTAATACTCTTTTAGTGATGGATGGTGAAAACTTAGTTGGCGTTATTAAAAAGTAGTTTCAATTTTTAAGTTGTTTATTCAATCATATATTTATATAGCTCTAATTAAAAGCTTTAGATATCATATGAAGTAATCAATAATAATCTGGATTGTTGATTGGACTTAGTTCAACAAAATAGTTTTATTTGTTCGAGTTATAAGACTTTAGATAACATGGTCATTTAGGTTCAGATAAGTAGTTATACAGTTAAAATTCAGAGTTGCGAGATGATATGATAATCGACCTTTTATTTACCTTTTTCTTGGCATTCGCCGTGTTATTTTTTATGCGTAAGGTTGCACGTAGGGTTGGTTTAGTTGACAAGCCTTCAGGGCGAAAAATGCATACGGGTAATGTGCCACTAGTAGGTGGTGTAGCAATTTGTATAACAATAGTTAACTATATTTATACACATCCAAATATGATTAACCATGCTAATTTATACATGTTATGTATTTTTGGTTTAACAATAGTTGGGGCTTTGGATGATCGTTTTGACTTGAGTGTAAAAATTCGTATGTTAGTTCAGGCATTGATATCTATAGCGATGATTTATTTTGCTAATGCAGAATTACATACGCTGGGTAATTTACTCGGTTTTGGCGCTATAGAACTTGGTATGCTAGGTGGTTTAGTTACTGTGTTTGCTGTTATTGGCTGTATTAATGCATTTAATATGGTTGATGGTATTGATGGCCTATTAGGTGGTTTGTCAATAGTTACTTTTGCGAGTATTGGTATATTACTCTTGCTTGCTGGTGAGCAAAGCCTAAGTTATCTTTGTTTGCTACTGGTTGTATGTATGTTGCCATACATAATGATGAATTTGGGTTTAGCTGGTCGTAAAAGAAAAGTATTTATGGGTGATGCTGGCAGCATGATGATTGGCTTTACAGTTATTTGGTTGCTTATAGGTGCAAGCCAAACGGCTGGTAACCCGATGATTCGACCTGTTACAGCGTTATGGCTTATTGCGGTACCGTTAATGGACATGGTTGCAATTATGGTGCGCCGTGTTAAACAAGGTAAGTCGCCATTTAAGCCAGATCGTGAGCATTTACATCACATATGTCAACGTTTAGGTTTTTCACCTTTACAAACATTAACTCTAATCTGTTTTATAGCAACAATTTTTGCAACTGTTGGTATAGTCGGTGAGATTTTATTAGTGCCTGAGTACATTATGTTTTATGGGTTTATTACAATTTTTACTTTGTACCTGATATTTTTAATCAATTATTGTACGGTTATGAATTATTTTAGGCGTAAATTAGATTTGCCTGAAAAAAAGTATTCCTCAACAAATTGATGAGGATATTAGCATTTCGAACTCTTGCTTATGTTAGTTATTTGTAATAGTTTTGTGGGCTGATCTAGAAAGCTCTAATACTATATTGTTGATGAAGGGCTACGTACCATAAATAGATGAAATTTGCTCTTCAGTGCTTAATTAATAAAAAAATATATATTTACTCACGCTATTAATCTTTAGCAGTCAACTTAATAGCGTGGCTTCATGAGTTAACCTATAAATTGTTAGCGCTAGTATCAAGTGGTTCAAGGTTTTTTATTAAATCGTCCACTGCTTTCATTTGAGTTAAATAACCTTCTAGCTTATCAAGTGCAAGGGCGCAAGGGCCGTCGCACTTTGCTTCATTAGGGTTAGGGTGTGCTTCAATAAATAGTCCAGCAATTCCTAACGCCATACCACTTCTAGCTAATTCCGCAGCTTGTGCTCGACGACCATCGGCAGAGTCAATACGTCCTCCGGGGCGTTGTAATGCATGTGTTGCATCAAAAATCACAGGTGCCATACTTTTCATATCATCCATGCCAAGCATATCAACTACAAGATTATTATATCCAAAACTTGAACCGCGTTCACATAACGCTATGTTGTTATTGCCTGCCTCATTAAATTTAGTGATTATATGACGCATTTCGTGTGGAGCAAGGAACTGTGGTTTTTTTACGTTTATGATGGCTCCAGTTTTAGCCATTGCAATGACTAAGTCGGTTTGGCGTGCTAAAAATGCAGGTAGTTGAATAACATCAACTATCTCTGCTACAGGAGCTGCTTGATATGGTTCGTGTACATCTGTAATCAATGGAATATTAAAAGTTTTCTTTATCTCTTCAAAGATTTTTAAACCTTCTTCCATGCCTGGGCCTCTATAAGAGTTGATTGATGAACGGTTTGCTTTATCAAATGAGGCTTTAAATATATAAGGAATATTTAATTTATTTGTTATTTCTACATAATGCTCAGCAACGCGCATTGCTAAATCACGAGATTCTAATACGTTGACTCCACCAAATAGTACAAACGGAGCATTATTGGATAATTCAATATTGTCGATTTTTATAGCTAGATTATTCATTTATTTCCTTTAGGCGTTAACTCATTCTGCATTTCTTGAGGTATGAAATTTACTTTTGTATTATGCTTTAGATTCATGTTTAGTTTAACTAAACTATTTTCAGTTTGTATATAATTTATTTTTTAAGCAGAAAAAATGAAATTATTTTCACAGCTATATTCTGTTGGCTTATTATAAGTTGGAGGCAAGTGCATTTATTCAGGTTGTATCTATCTGTTTATGTTAATTTATGGATAATACCCCTTTTAAATTAAAGGACTATTTGTGAAAGCTGTAATTCCTGTTGCCGGTTTAGGCACCCGTATGTTGCCAATGACTAAGGCAATCCCTAAAGAAATGCTCCCCTTGGTTGATAAACCGCTGATTCAATACATAGTAAATGAATGTGTGGCGGCGGGTATTAAAGAAATTGTGCTCGTAACACATAGCTCTAAAAATGCCATTGAAAACCATTTTGATACCAGTTTTGAGTTAGAAGCCACGCTAGAAAAACGTGTAAAACGTACTTTGCTAGATGAGGTGCGCTCTATTTGCCCAGCAGATGTTACTATTATGCACGTTCGCCAAGGTGAAGCTAAAGGCTTAGGGCACGCTATTTTATGTGCCAAGCCAATAGTTGGTGATAGTGACTTTGTTGTGGTTTTACCCGATGTAATTTTAGATGCTTATACGGCAGATCAAAAAACTGAAAACTTAGCGGCGATGATCGCACGCTTTAAGCAAACCCATGCCAGCCAAATTATGTTAGAGCCCGTTGCTATTGAAGATGTAAGTAAGTACGGCATTGCTGATATTAATGGTGTAGAGCTTGCTGCTGGTGAAAGTGCAGCAATTAAAAAAATGGTTGAAAAACCAGCCGCAGATGTTGCTCCTTCAAATTTAGCTGTTGTTGGTCGTTATGTTTTAAGTAAAAATATTTGGCCATTACTCGCTAAAACTCATGTAGGCGCAGGCGGTGAAATACAGCTTACAGACGCGATTGATGCATTATTGGCTATTGATACGGTAGAAGCGTTTCATATGAGTGGCCGCTCACACGACTGTGGCGATAAACTCGGTTATTTAAAAGCGATTGTAGAATACAGCATGCGCGATAAAAGCTTAGGCGATGAGTTTACTGAATATATGAAAGAGTTGGTAACGGGCATCGGGTAACGAGCTACGAGCTACGGGGTATGGGAATCGAGCCTAGAGCTTCGAATTAACCAGTTGGGCTAATGGTTTTATGTTCTCATTTACTCCTCATTCACTTCTCTTTGTGCAAAAAGATCTTGAAGAGATTTTATTTACCACAGAGGGGGCAGAGCACACAGAGAAAATGATTAAAAACATGTTTTATTTGCTTTGTCTTCTCTGTGTAGCGCGAAGCGCCTCGGTGTACTCTGTGGTAAGAATGTTTTGTAGGCGGGGCTTTATGCCGCGCATTTTTTTAAGGTGCGAGGTGCGAGCGTCGGGTTATGAGCTTCGGGCGGCGGGTTACGAGCCTCGAGCCTAAAACCTCGAACCTAAACCCTAAATCCTAAATCCTAATACCGACGTGGGGTGAACCCGCTGCTACAGGTATAAAAAAACCTTGCGATGTTAACCGCAAGGTTTTTAAATATCTGGAACCTTTAACCTTTAACCTTTAACCTTTAACCTTTAACCTTTAACCTTTAACCTTTAACCTTTAACCTTTAACCTTTAACCTTTAACCTTTAACCTTTAACCTTTAACCTTTAACCTTTAACC
>Ga0098059_1000218_pt1 | contig 43439 bp, 33 predicted proteins | sample 20_taG_FD_92580 | JGI IMG/M metagenome (GOLD analysis project Ga0098059, IMG submission 92580) | Marine viral communities from the Subarctic Pacific Ocean - 20_ETSP_OMZ_AT15318 metaG | ecosystem: Environmental > Aquatic > Marine > Oceanic | place: Subarctic Pacific Ocean | collected 2015-01-19
ATCAGCCCGAGACTAACTGATGGCAGACCCGCTGACGATAGAACAGGCGCGTGAAATCGCACTTTATCCCGACCGGTGGTCGCAGTATTTTCGCACCATCAACGGTCAGCCATTCTCGCTTGCGCTCCGTCCATATTTGATTGAGATATACCGGCACTTCGGTCCGGGGAAGAAAAATAGCAAATCGAAAATTCTCGTTTTGAAGTGTAGTCGAAAGGTCGAGAAGACCGAGACACTATGCAATCTTCTGATGTATGGATTGTTGAACATTCCCTACTTCAACGCCGTCTATACCGCTCCGCGTCAGCCGCAGGTGACTCGCTTCGTGGAAGAGAGATTCAACGGCGCTCTCATGTCCAGCGTGAACAACGGCTGTCTGATGAAGTCGAAGGTCAAGAGTTCCGTCAGTCATCAGACATTCAATGTCGGGGCTCGCTCGCTGAACCACTTCTATGCCTACTCAAATTGGGGCGACGCTCACGCCTTGCTGGGGGTCGAAGCCGATTTGTGTTGCATTGACGAATACCAAGACAGCGGCGGAGACATTCTCCCGATGTTGCTTGAGATGTTGGCCTTGAGCGAATATAAATGGGTCGTTGTCTCCGGAACTGCTCGTGAGCAGGGCTCGGAATTTTGGAAGTTATGGGAGAAGACCACGAAGGGAGAATGGGATGGAGAGAATTGGATTCACGGCGAAGGAGATATTATCGGCTATCACATTCAACAATCCATGCACCCGGAGATTACACCCGAAGACATTGAACAGAAGCGCGAGACATACACACCTCGCAGATTTGCGAACGAAGTTCTTGGGCAATTTTTCGCTGGGCAAACAAAACCGCTCACATTTGCAGAAGCGCTGGGGACTATTGACGCCAATAGGTCAGCAACTTTGTCTCTCACAGCGCCAAAAACTTGCGTAATGGGAATTGATTGGGGGCGCGAAACTACTGTCGTCATCATGGACCCGAAGACCGGGGACATTCTGAACGCGATGAAATTAGACTCCCGGGCAGAAGATGAGGTCGCGGAAGTGAAGCGGTTGATTCTGAAATATAACGCGGTGCAGGTAGTGTGCGACATTGGCTACGGGGCGCGACAAGTTCGAGAACTACAGGAGGAATTCGGAGAGCGCGTGAAGTCGTGCTACTATTCATCTCGGCCACTCACGCCATACGAATATAAGCGGCGAGACAACAATCGAAATCTCATTTACATGGTTGTCGTGGACCGGACTTCGTATGTCGAGCAAGCAATTGAGGCAATCAAGAATCAAGAACATTCTCTCCCTTGGGCTGACCAATCGCTTGAGTGGGTCTTGAACGAATGGACCTCACTCAACTCATCGGCAGAAATGGATGAGTCGTCAAACAAACCGATTCGGGGCCAGCGCTTGACGAAGTATGGACGGGATGATGACGACCACGCATTTCACGCGCTTGTCTATGCGCGTATAGCGGCTGACTTTGCTGACGAGGGTGAAGGCTTCGAAATCCGGACATTCGGCGGTTAGCAAATAAACCCCCGTTCACAGCGGTTCAAACATGGCGAAGTCGTCTTCTTCAACATCGTTCACAGATTACCTAATGTCCTTCGTGGCCGTCCCTCTTACGATTGCATGGCTTACCTTCGCGTGCTATGTGATATACAAGGGACTCAATGACGATACCGGGCAGATTCAAGACAACCTCGATTTCTATGTGGCACTAATCGCCATCATCGGAGGACCAGCGCTTCTCTTCATCAGTTCAATTTTGGAAATGTGGAAGTCAGAACAAACTACACAAATGGGAGTTTTGCCACTCCGGCTTGAATTAGAAATCGAGCAACAAAGGGCAGAAAACGCTTCACGCATATTGAAGGCTGAGTCACACCAAAAGCACCAGCAGATGATAGAAGAGAGGGAACAGGCACACCAGCATTCGAAGAAGCCTAAGACACCCAAAGCGTGATAAACAGGAATTGTGAGGGAAGGACATGGAAATTTACGGAGTTCAATTGGAACTATGGGTCGCTTTGCTTGGTGCAGTCTTGGCACTAACCGTTTGGGGACTGAAAAGATACAAATTGGTCATGGCCGACGGGAAGGTCAGCCTTGACGAAGTAATCGACACTCTAACAGGTGTGGAAGCACAGGTGGATGAGGTGGTCGAGAAGGCAGAAGCAGTTCACGCCGCCATGAAGAAGGCCGAACTCGTTGCTCTATGCAAGGAGGCTGGACTTCCTACATCGGGAACAAAGGCAGAACTTGTCGCACGACTCGCTGAGGCCGCTGAGGCTGAGGCGGGTGAAGAAGAGTGACCGCCGAGTTAGAGGCAGAAGTAGCCGCTCTCAAGATTGAGATTAACACGCTGGCGACTAACCACATCGCCCATGTTCAAGAGGACATTCATTCAATCAAATTAGACATAGCCGTGATGAACGAACGAGTGAAGGCGCTGGAAGTTTTCAACAACGACATTAAGGATTTCATCAAAGGTCATACGCAGAAGATTACTTCGTATCTCGTGGCAATCGTCGCCGCTGGACTCGGCATCTCAACTCAGATGTAGTTCGGAAGGGTGAAGAACCAACCCGCATCTCAATGAAATGATGGCGGAGCGTCAGCGGGGATTTTGGGACCGGTTCAGTCGAAGAAGGGCTGACCCGGCAGATGTTCAGAAACTCAATCAAGTTTTGAATACGGGTCCGTTGGATTGGGACGGGAAGGACCTCGCATCTCTCTCCAAAATTCAAGCATCGACAAATCGAGTATCGACACGAGGCGGTGCAATCACGCCTGTTGATTACGGCCTATTGAGAACAATAGCCAACAAGTCTGAGGTCGTAAATGCGATTCTTCGCAGGGCTGTCGATGATACACTTTCGAACGGGTATCGGTTCAGACTTGCAGAAGGCAAGGACACCGGGGACGCAACTCAGTTAGAACGGGCTCGGGAATTTTTCAAGAGGCCAAACCCGGACGACATGGGGGATGAGTGGCTTGAGACTATGCTCTTCGACCTCATCCTATTCGGTGACGCATATTTGGAACTTGATGGAAGCGAGGATAATGCCGGTGGAGACAGGGATGAAGATTGGAACTTCGGTGGGAAGTTGGTCAGCATTTGGCCAATCGAAGCAGACACGATGAAAATTATTCCAGCAAAGCAACTACCCGCACCGCCCGAGATGGCGTATATCCAATCCATCAATAAGAAGACACGCCGGTTCTCCCGCGACAAGGTTCTCCATATTGCGAAGTTCAAACAGGGAAGAGGCTACGGCTCATCTCCGCTCATTCCTCTCCTTGAGGTAATCACAGGCCAACTCAACCTATCCAACTACCTCAACGCGCTTTACACAGGCACGCTCCCGAAGACGATTCTGAATGTTGGAGATATTTCCAATGCTGAGATGAAGGCCATGCTCGGGCTCATCGAACAACAACTTGCTGGCGGTCAATCGCCATTCGGCTTGATTGCAATTAACGGTGGTTCCGGATTCAATATGCACAGGCTCATTGATTCAACGAGGGAAGGAGCCCAATTGGATTTGCTCTATTACTATCGAGAGGAAATTTGCGCGGTGTTCGGTATTCCTCCGATGAAACTTGGATGGGTGCAGACAGGAAAACTTGCCAACCCGGAACAGCAGTTGGACTCGTGGTATGATGTGGTCGAATCCTACCATCACAGGGTATCGACTGTAATCAATAACAACATTTTGCCCTTGTTGGATATATCAGATTGGGAATTCGAGTTCATCAGCATACGACCTAAGCAAGACGCCGCCCGCGCTGAGACTTTCAATAACAACTCCAATGCGATTTCGACTCTTCGTCAAGAGGCGACTATCAGCATCAACGAGGCCCGGTCGATTCTCGGGCTTGAGCGAATAGAATCAACCGAAGCAGATGACCCATTCTTCATCTCGCCCGCACTCCAAATCAACCAACCCGATGCTTTCGACGACGAACCATCAGCCGATGACGAACCCGAGGAAGATGGCGACGAAAACTTGGAGCCAGCGGAACCGGAATTGGGTTTGCTCAACCTATTCCCCCCAATAGGCATCCCCGAAGATGCGGGCAAGGGAGCGGGGGAATCGCCGTGGTTCGAGGAAGTGGAAGTGGAACTTTCAGATGAGGACCGACTCATCGTGATGAATAAGCGCACGACTGACGCTGACGAATTTCTGGAAATAGAAGAGGCTCGTGGCAACCAAATGATAGAGATGTTCAGCGAATCCCAACAAGCGTTTTCTGACCAACTGATGAAGGCATTCGACGGAAGGTTCCGCAATAGCGAAATCATCGCTTCAAAGGACCTCAGTGCCAGCGACTTGTCGTGGGCTGTGGATATGATGGATTCAAACTTGGAGACTCTAATGGATTCGAACTTGGCCATCGCCGGGGTCGAGACTATGGGAGCCTATCAGCAAACCCTTGGTGTGATGAACGCTGGCACAGCGACGACGATAGCATTCGGAGCCGCTGACGCCGCCGTCCTATCCTATTGGCAACGCCGATGGGTCCTACCCGCGCTACGCAACACACTCAACGGCTATCGTTCGAGAATCATTGGAGTCTTCTCCACTATGGCTACAACAGGCCGCTCATGGAAGTGGGCATCAGCCGAGATGCGCAGACTCATTGACCCATCCGGCGACAAATATCCGAAGGGCTACTACGACCGCATCGCACGGACTGAGATTCGTAGGTGCGTCGAGACAGCACACATCTCCGGGTTATCGAAGACCGGAATCAAATATACTCAGCGCCTTGTTGAGATTGATACTCAGACCGATAAGGACCTTTGTCTCCCATTCGGTGACGCGAAATATCGAGTGAAGGACGCGGCTGGTGTTCTCCCGGCTCACCCCAATTGCCGTTGCACGATGGTCGGCTTCATCCCCGATGCTGACTTCGATGTGATTCAGAACCCACTCAAGCCCGAAGTTCCTCAACCAACCAAGGGTGACGCCTAATGGTCGCGCCCGCCGTTGGTGGATTACTGAAATTGTTCGTCAAGAGCGGGGGGAAGAACCCCGGAACAATGGCCAAGTCTCTCAAGAAGAAGGGAGTGAAGATTAAGAAAAAAATGCGCAAGCCGCTTCTCATCCTCGCTGTTCAGATTCTCCAAAAGGCATCAGCCAACTGCCCGGTTCAGACGGGCGCACTACGCGCAAGCGGCAGAATTCAAGTCGCTGGTAGCATCACTATGGACAGGGGAGTCAATTCCTATGCCATCGTGTTCGGCGGTGGTGGGACCGGAGTCAATTATGCGAGAGCAGTCGAATATGGGTCGAAGGCATATCTCCGTCCAGCAGTTGCGTCGGTCAAGAATTCCCCGGGCTCAAAGGGTGCGTTCATTAAGGTGATGAACGACACATGGAAAGGATGAGGCGGAAGAAGATACCGTGCAAACTTTGTTCGGTCAAGTTTTCGCCACCGAAGGGAATCTCCGTAGTTTGCTGTGATGGATGCAGACAGGAGATGTTCGATGAGGCACGCAAAGCGAATAAACTGCGGCGCAGAAGGAAGAAGTAATGCCGAGGAACTTCCGTCGCTGTAATGTGAATCGTTTTTCGATGACGGTTCCGAACATAGCCGCTATCAACACAGGCGTCACTGTCTCCCCGATTGACTACATGAACAATTACAAAGATTACCTCACCGGTGCAACGCTGAACTCTCGGACTGCCGGTGGTTCCGGCAAGGAAGTCAATTCTATGGCTCCGGCTTGGATGGGTCCTATGCCCGGTTGGGGAATGAACACTACGGGATATTCCTACACGCGCATAGGCGTGGTATTCGACCGGCCGGACCGAACACCAATTCTCACGGTTGCCGGAACTGAACTCGCGCTCCCTTCAAACTTGAACTTCTCAGTTGTTGGAGGAACCGGAACTTTGCAGTTCGTTGTGAACGCAAAAGCCACTCGCCTATTGAGGCCAATATACACGAAACTTGCTTGAGCCCGGCAAGGGATTTTGCTAACTTCGAATCTATTGATATGATGGGATATTGATAGACCGAAACCTTTATAGGGGGAAGCCTACTCGCTTAGATTAGAGAGAACTGAGTTCCCTCCGCCCGAAAAACGGCTCGCCTCAAGAAGACCAGCAGTCCCCATAAGAACCACGCCACCCGGCGACCTTGAGAGCGAATTGCGGGCTCGTGAAAAAGAACCGGGTATGGAGTTGTTCAGTCAATCCATCAGACCCCTACGAGGGAGTCGCCACGGGATTGATTGGAGAGTCCGCCCGGAACTTTTGCACCCTTGGAAGAAGGATGCCTCGTGTGAAGAGTCGAAAACCGCTTTGCGGGAGAAGGATGCACAGATGAGGAAGAGTGGAAAGCCAAGGAATACTCAGTTCCGATTAACTCAATAACCAGCGCCAGCAAGGTTCTCACTCATGGAGATAGTGAACGCTATTGCAATCAAGGACCAAGACAAGTTCGACAGTCTCGATTTGCCTAACCAAGATGTTCAGATTGAATACCGAATCACGACGCCATTCGTTGTCGAGACAAAGGCCGAGAAGGGACCGGATGACGATGTGGTCATTCGCGGTCCTGTCTATGTGGGCGACGAGGATATGCTCGACCGCCACGGGGAACTTGTCGATTACGAGGCCATGATGGCGGCTTGGGATAAATACTCAAAGAACCCGGTCATCCTATACAACCATTCGAAAACATACGGCGTCATCGGGAAGATGACCGGCGTAGCGATGGACGAGTTCGGTGACTTCGGAACAGTTCCGGTCGGGACTGCTGAGATAGACGCAGGCGAGAAGGACATTACGAGGAAGATTCGCAAAGGTATGCTCAAGGCGTTTTCCATCGGCTTCATCGCCAAGGCCGCGGTCAAGGTTTGTGAAGACAAGGAAGAGGAATGCTACATTCGATTCACCGAGATAGATTGGGTCGAGACTTCGGTCGTCGATGTTCCAGCATCTCCGGGTGCGCTGTTCAATGTCGAGAAAACCGTCACACTCGCGGGCGCGAAGAATGCTGTTGTCGCTGAAACTTGCGACTGCGGTGGTTCTTGCTGTTCCTCCAAGGAGGCTATTGACGCCAATACTCCATCCATCAGCGTGAATGGAATTCCAGAAAAACTTGAATCGAAAGAACAAGTCGGAACCGACATTTTCACAACGGCCGAAGAAGCAGAAGCAAGGGCCATCGAATTGGGATGCGAAGGTTATCACACAATGGAGAATGAGGCCGGTGAAACCCTGTTTATGCCATGCGCGAGCATGGAGGACTACGAATCCAGCACGGGCGACACACCCGAGTCAGAAGAGTCAGAAACCAATTCGGTTAAGAACCCCCTAATCGAGTTGGATGGATTGTCGGAGGCAAATAACATGGCAGACGAGACAATCACTGAAACAATCGAAGAGACTGTTGAGGAACCAATCGCCACAGAAATGGCAGTTGAGGTTCCGGAGACAAAGAGTCCCAGCGCAGGCACTACACAGGATATGGAGAAGTTGGCCGCTATGGAAGCAGAAGCCCCAGCAGAAGTTGTTGAGGAAGTTGTTGAGGAAGTTGCACCCGCAAAGGGCAAGAAGGGCAAGAAGTCCGTCGAGCCCGAAGACGAAGCAGAAGAGGCAGTCGAAGAGACTGAGGAAGTTGCTGAGGAAGAGGCAGTCGAGGAAGAGGCAGTCGAAGAGAAGTCCACACCATCCGGAGTGGACATACTCATGGAAGTTGTCTCAGTCCTAAAGGACCTCGACAGCAGGGTTGCAGGCTTTGAGTCCGCAATCGCAGATAACGATTCACTACGAAGCGAGATAGAGGAACTATCCGCTACTATCACCGAGCGCGACGAGGAAATCGCTTCGCTCACCGAGAAGGCAGTTGAGGCTGAGGCTGAGGCTGAGATGGAAGCAGAAGTCAGTAAGAGAGTTGCTGAGAGGCTTGCTTCCGTAGGCGTGGAGGCAGAAGACCTACCCGCACCTTCCCGTAAGTCCGATACTTCGGACGCTAACCCCCTGCCGGTCGGTAAGTCCGGCGTCACACGATTCGACCCCCAACCACACATCAGCCCCGGAATGAACGGGCTGGCAAAGTGGCTTGAGGCTAACTTAGCCTCAAAGGGGTCTAACTGAAAAAAAGGTGAAAAAAATGACTGATGAAACAATTGAGTTCAATGATGTAGTCGAGAGAGTGAAAGCGGCACTCGCAGGTGCGGCTTCTTCCACCGGCGCAACAATGCTCCCAACAGAAACCGCTGACGAAATAATTGAGATTGTATATGAGAGGAACTTCATGCGTTCCCTATTCCCGGCCATGCCAATGAGCCGAAGAATCGTAAAGGTCCCCAAACTAACAGGGTCCATCTCCTTCCACCAGCAGACCCTCGCTATGACCGAGGCCGGAACCGCATCTGACGAGTCCCGGCAGGCCACCAGCGAGATGACGCTTGAGTTGAAGACAATGATTGCGAATGTCCCAATCGGGAACTACCTCATCGCCTACGGCGTCGAGGGACTTCTGACTGTGCTTCGTGACGATATTGCCTCAAGACTCGCCTACAACGAGGAATCGCTTTTCCTCAACGGCGACACTGAGACAGGCTCTTCATACGCCGACAACATCAACGGTGCATACCACGCATCAACGAATGTGACCGGTGTGGACGCGAACGACAACGACTACCTACTGCTCTTCGACGGACTAAGGAAGTCCGCATCGGCCGCAGTATCGGTGTCCGGTGCTTTCGCTCTATCTCACCTAAGAGAAGGAATCAACAAACTCGGTGTCCACGCAGACAACCGTGCTGACCTTGCTCTTATCGTTCCAAGGAACTTGGAGGTTCAACTACTCGGTATGACTGAGTTGCAGACCGTGGACAAGTATGGTGCTGGCGCAACAATCCTCAACGGAGAGTTGGGACGCATTTACGGAATCCGTGTCTTCGCAACCGGCGCTATCGCTACGAACCTAAATTGGACCGGCGACTACAAGACAGGCGGCTCAACCGTTCAGAACAAGACGGTCGCCCTTCTCTTGAATGTCCGCTCTCCACTAATCGGGAATCCAACCGTTGCTGACCGAAGATTCAGCATAGGCTTCCACGATGAGCCACAGAAGGACAGGTTCCTATTAGTTCCAAAGCAAGATGTTGCCTTCGGAGTTCGCTACGCTGACGCGGTATGCAAACTACACGGCATCAACACGATTTGAGACTGTTGAAGCGCCTTGACGGGTAATCCCGACTGCTCTTAGCGGAGCGGTTCGGTGATAAACCGGTAAGGAGTGAGTGAAGACTATGCCTTCCAGCGGCTACTCAATGGGACCCCTCATCATAGGGGATAGTGCAGGCACAGCGATAGATTATTGCACGCTTGCCGATGTTGAGTTATACGCCGGGGTGGACTTCTCCGACGGTATGGGACCCACTGATTCTCAGATAGCCACGATGATTTCGAACTACAGTCGAATGATTGACGCCTATCTCGGTGTTCAGCAGGCTTCGACTGTATCAGTCGAGGAATGGTTCGATACGAAATACTTCGGAGAACACATCGTTCTCGGCCTACGACCGGTCCAATCCATAACCAGCATTCTTGAGGTCAAGGGCGACGGGACTACAATCGCACTCGTTCAAGGGAGGAACCGGAATGACGAGGATTATTGGCTCCAAAACTCCGACGCTGGCATCGTTCGATTCGGTGCTGAGTGGGGAGAGACATTGAACAACCGACTCAAAGTCACCTATGTCGCTGGCAATACTACAGTTCCACCGATGGTCAAGCAGGCAGTCATTCTCATGTGCGTCCGTGCGTCAAGCCGGTCAGCACTCAACGACGAAAATTGTCTCGACCGAATCGCCGCCATGTGGGAGCGGTTGGAAATCGGTGCGCAGAAAGAACTTGATTGGGTCATGTCTGAATTGAAGCCGCAGAAACTTGTTGGAGTCGCAACATTCGGATTGAACGGGGCATATTGAGGTCAATAGGATGGCAATAACCGATACCGGAGTCCCAACAAATTCTCCACATCATGTAATCAAGCAACTGATTCAGAATAATTTGGTCGCGCCACCCGCTTCGGGATGGACGCCGGTTGTGAACAACGATTGGTTCCAATACAAAAAAGCGAAGACATACCAAATCGCAATCGCCCCACTTTATTCTGAGACAGAAGCAATCGTCCTCACAGGCGGACTGAGTTCCGCTCGTCCATCTATCTCAACAGGCTACTATCATATCGCCTTGATGCACCCCGACCGAGAATCGGCTCATGCGCTGTTCAAGAATCTCATGGCTTTGCTTAATAAGGAAAACCTCACATCTCCGCAAAACAATGGCCAATATACCGGGGTAGGAGGGTCAGATTACCATTTCCTTAGAGTGGTCAAGTCGAACGAAGGCCAAATGATTGTGTTAGAGGCTCCCGACTGCGGACCCGGAGGTTCGGGCGACGACAAATGTGTAGGCTATCAGTATTCAGTGACGGTTATGATTCGCTGGAATGAATGATGACCAAGACGGTTAAAAGCCGCAAGCGCAACCCGATACTCAATGGCTCTCGCAGATTTGAAGAAGCACGAACTCGTTGCCGTGTGCATGGAGTGGGGTTTAGACGCCACCGGGACCAAGGCCGAGATGATTGCACTTCTCGAAGCAGATGACCGAGAGGTCGAGGACGACTACCGACCAGCCGAGGTTCATGTTGAGTTGGAACTTGCTAACGAAATAATTCCCGACCCGGACATGAGCGGGTTCGATATGGAGATGGAGGGAGATGATGCGTTCATCAATGCGCTTCACCTTCATGTTCACAAAAGGGACCCAACGATGGGTGAACTAACTCATTACAGGCTTATGCTCGGCATCCTAACTCGTGACCGAGTTCTCCGAGATTTAGTTCGCTCAGAAGAATACAGACTCGCCAACTGCGCTTGAATTGCGGGCGAGAGAGGCCGCGGTCCGAATCCCCGAACATCGCCAAATGCCTTTCAACGGAGTTATCCTCTCTCGCCCTAAGCGACCCGTCAGTCGTGTTGCGCCTTTTCAACAGCGCCGACTTCATTCGCTTAGTAGGGGAGCAACCCCCTACATACTGACCGAGTGGCCTCCCCCTTATTAATGTATTGGTTCTCTCAATGAACCGGAATCTTAATATACTGAACTCCACTCGGTCATATTGCCGATAGGAGCCTATCGGTGTGGGCCGGGAACGATAGTTCCGCGACCTGCGATGGAATGTTGTAAAGGTCGCTCGAATCGACCTCATGGCCACAACGACCCCAGCGTCAGTATCAAGATGAAAGCACTCTTGGCTCGGAACAGGGTCGGGATTTCAGCCGGACGACTAACTGTTCGGTCCCTGTGTAGGTCGTGAAACCCTGTTCTCACATGACGGTGTGAGTAAGACGATACGCTTCGTCGGGGCAAGGAGTATGACTAATCCGGTGGAAGCCGGTCCATCAGCCCCCGACGGGGGGCGCTAACTCACCAATTCACTCATAAACCTCAAACGACGACGGTTGGGTAATGGCAGTCCACGCATTTACAGGCGTCACCGGTAAGGTCACAGTCAGCGGTTCTCTCGTAGGCTTTGTGTCCGGCGATTTCACGGTGGCAAGAGCAACAGGAAAATACACGGTCCTTGGGTCAAATGTCCCAACGGCAAACACTCGTGGGCTACAATCCGTCAGCGGTTCCTTGACGAAGGCTTGGGGAATTGACGACGATGTTCTTTGGGATTGGTTCAATGGCAACACCGAACTTGCAATCCTGTTTGACGCAGATGCGGCAGGCACACACACATACTCAATAGCCGCGGCAGTAATAACCGACTTGGCAATCGAAGGTTTAGAGGCTGGGGCAGAAGGAGCGCTTCTCGTGAACGCTTCTTTCGAAGGGCTCACCATAACCCGGGACTGATTGAGGGATGAAAAATGAGTGATTGGTTAGACTCCGCTATCGAAAGGGCTTCGAACCCCATAACAGTGAATGTGTCCGATTGCAAAATCGGGGTCGATGAACTCGATGTTATTCCACTCTCCGCCGCTGAGTTCCAAATAATCAAGCAACTTCCCGAGATTAAGAAGTTGCCAATCGGTGAGAGACAAGAGATGTTGGGCTTGCGAATCATTTTCGAAATGATGAGTAAGTGCGACGCTTCTCTCACATGGGGCAAATTTCAGAAGTTGCCACTCAACACCTTAGCAGTATTAGCAAGCACAATCACAGACGCCGTTGGTTCAGCGACCGGCGGTGGTGTTATGGGAAACTGATTGACGACGCCAAGTCTGATAACAGCCAATTCCTATTGCAAATTTTTCAAGACCACGGGATTACTCCCGACGAATGGCGAAATATGGACTCACGCGACACGCTTTGGCTCATAACCGCCAATAGTGAGAAAAACCGTCGTGCAAATGAACAACACCGTAGGCAACGGCAGTTAGGCAAAGCGAAGCAGAATTTGAACAAAGGAAGGCGAAGAAGATGAGCGACACGGAGATGATTGCAAAGGTCGGCGCTGATGCTTCCGGCTTTACCAGCGGGATGAAGACCGCGGCCGCGTCCACCGCTATTCTCGGCACAGCCGTCACAGCGCTGGCTGGTGTTTTCGCCGGACTTGCAGTCGTTCTGACCGGTGTGTTCATTGGCGGATTCTTCAAAATGATAGGGTTCGTCAAGGCGGCGACATTCACCTACATTGATTTCGAGAACCAACTATACCGAACCTCGGCTACGATGGGGAACTTCATCGGCGATACCGAAGAAACCGCCGCCGCATTCCAAGAAGTGACCGGCACTATCGGACAGGAGATTCGAGATGTAGCCGCCGCATCGAAGTTCACAGCGACAGAAGTCGGTGAGATGGCTGAGGTGCTGGCGCTTGCTGGTCTTTCGTTCGACCAAATGGCGAGGGAAGGAGAGGGTGCGCTTGAAGCGATGGTGGACTTCGCTGTCGTAGCCGGTGTGGGAGTCGAGCAGGCCGCTGGTATCGGTGTGGCTTCTGTATCTCAGTTCGGTCGAGAGATGGCGGAGTTGAAGGAAATCACATCGGTTCTCACCAACACCTTCACGAGTTCGTTCGTGAATGTTCAACAACTTGGCGACGCCATGAGATTCTTCGGACCAACAGCGGCGGCGGCTGGCGTTAGTATCGAAGAAGCGGCGGCGGCTATCGGTGCTATGGGGAATGCGGGTATTCAAGGAAGCATGGCTGGAACCGGATTGCGACAGGCAATCAACAAGATGATAGCGCCAACAGACGATGCTCGGAGAAGCATGAACCGTCTTGGTTTGGAATTAGCAGTTCTAAGTCCAGCAGGGAAGGCCGCTAAGACCGGGCTTGATAACACGATAATTACAATCGAAGGTCTTGAGGCTCAACTCTCCGGGGCCAATATGGAATTGAAATCTCTCAACGCCGAACTCAATCAGTTGGGCATGGAGCAAGAGAAGAATAATATCTCAATAATGAAAATCAAAGCCCGCGCTGAAAGACAGGGCCGGGACCTCACCAAGTCTGAAATCGCTCAGATTGATAGATTGCAGATGGCGAACAAGGACCTCAATCTCCAACAGCGCGAAGGTGCGTATGAGGCTAAGGTGCAAGAACAGGCTCAGTCAAAACTTGTCGAGCAGTTGGAGTCTGAGGAAGCCGCCTATAGCAATCTGAAATCGACTGTCGAGAATCAGACGACCGGTGTAATTTCGCTTGTCGAGATTATCGAACAACTGAACGAGAAGGGCGCGACGACTGCCGAGATATTGGAGATGTTCGGAGTTCGTGGTGGTGGTGCGATTCTTGCTTTGAAAGGACAGTCTGAGGCATTTAGGGAACTCGCACAGGCAAACGACGATGTTGCGGCGGCGGCTCAAGGTGGAGTGTTTATGACCGAACAATTCGTTGGGACTCTTGAGGGAACGGCTCAGTATGCGATAGACGAGACTCGTTCGAAAATGGAAGAGTTGAACCTTGTCGCGGGTGAGCCATTCGCTCAACTAATCAAGCAAGAGGATGGAATAATGCAAACATTCCAAACGGCTATCACGAAGGCGACTGAGAATGCTGATGTTTTTCAAGACATGGCAGATTCGGTCGAGGAAGAATGGCTTCCAGCGCTACGAGAATTCCTCAAGCCCGAGAATGTTGAGACATTCATGCAGGCACTACAGGCATTGATTCCGGTCATCGAGGCAATCGGAACAATCCTAATGTTCATCGCCGACACAATCACATGGATTCTCGACAAGGGCGAGGAATTGGCAGAATGGCTGGGCATCATAGAGGACGACGATGGTTCGTCCGACGGAAGCGGAGACAGGAGTGGCCGAATCGTCGGGAACGAAGGAGAGACACGATGGGATTCAGCGAAAGATATTGGGAAGTGGGGTGCGGCCGGAGCGGCAATCGGCTCCGTTGTTCCCGGCGTCGGAACCGCGATTGGTGGTTTGGCCGGACTCGGGGTCGGCTTGGGAGTTGAAATCGGCCAAGGAATTACTTCACATCTTGCTGACGACCCCTTGTTCGGTTCGAATTCTGACTTTACTCCGACGATGGGAGTTGCGATGGCAGAAGGCGGCATAGTCACATCTCCGACTTTGGCTCTCATTGGAGAAGCGGGTGCTGAGGCAGTCATCCCATTATCTCGGTCATTCGGCGAAGGCGGCATGGGTTCAACCGTCATTAACCTCACATTAGACAACATCAGCATAGGTAGTGGGAACGCTGTGACGGCTATGGAAGTGAGAAGTATAGTTGAGAATCAGTTGCCGAACATTATCCGAGAGAGCCTAACTCGTGGAGCGAGGGGAGTAATATGACTGATGACGAAGAGAGCATCTTAGTTCAGATGAACAAGGGCTTCCAAGAACTCAGAACTCTCATTCTCACAGTCGGCTCCATCTTGGCCATGCTGATGGCTGGCTTGAATGAAGTCGGATTCATCGACTACGCTGTCGATTCACTTCTTGACCGTGTGGAAGACGACCCGGATTGGAACCCATATCTCGACGACTGCGAGGAATTTTGGGAAGTTGAAAGCGAGTATTTCGTCGTCGAAACAGATGTTGTGTTCAATGTGCAGGCTATTGACCTCAATAGTTGCAACAATGTCCACACAATCCTATGGAACATTTCGCTTGGTGGAGAATTCCACGAAGGCGTCAGTCACGAATTCCGGAACCAATTGTTATTCACCGACCGGTTTTACGATTTGGAAGAGGGAACTCATCATGCACTTATCGAGATAATGAACGGGACCATCGAACTATACGATTTCAGAATAATTGATTTCGAACTTGACGAGTCAGAATACGAGTCAGCAGTCTATGGATGCACCGACTACAACGCCACCAACTATGACGAGGAAGCAACCCACGATGATGGAAGTTGCGAATATCCGGATGCTATCGCTGACGACTGTGACCCAGCCGTCATGGTGTTCTATGACGCATACGCTTTTTGGTCCAATAACACCACTCTAAGCACGGCTTTCGACGCAGATGTGGACATGGAGTGTGTTCTCAACGCAACGGCCTACATCAGCGTCTTTGATAACACAACAGGCGAGGTCATCACCGACTACCAATTGTGGTTTGAGACATACCACTACGATTGGGATTATCGAGATGTGAACTTCACAGGAAATCAAGAGGACTTCGCAGACCGCACCTTGGCAGTTGAGTGGGTTCTTGAAAGCGAGACAGGAGAAGTCTATGCAGAATGGGTGAGTGAGGTTGGTTAGATGGCGTCAGTGGACCAAGAGATTACAAAACCATTCTCACGAATGATGAACGGGCTTGCCGAACTACAACCGATGTGGCCTGCCTTCGTCAAGAATGACGGGGTAGGTGGACTCACCGTGGACCCCACACTCTATGCCTCTTCCTTCGGACCCCAAACAAAGGCCGAGGAAGGTGGTCTGAACAGCGAGAATGATACTCCGGGGGTTCGGGTGGAGGCAATCAAAGACGACGGCACAGTGGCCGCCTCAGACGACGGAAGCAATACTACATTCAAGGTCACGCTATCCGGCGCAGGGTCATTCAATCCCCGATGCAAAGTTCACCAAGCCGGAATTGAGACTGAGTTCCTGTTGATTGCTCCATCCAAGGACACGAAGGCGAACGCGGAGGCTACCTACGCCTCAACTATCGACAACAACGACAGGGGTTGGGCTGGTGCTATGGACACGATAAACAGCGCTGGTCCATATCCGGTTTTTATGACCGTTCAAGAGTTCGCAGAAATGCTGGACACCTATCGTCACATCGGGACCAACGATGATGAGAAGAAGGCATTCTTGCCACATGGAAATCAAGGTGGCGGACTTCACTCCACATCATCAGCCGCAGTCAATCCAACCATCGCTTCCGACCCCCGAACAAGTTCGAACACCAATTGGCCTGCCGACGATTCATCAGCCGCTATCGCTCAGACCCTTGTTCGAGCAACGGTCTTCATGCCTATGATGCTCGATAACAACCAACTCGACCAGCGGTCCACCAACGCTGACCAAAATTTCGCGGCGGGTTGGCCACCGAGATACCTAACTTCCGCCGATGCGGACTTGAAGGGATTCTTGACTGCCAATGGAACCGGGTTGTCTCGTTATGACCAACAGCCCGACGGTGACGACAAGACGGTCATCCGATACAAAAACTTGGGCCAATCCGGGGACCATAAAATCGGCAAAGTTGGCGCTTGGTCATTTTACGCATCAGCCGGTTATACTCATGGGCGGGGCTCTCGTAGGGCTATCGGATATTCGAATGCGGATATTTCACTCGACTCATCTCCGTCACTCGGACCCAAATACCGAATGAGGATGGCGCTTGCCTGCTTCCTTAGAAATGGTGAATACGACATTACGGACGGCGGCACTTTGATTCCCTATGTCTATGATGCCGACCGAACCATAGGCGGGAAGAACACCATGACTCTCTATCAAGTATGGAATGGATGGGATGGCTACGGAGCGGCAGGCGGTCATGCTTCTAATGGATTTATGAAAGACTGCGACGCTCAGATATACCCGATGTTCGATTTCGTTCAAGGCCCGATTTGCCCAGCGGCACAGGGCGAGAACGCGGGGATGGATGCCATCCAAGGAACCCATCGCGCTTGGCCAAATGTGATGGTTGGAAAATACAACCCATCCGGCAAGACCGGATATGCGATGGGGGCCTCCCCGAGCCCGCGAATGTATTCAGTCCGACCTAACCCAAGACGGCTTCCCGTCTTCGGCGTGGAGATTTCCAATTCGGGTCGAATCAAATTCTATGTCGAACTCACCGGGACCTCCGACACCGTTGGGATGCGATGGGGCAACGGTATGCCAATCTATGTGAACGGGATGACCGGCAAACTTGGTTCGGGAACTCAGAATGTGAATTACTATCCCGACACATGGATGGCCACCCTTGCCGATGGACCGACTGCCAATCAGACAGCATTCACATCGACCAAGGGAATGAATCTCAACGGCTGGTGGGTTTGCTACAACAACTCAGACAACGGGAGCGGAACCAGCACGACCTACAACTCTCTATTCAGCGACGGAGACAATACCGCCGTCCGATATGTGACGATTGAAGTTCAGACAATGAACAAATTCTTCCCAGCAACCGCGATTACAAAATACCGAATCGGTTCGGCATCATCTCCAACAACGGCGTTCATTCGACAAGGGAGATTGGGCGGCTACATGAGCGGTGCTACTGCCTACTACTACTACGGCCAATACCCTCTATCGTCCAACTACGCTCAATACTACAATTCCTCCACTCAGAATATCCGTATTCCCGGCGTCCCATCTTGGCAGGCCGGGGCCGCATCTTCGGATTCGAATGTGCCTGTGGCGAATAACGACACTTATCCCGGGCGACCGACAATCTTCAAGGCGACTACACCCAACCAAGCCGGAGTTTATGCTTCCGACCTTAACCTCACACCAAGGTCCATAGGGCCGAGGAAGGATGGTGATGCGACTTTCGCCGTTAGCCCGACCGCATCGACGATGGGTGGTGGGTCACTTAGGGTTCCTCCGCCGGTAGGTTGGGATATTGCGTGGACCTATATGTGCCGAACCGATTCAACCAATCTCCCGACGGTATCGACCACATACCCGACCAATGACTACGGCGAGAATGTGCAGTCGGGGACTAACCCACAGACGAACCGGTTTTGGATGAGAGATGCCGGGCTTGCGCCGAAGTTCCGGAAGGAGTCTGATTCGAACTCACCGGATTACACCAGCAACGCCTACTCTCGCTGGATTCATCGTGGCCTTTCACTTCCGTTTTGGTCCTACATGGATAACAAGACCGGAAGGCACGCCTTCGACCACATCAAACCCGTCAGCGCTTCCGGAACTTGGCTCTTCGGAAGGAACCGACCGTGGCCAATTCACGAGAGGCTTGGAACTCGACACGGATATACGCCGAGTCTGTTATCGTCAGCGAAGTCAGTGGCAAACGACGGGGATTCCTACGATGGGTGGGAGAACTACACCCCCGGAACCCAACAGGTTCCAGCCGGGGAAGAGACAACCAAAACCGGCTTGAGCGAAATGGGTTGCTCCCCGGTTTGGATTGATTGTGAGATTCGTGGTTGGTTCCCTGTGCAAGAGAACCGAATGACGATTATCGAATTCGACAACAACCAAACCTACCCCTTGACCGGACGCCACTCCATGATTACGGGGTGGCACGCAAACAACGGAATGGCTGGATTTGGATTCCATCCACTAAATCAGAACGGTCAGATGCAATACCCGAACGCATCGACTTCCGGCAACCAACTATACGGCTCCAACAATAACTCAGATGTTTGGAGTAGTTTTAGTTGGACCGAAGACCGAAGACCAGCATATTCGGTCAATCGACCAGCGGTCTATGTTTGGGGGAATTCGCCCTACTTCGACAAGGGCTACGCGGCCAACGCCGACGACAAATGGACCAACTCAGCATCATGGCCCTACGGGAACGGCGTGGTTGCATTCGGCTCCTTGGGGAACGGCGTGGGAACAGGAAGTTCATTCAACGCCACCGAAGGAACAAACACGGTTCGAACATTCTTCACCGAAGCAGGTCAGACAATGATACTGAATGGTTCCAACAAGGGAACGGACCCAAATGGTGCAACCCCGGTTTGGGGAATGACCATCAAAGCCTGCGACACGGCAGTCTCGACCGGCGCTAACAACTACGATACTCTTCTCAAGAACTCATCCAACGAAATGTTCCACGGTGACGACCCAAATAATCTCATCTCGACAAAGGATTTCCAACTTGACTATCTCCATCTGAGGCAAATACCATCTCCGTCCATGACTCCGTTCAATGTCGATTCTCTCACGCAGAAGATTACGGACATAGCGAAATATACTCAACTATCTATCGAGGCTGAGAATGTGAAATCATCGAATGGTATGCTGATTAAGGTCAGCATAATGACCGCACCAACTCCTGTCTCCGGCAGACCACAGGCCGCGGCAACAACTGTCGTCCCCGGATTCGAAGAGATAGACCCACAGTTCGTAGCGGGCCTTGGCGTAGTGGACCTCACTGAACTTCCAGCCGCACAGGTCACGAATGGATTCGTCATTCGATACCACTTCTATATTCCCGATTCAACACAAACCGAATATCATCCGATTGATTGGTCGTCAATTCCAATCATCAGAAAATGGACACTCAATTACGACCTCAAACCTACGGCAAGTTTGGCGGTCATCGGGAACTCGTTTAGTGGCGACCTATCGAGCCCAATAGGCACGGAAGTTGGACACATCATTTCCTTCCGTGGCACAGGAACTACAACTGACCCGGACCGATTAATTTCCAGCATCAAGTTTGACTTTGGCGATGGGTCGAATACCGGTTGGTTAAATTTTAGCGACCAAACTTTACAATCCACCACATACGACACCGCCCATGTCTATTCCAAGGCTGGAACTTTCAGCGCCACTATTCTGACGAAAGACGACAACGAAAATGTGAGCGTAGCAAGTTCCGTAATTTCGGTAGTCGTAGCAGAAGTCAAACCCGTCGCCCTATTGAGGGCAATACCCCAAATGGTTAGGGCCGGACAGGCGATTAATTTCGATGCCAGCGAATCTTACACACTCTCTTCGGACACCGCCCGGACTATCGCATCCTACACATTCAACTTTGGAGATGGAAGTTCGGCAACTTCCGGCGCTTCACCAAGCGCAACCCATACCTTCGCGGCCGCTGGTGAATATATGGCGACGGTCACAGCGACCGACAACGCATCCCCGACAAACACCAGCCAAGCCGCGAAAGTCGTCGTGAAAATTCTGCCAGCGACTCTCGTAGTTCCATTGGCTCTCAACACAATGCCGTCCGGGTTCCAGCGAACTCGACGGGCATCGTTCTCTTCAACAGAAGTTCTCGATGCAGTATATCCCGAGATGGCCGATACCGGACAGCGAAGTGACGAATTCAAACTCACGGGCTCGTTCCTCAAAGCGACTGCGAACGCCGACATTGACTTCATGGAGGAACTGTTGGTCAGTGGTGCGCTTGTCGAATTCGAATGGGAGGCTGTGAATTATTCCGGAAGTGCGACAGGCAAAACCTTCGTGGGGCGCTTGACGAATTTCGATTACGAGAGAGAGGGTGGGAAGCATGGCGAGACACCTTGGTCCGCATCTCTAATCCGAGAAGCCGGGCTCGGGAATTAAGTAGGTGGGCGTCGTCGAATGTTCATGTTTGAGCCAAGACTCATAGACAAAATAACAGAAGGCGACCTAATTCAATGGTCTGATATTATTCCGGAGCAGTTTGTTTTGCTCAGTATCTTCGGTGTGACCTTCGGGAGTGGCGTGCTTTTCCGCCTGTGGCTCTCTTTGCGACTCCAACCCACTTAACCGCAAGGGTTCGAAGTGAGTTCTTGGAGACTTCCTGTGAATCCCTGCGTAGCATGACTGTCTCGCAGACTCCGTTGCGGACGATTGCGATTACGAGGTTGCCGTTGCTGGACACGCCTGCTCCGTCAGTCATTCGGCGGGTCTTGAGGTCCATAGCGACAACGCCAAGGGACGACTGCTGGCATCGGCTCCATGCGAGTTGAGCGCGTGCCTCGATGGTTTGCTTCTCAGCATCCGAGAGCCTAACTGCCATTCGGGCGTAGGCGTGCGCGTCTATTCGGAGTTCTCCGCCGCTGTTCATGTATATGCGTAGGGGTTTCCACCTATAAAGGTTTCGCAATATCAATATACTATGACTATCAATGAAAACCTTTATTAATGAAGGGCTACTCGCATAGAATACCGGAGCGTGGTTCCGGTGCGCGGAATGAGCCTCATCGGTAGGTGGGGGGCAACACCGGCGCGGGAAGACACAATGGATTAAGCGCGTGGGAACATCGACGAGAGTGAAATGAGTAGCCACCAATCTAAGGGGACACCTATGATTGAGGTTTGAGTTGATTAGAACACGCCACATCTGACGGGGTAAATCAGCAGATATGCTGGTAGGTCAATCAAGAGGCACGGGGAAACCCAAAACGCCGAAGAGAAAAGACCCCAACGGGAAGAAACGAAACGCGCTTTGAGGCAAGACCTAAGTCGATAATCCAACGCCTTGAAACAGGGTTGGCCCAGCGCTGTCTTCTCGAAATGGTTGCACCTAAACCATTCATAAAGGTGGGATATTGAGGAATTAACATGAACGCAGTCGTCAAGATTAAGGGATTGAATGTTGAGGCCCCAAGGTCGCTTGAGGGATTTAGGAGTATTCTAAGGTGGCTTCCCGAGTTCGATAATGCTACCATGCTTTTCCATTCTCCGAAGTATCACCCGGAGGGGGACCACAGCCTTGCGGCTCACATGGAGGCCGTCTATGCAAAGTGGCTTGAGCAAATCCCCTGCCTTTGCAACGCTCCCCATTCTCACGAACTCGCTTTTTGGGCTATCCTCTTTCACGACATAGGGAAGGACGCTTGCGCGAAGGCTAAGGGTGACGGGACTTCTTCGTTCATCAAGCACGAGAGCGAGGGAATGAAAATCTTCAACGAGAACTACGCTGATTGGTTCAGCCCCGAGAATGCTGAGGCCATCGCCTATTGCATCAAGGAGCATACGAACTTTTGGTTCATCGCCAAGCACGGGAAGGTTGAGGCCATGAAGAACCATCCTCATTTTTGGTTGCTTGCTGAGGTTGCTCTTTGCGACAAAATGGGATTCAAGGATGACGAGTGGAGCGAGAGGCTTTCGTTCTTCGGATTCGAGAAGAGGGAGGGTTGCGCTTGCAAGAACTGATTCTGACGGTGAACGACCATCTGAGATTTCGCGGAGTCGTCTATGGACCCGGCGGAGCCTTGACTGTTTGGACGCTTGATTTCGAAAACATGGGCAAGCACGAACTTGCTGAGATGCTACACTTTTCAAAATGGCAATCATCAGATGTGGGTCAATCAATTGAAGGGCTACGCAATTCATGTGAGGTAATCGTTCCGGAGAGAGTTCGCAAAACAAAGAACCCGGATTACAGGACGATTTCGTATGTCCCTTGGGAGATTATCCAAGAATGGGCTAAGTCCGTGTATCAACAGCAATCGAAGGCGTGAAGAACCCGCTATGGGTCTTGAACATCTATGGTGAAGGCTCCGCTGGCAAGGGTCGGACTAATTCCCCCGATGGGAAGTGGATTGGGTCTTCCGTTCACGAGTTGGATGGCTGACCACTCTCAAGACGCGACAGGAGCCACGGCGAACCTCAACAAATATACGCGAGATTGGAAATTATGGGGAGAACTATTCCCAAGGACCACGGCTGAGGCAATTACGATTAATCCCTTGCCGGGAACACCAGCCATCAGAACCGAACAAGATTCGTCCGGGGACCCTACACCGAGAAGCACGAATTACAATCAGATGGATGCGGCGTTCTATGGAATTTCATTGAACATGAGCGCCCCAAGGCTGAACTTCGGCCGGGCTCAAATGGAACTTGGGCAGGTCACTCACCACGGTTCTCGGGCTATGTGGGACATATCGAAGACGAGAAGTGCGTTCCTCACACCCCGCCGTTCCTATGCTGAGATAGGGCGACTCACCAATCATCCTCTTCCTCAATGGGTATCAGCGAGAGCGGGGAACCTTAGCGTCCCGGGGAATGCAATAGCCGCCCCGGATAAGGACGACCTACACCAGCCATGCGACCAACAGGGCGGAGCAATCGCTGGCTATGACGACAAAGGAGTTTGCACGAACGCTGGATGGAATGGTGGTCATCGGGTTGCCACCTTCACTCATTATGTCTCGACTGATTTGCCGTCAAATGGATTCGGCTTGACCTATGGCGATGCTCACAACACGATATTCACAACTTCGCTTGCCAGCCATCCGATGATGAAAGGCAAGACGCAGGCTAACTACGGGATAGCCGACGACCAGCGAGGTGATTCCGATTGGGGAGAAGACCATTTCCATGTGACTTGGGATTCGATGTGGTCGGTGAACCAAATCACCATCCCTCAGACTCATGTGAGCGGAACCACATTATCTTCTCCGGACCGCAATCCTCACAACGCAGGGAACAACAACGCCGTCAGCGACGCTGACTATCTCTTCCACACGAACACAGTGCAGGTTCTCGGTGTGAGAGACAAACCCACAGTGAGCGCGTCCGAACAAACTTGCTCGATTGGTCCCACCTATCTCGGCAATCATGTCGTCCAAGATACTTGCGGGCTTGTTGGTTTTGAAGGAACGATAACCGTCACAGGCTTCTTCTCAATATCACAGGGAATGCCGACCGGGACTCAAGACCTATGGGCAGGGGGCAACGGATATGGCGGACTCAATGTGCAGGTTCACTCCGGTCTGACGACACGAAGGAACCGACTCTTCGCCCAGCGTTCGAATAACTCCAACAAGAATTACAACAAGGTCTTCGGATATGGAACCGACAACGCCGCCGCTGAACCGATGACTGACGGAATGAAAACTCGGGCCAAGCGTTTTTCTTCTTCGACGGCGAATGCAAACGAGACTTCGTTCTTCGCAACGAGAACAGATTACGACACGAAGGGGTCGAGGGGAGGTGGCGGACTTTCAGACTTGATTGGCGCAAATTCAGTCTCAGATTCCCCAGCGATTCTCGGGGACACTATTGGGCTCAATAGTCAATGGACAGGGACCACAGGAATTTCCTCAGCGTTCTTGAAAGACAAAATCCCAACAAGGGTGAGAATCGTTCCCCAAATTGTTGGCTACGAAGATGTAGTCGTCGCACCCGGCACAGCGAAACTTGCAGAATATGGTGACTCCGCCAACATGACCTTCCGGAAGCCAATCGTGGACTATCACATTCTCGTCAGCGTCATTAAGCCGACGAAGAACATCAAGCGAAATACTTCCGGCTCTCACAATCTCGACCAATCAGATGTAGGCGACCCGAAGTCAAGGAACAATCCGGACCCCGCTCTCCCTTGGATTGATGCAAATTACTCCGCTGACCCTTGCAACATCTTCCACGCAGTCTTCCGAATTAATCCTACGACCCTTGAACAGATATACACACCAGCCGCAACGAGCCTTGACTACGATTACCTCGGCGGTAGTGCTGAGAAGAAGTGTCCGACCTCCATCATTCCTCGCCATTCCTATGGCTCCGGGTCCTCAGAAAAACCGACTCAAGGATGGGGGCTCCATCAGATTACACCATTCCGACCTCTCGCAAATTCCGCTTGGGCGAAAATTCCGAAGTTGTCGGGCGCAGTCGAAGCGGGCGGCTTCTATCAGCGAGGTGGAGTCAGTCACCTTTGGGATGCGGCGGCATGGGGGAAGGAACTCATCGTCGGAGCAGACATGACCGACGCCAGCGATTTCAATTCCGAAGTTTGGGGCAAGGGACAGGTTTGGCCCGACGGAACCAACACGGCGTCAAATCCTCCCGGCGTCGAACTGATGCTATTCCGATACGAGGGAAGGTCCGACCCGTTTTACACGAACAAGCAGACGACGATGGCTGATAATCCCTTGAGAGATGCGATGGAGGCAGTCACCACGACCGACCACATCACAGGAACATACGCCGCTTCTATGGACACGGGGTTCACGATAACAAACGCTCGACTCAAGGGAGCGGGAGGATGGCAGATTCACGATTGGGTATTCCCTCAGAAGGAACTCATGCGCTATCTCGGCAGGGAGGATAAGGGACGAGCCGCATTCGGCGCGAACTTGGAACACCCGACTCTCCACTGTTCATCCCTCAGCATAATGGAAGACGGGCGTATGATGATGGCGGCTATTCAACGAGACACGATTAAGGCGGCGGGCGAATATCCAACTTTCGACATTGGTTATCCACTCAACGCGAATCTCGAAATCATCCAAGTTCCACGAGGCTACTACTACGACTCAACCAAAAAACTTGCGCTTTCACTTCTTGGAACAAATGATGACGAAGACAACAAATCGCTGGACCCGGTGACGGGTGAAATCTTGGCTCTTCCCGAACCAAGGGCGATTGCTGGTGATAGAACACAAACCCCACCGGGAACGAACTTTTCGAGGTGGCCTACATGGTCACATATTGAGCCCAATAGTTCGGCCCGTTCTCTCATCTTGATGTTCTCGAACTCAAAAGCAACGGCTGGAAAACTTGCGCAGGGCCAACACAAGTTTGAAATCACGGAACGAAAAATCGGAAGCGAAACTGTTAGCGAGGAAAATTGGACATTCGACGATACTTGGTGGAATGGTTCGCGCATCTCCTATTGGTTCCCCGAATCCGGCCAGCGTGCTATTCCAATCACCTACGGCTCATACCCGGAAGTGCGATGCAGTCATGCAGTCTTGCCGAAGTGTCTTCCACACATCATGTCGGACTTGACCCATGTTGGTGGCTATCCTTTGGCGATGCCTCTTGACCGACTCGCGTCCAGCCCCGGCGGAGATAACGGGCGCAGTCGTGCCTCGCTCGACCCGTGGGAGACTGAACACATCAAATTCATGCGCTTGACTGCGTATATTCCGACAACGATTGGATTCGCTGACTTCGGACCCGGGGCAAATCCACATCAAGAGATGGGATGGGCTTCACACGGATTCCCAACGGGACTCTATGACCCAATCGACTACACGAATGCGGCGTTCTTCACGGACACTCAGACGGGAAGTGGGGTGAACAAACAGCGAGCGCCTTGGAGGAATTTGTTCACTTACAATAACACCAACATGACCGGTGTAAATGCAATATCTATGCAAGGACCTATGGGTGGGTTCTCTCACTTCGGGCCGTTGCATTACGGACTCTCACAAATGAACCACCCCTACCAAACCGACCAAAGGTGGACGCAGGTTCATGGCGGAGTTGGGTATGACCTTCCTCTCCATCTTCTGATTCCCCCCGCAGTTCATGTTCGGGCTCGGGGTGGAGGAAGCAATTCTCTCGATTTGGAACTTGAACTTCCCTTCCACAGAACAGATACAATCGAAATGGACGGGGCTATTGAGTTCAATAGCGGGTTCGATTTGGGTCCGGAGAAAGTTCCGAATGGCTCAAGACCTCAACTCGGGAATTGGACGCTTGATACTCGACTTTGGGATAAGCCAACTACGAATTCAGCGAACGCAAAAATGGGAGGCTACAATTCCGCATACCAACGAGTTCACGGACCGGTCGTGAGTGGAACCGGACTGACTGCGTTTTGGGCTGACCATCCAACAGACAGATTCCATGCGGCGGCAGTTCCAATCTATCCCGACAACACATACGACTTCGGTTATGTCGAATCGAACCAATACCCACCAATGCTCCTATCTCGGTCCTCCGATTATTCCAAACTTGATACGCTCGCACTTAGCGAGCAACTGACTTCTTCGACCGAGGTTCACATTCCACATGGCGCACGACCATTTTGGGATTCCGGCTCAATCGTCACCGCGCAAGGAGTCGGACTTCACAACAACGGTGCAGACAAAACCAAGCGAGCGAGATTTATGTCGGAGATGGCTGGTGGTAAAGTTCAGACTGCGGCTGAATCCGTCATCAACATGACCGGGACGGGAACGACTTCTCCCGATGTAGGATTGGGCAAGGGTCAGCGAATCATACGCACACCCGAAGGAACTCTCCATAATTTCGTGATGTGCCGTGCGGCGAATGCGGCGTCAGACCCTTGGCCGCAATATACGCATTACAAAAAGCCGGTCGATGGTGATATGTTTTGGAATAGAAAGGCGCTTCAAGATGCGTCGCATTCGACCTACACTCTCAAGGACGCAGTTGGTCCAACGATAGCATCAGTCACCGGGTCAGCCGATAAGGGACGACTGCTCGGAGCGGCATTCTGTTCTGACTCAAAGGGAACCATTCACGCAGTCCTCGAATATATGGGTTGCATCCACGCAGGGAACTCCAATGAACGGGCTCATCGGCTTTACTATCACAAGGCTGACCGGATTGCGTCGGCATCATCACCAAGCGCAACCTACGATTGGGATTGGACGGTTCACACGCCTGTCCTCATCAACCCCGACGCAAACACAGGGAGCCACGGAGAAGCCGCTGGAAGTGCTAATGACCTCAGACTACCCACCCTTGTTTGCGACAGCACAGACAGGCTCCATTTGGCCTTCCAGCAGGTATTCAAAGCGAGTGTGGGAGGCGGGAGTCTTCCCGACCATTCTGCGATTTGGTATATGAACAAGTTAGCGACGGACGCCGAGTTCCCCGAGTGGGCTCTCGACACTTCGACAGCCGCGCCAACAACGACCGACCAACAAATCCAACTTGTCTCGCCCATCATGTCCACGGCCGAGCAATCACAGGCGGCGGCGAACCAAGCATCGACATTGGGACAGAAGGTTCAGTTTGCTGACCATCCAAAAGTTCTGCTTCGCGGAGACAATATCCCGGTCGTGACTTATCGTGGCTCAAGTCCGAATTTCACCACAGCCAGCAGAAAGGAGTCGGCTATTTACCTCAATAGGGGGAAGGAAGGGTCCGGACCAACGCTACCGACTTCCGCTGGTGAAGGAGCATTGGGCAGAATCAAATTCGACTTGACGAAATCTGTTCACATCATGGGGCTCGTTCCTTCGACCGACAAGAATTCAACGCCGGACGAACCCATCCTGTTCTATGACTCAATCATAGATGAGAGGAACCAAATGTTCACGGCCGCGATTTGGGATAACTCAACCGCATGGCATCGAACGACGATGGTGAATATGTGGAGTTCAGACAGGGACATAGAAGACCAATACTCCACAGCCACGGGACTCGGCGTGACCCGAACACTGTTCGTATCAAAACAGAACTCAAACAAGTTCACGAACCTATCAGATGTGACCATGACTACCAATGGTGACGGTCAAATCCACATGGTCTTCGGCTTCGTATTGACGGGTTCCGGCATAACGAAAGGGAACGCATATAGAGTTAGCGGACTCTCCACCGAGAGCCTTATTCCGACTCTCCAAGCGCCGGTCACACCTTCCTCGGCATTAGATACCGACCCGACTTCCGGGGCTCCCTATGTCGGTGGCTACGGAACTCCATCTGACGGTGCATGGAATGTGGGAGGCTCCTACGCAAGCCAACTCGGGAATTGGGATGCGAAGAACAAGCATTTCCTTGAGGTCTTCATGCCGTCTTTCGAATGGAGCCAAGCCGCCTCAGATGACCATTGGGTCATTCGCTCAATCAACATGAGATGGCTGTCGGTTCCGAGCATAGGCTACGACTCATCGACAGGATGGTTCCCCATCGGTGAATCACATGGCATCTCCGGGTCCGAGAACTTCCCGCATCAGAATCCGCAACTCAGATACCAACGATTCTGCGGGTTCAATGCAAACGCCCTTGACCTCTCATGGATGACCAACGAACTATCGTGGATGAGAACTCCACTTCCACAGTCAAGGGTGATGATGCCGGGTGGTGGCGTGATGCTATCCTACCCGGGAATTGACGACACTTCGTCGAACCCGGGCGTGTCTGACGAGATACCGGGGTATTGAGAATGACGACTATGGACACGGATGAATGGCCGCGAGTAGTTGTTTGGGTTGCCCGAAAAATTGGGCTCTTGATTTAGGGTGCGAGCCCACCGATTCCAAGACCCCTGCGGTGGCGGTTCTGCCTCGTGCTTGAAAGGCGGTGTCTCGGTGGGCTCAATTTTTTGGTTGGGGTAGTTATTGGGAATTAGAGTAGTCGGCTACCTTTGAACTCAAGCCGATTTGTTCACTTCATAGGTTCAGTTCCCGCTTCCGTTTGGGGCCTGTATTCCTCTCCGTTCCTCCTATTTGATGGGAGGGGGCATGGGTATATCAATGTTTTCATTTCCTCAATGAAACGAAACATTAATAAGCAGATAGCCGCCCGTTCATTTTGCCGGAGCGTGCTTCGGTGGGGAGGCGACTCCCCGGAGCAAGAAAGACAACAGGGTCCGGAGTTTAGTAGGTGTGGAAGCCGAACTTCTCCGGGGAGCCTTGGGGTATTCGAAAAAATTCCGGCCGTGATAGCCGGAAGCGTGCTAATGAGCATCGTCGTAATTTGCCTAACCCATTCTGCATAGTCACTCACGGGCCTTCCAGCCCAACGAACACTCCCTCACTTGGTAAGCAATCCTGTCTTCCTTCGGCAGACCAACAGGCGATGACCCGGTGTGAAAAGTAGCATTCGGACGAGTCAAAAGGTGTGCCTCCCCAGCGCTACGGCGGTGGGTCCCTTGTGGTCCTTCGGGAAACGCAAAGGGGGGAGGTCGAAATCACATTTGGGTGCGACGCCCGGTGCGACCTTCATACGCCATCCGGTGAGAGTGTCCGGGTGGTAAGAGGAACAAAGGCCGTTCGACCCGAGAGGGGGCTCCGATTTCATCCAAATATCAATAAAGGTGGGGAGCCGGGCTTGGACTGTGAAGATACCCGTCAAGAAGAAGACCCACCTCAGTCAGAAGTGGACTGACCAAAATGCGCAGGGCAACGAGTTCCTTCGTGCGGCCCGAATTGAAATCCACACGAAGAAGGATAAGAATGCGTTTTGGAAGGGTGAGGGATGGAGAACTGCTCCACGCCGTCCACGCAATATCGCGCTCCCGTATCAATGGCTCTTCACTCAAGACAAGATGTTGAATTTTCCAGCCCGCTTGAAGGCGGAACCGGGAACTTGCAAAACGACGCTTGAAATTTTGGACTACGGTTGCGGCCGAGGACAGGATGCGATGAGATTCAACTTCCAAAAGTATGACCCGAATTGGTTCCCCGATTCCCCTTGGGACCCGGTGCGTCAAGAGGGGAGATACGACTTCATCTTCTGTCTCTATGTCCTCGATGTAATCATGGACCGCGAGACAAGGGAGAATGTAGTCAATGATATTCGGAGATTATTGAAGCCGGGTGGTGAAGCCTACATCGTGAACCGATGTGATGTATATGCGTCTATGGAAGATGGGCAAACACACAGGAAGACTGTCGATTCGTCGTGGGAACTAACAAGGGTGGAAGCCGCGAGAGAATATGACTGCGCTGAGATATACAGGAATTTTTTCTTTCAAGTATGGGTGACGGGCAAAGAAGGGGCGATGACTCCCCCCGGAGTGGACGAATTGCCGGGCTCGTGGCCGGATAATGAGGAAGAATAGACAATTAAACCCCTAATGCGACCTTGCGCTTGATGGCGAGGCAGTTAGAGAGATTCCATCGCATCGTTCGGGAGGCTCCCCGCGGTGTGGTTGAGATGCCGCTTGATGAAGAAGTCGAGAGGATGGCGGAGGACCCGCGAAGACCTCGTTCGGCTTTTGCTCGCTGGTATTCTAAGGCGTGGGCAGAATCTCACTATGAACGAATCAAGGGTCAGCCGCTTCCGATGGCTTCGGCAACAGTCGGTATGGCTCAGAAGGAAGTCATGGAACGGCCACCACACTACCCAACAGATTGGGGGCTTGGATTCGTTCCTTCATCAGCCACTATAGGCGGGTATGAACAAGACAAGATGCTGACGGCTTGCTACACTTCACTCAATGTCCCTCGACCATTCGACCCATCACTTCACGGAACCGTCGCTGGAACTGTGGGGTTCGGGTATTTGGGATTCCAAGGAAACCAATGGCCCGGCGAGTATGATATTGCGTCAAGGAGAGGGGGAGGACCGAGGGGAGGATTCTCATTCACGACAGGACCGACTGAGGGGAACTACCCGACAGGCATCCTTCCATCTCCGACTTTCAACCTTGGAAAACTTGGCTATTCGAATGGAGGCTACAACCCCGAGGGACTTCAATGGACGAACCGCCCGAAGAATATCTCGCTTCATGGATTGAGGAATAACACGAGTCACAAAGTAATGTTCGCTCGCTCAAGGCGGATTATGTTCCGGAATTTGTATGGTCCTGTGAGTGAAGATGAGGCGCGACCCAAACCATCCACCGTCGTCATCAATGGAAATCGAAACTTGGCCGGTGTAAAATCCGTAAGATGTTCGAGGTCATACAACGCCCCAGCGAAGGTGACTATTGAACTCAATAGCATAGCCGGAAGGCGGTCCGGTGCTGTGAAACTTGGCGACACGGTGCAAGTTTTTGCCGCTCCGCGAAATTGGGGTCAGCCACCATTGGTCTTCACCGGATTCATTTCAGATTTGGAAGAGACACCAACAAGTCTGAAAATTGTCGCGCTCGATACCCTCGGTTATCTCACAAAGGAAATCCTCGTGAACGAATTGGCATACCAAGAGACTGACGCTGGTGTGGTAATCCGAGACATAATTGCGGGTTCGTCATACGGTCCACCAATAGGAAAAATCTCAACTCAGACAAGGGTGATTCTTCCATCGACTTTGAGATTCAAGGGCAAGACGAGATTAGCCGCAATCCAAACCATTCTCGATATTGTGAACAATACCCCGAACAAGGTCTTGCTTCAAGTCGGAACTGACGGCTATGTGAACTTAGTCAGATTGAGAGAAGCCGACGACTCGAATCTCGTTCCGTATGTCGCTGGTCGATTGCCAAGGACGGCTGTCCCCCAAGACCTCTATCCGACTGAAATAAGTCGGGACGAAGGAGATATGGATTTCGTGAACAAAGTCACAATCACGAATTCGGAACTTGGGATTGAAGTCACGGAACCAACATACGAACCGACCAAACCTAACCACATCACCATCGAAGAGACAGCGGCCACGGATGCTCCGACAGCGAGGTTCTTCGCCCAGCAATTCCTCAACCAGCAAGGGAGAAGTAGCACGCGATGGAAGGTGCAGGCAGTTCCGGAGAGATTCGACATTATGCCGGGTCAGATAATCGACTTCGCTTCAAAGGATGGCGGGCTTGCTGGACGCCAAAGAATCTTCAACATTGAATGGAATTATTCGGTGACGGGTTCAACAATGTCGCTATCGGTAGGAAGACAGGCGGCGGATTTGGTCGCTGTTATGCGATATGCAACCGGCGTGTCCCAATAATTAGATTACCCCCCTTTAGGGGGTAATCTATCCTAACTAATCGAACCGACTAACCCCCTACCACCCACACAGTTCAGTTATGTTGTATATGTTCCACCAATAGTAGTAGTTCCATTCATTAAGGTGGGGAGTAAGGATGGGTCATGTCGGATAGGTCGCTTCTATCGCTCGTCCGAACGGCCGGTCCTATCGCCGGTTGCGCTGGTTTGGTAATGAGCCAGCGAAGGGTGCGGCCACTAACAGACAGACTAACCGGACATAATCACATGGAAAGTCCTGTCGTGTGGGGGTCCGGTTGAGACTGTCTGACTCTTCTCTTGGGTTATTTATCTCGTTCAATCTCCACACGATAGGCAACCGGTGACGCTATGCCAATTGTTAGAATCAATATCCCGTCGAAGAATCCCTTGCCCGATATGTGGGAGGAAATCCGACCGGACTTCCCCATGCCATCTCCGAGGAAATATCAAGACGATGCCCTTAGCGTAATCTATTGGGCGCTTGAGAATGATGACTTCGATAATATCGTGATACAGGCTCCGACGGGAATTGGGAAGTCAGCAATAGCGATGACTGTTCAGAACAGATTTCAGTCAGCATATTTGATGACGCCAAGTTTGGGATTGACCGAACAGTATCGAAGCGACTATCCTCACAAACTCAAGGAAGTCCGAGGGAGAGCCAACTTCCCTTGCTGGGTTCGTTCGGGGAATGCTTCGGGTGCGCCTTGCTATGGAACGAAGAAGTCCTGTCCCCACACGAAGCGCGAGGACCCTTGCCCGTATTACGAGCAGAAATTCGCGGCGGTGGATTCTCGCTTGACGCTATCAAACCCCGCGTATATGTTCCGAGTCATTCAAGGGAATTCGAGTTTTGGTCAGCGAGAGTTCGCTATCATTGACGAGGCTCACAATCTCGAATCCTTCTTCATGGATTTGCTGGAAGTCAGAATCTCAACAAGGGATTGGCAGTCAGTGAATGGCGCACGCACTCAACTACCGATGGCGTATTCACCAGCCGATTGGAAAATCCCAATCGAAAACTTGGCGAACGGGGCCAAGCGTTTGATTGAGTTTGCCGAACAGGATGAGGACGACAAGGCGCTGGATAGAGCGAGACAACTTCTCGACCGATGCTCAACTTTTCTCGAACTTCTCCAAACACCGAAGCGTGTCGTTGTTGAAACAAAATCAGAACCCGGTGGGAGAGTCGTAATTGCGAAGCCTATTCGCGTCAATAGGTTCGCCGCAGACCGGTTAGAAATGGTGGCTCAGAAACGAATCTTCCTCAGCGCTACAATTCTGAACTGTGAGACATTCCTCAAAAACTTGGGATTGGAAAATCAGAAGACGCTCTATGTGAATGTGAACAAATCACCGTTCGCTTCGGAGAACTTCAACATCGTCTATGCTCCATGTGGTCCAATGTCCTACGGGAAGAGAGACAATTCGCTCAAGAAGCAAATCAAGGCTCTCGCCGCAATCATGGATAAGAAGACGAACAAGCGTGGAGTTGTTCTCCCCCACTCTCACTACATTCGAAAGACACTCGTTGAGGGTCTGACTGATTTGGGATATGGCGACCGCATCATCACTCACGATGGGAACTCCAACGCACGGAAGCACGCCATCGACCACTTCTTCAATTCACCAAGGGACGACCTCGTTCTCATCTCAACCTATGTTGGGGAAGGATTCGATTTCAAGGGAACGCTGGCTGAGTGGTTGGTCATAGCAAAAATCCCATTCCTCCCAATCAAGGGTTCAGCGCAAATTGAATTGAGAATGGCTGAGGATGAACACTCATGGCGTGCGGAACATGAGAACACACCAGCCTGCCCGTATGAGGAACCGAACAAATACTCCAACGGACTTTGCTCATCATTCTCCTGTCCGAAGCCTTGCCAATCATGGTATCAGTTGCAGACCGCTCTCAAACTTGTGCAGGGTGCTGGACGAATAATCCGGACCGCTGACGACAAGGGCGACCTCTTCATCCTCGATGGTTCGTGGGCTCGTTGGCACAGGATGAACGCTCATCTCCTTCCATCTTGGTTCAAAAATTCCATTAGAGATATGCCGCCGTGGCTCAAGAGGCACATAGCATGACCGAGATACCCGAAGATATTCCGAGGATGCTTCTTGCACCCTCTCACAAGTTCGAACTGAATGGTGAAATTGTCGAGGTCGATGCTCGCCCCGTGCCTGTTTATGGCGTCGCCAAGTGGCCTTCATGCCCCGGTTGTAATGCGGAGGGGTCGAAGGAAGGCTACCTCCTAACGCCCGACGAATGGCCTAACGCAGTAGTCATCTGTGGTGAGGACGGATGCGGGATTTGGTGGGGATTGATACCTCAGCCACCAGCCGAGCATCACATCTTCCGAGACATAGATGAGGAAGGCCGTAGTTAATCTGCTTGAGAATGGACAGCCATCACCGTCCCCCGACACCTTCGCTCAAGTTTGCGACGGCCCCTACCCTCCGCCACTCCCCCCACCGGGGTCTTCCGTGTATAGCGCCGAAGCGCCGTTTTCCTGTTTTACGGGTATCTCCCGGGTGCTGGCCCCTACCCACCAACACCGGCTCCGAAGAGCCCTCCGTGTATCGAACGACTGTCGCCGCTCCCAAACAGACGAGGTTGGCCGAAGTTTATGAACCTTTCTATTGATAGTCTGATTCATTGATGTTCCAAAACCTTTATATGGGGGAAGCCGCTCCGTTGATACATGAGCGGCGTGAACTGCGACCACTGTGGCAAGGTCGGACCAGCGGACGCTACGAACATGGGTCCTCGTTGCGCTGACCACTCCAACCCCCCTGCTGACCACGGTCATTGGGTGAAGGTTGCTGGCGGCGCTCGCTACGATAACGAGGGTGGTTGCTACAACTGTGGTGCTGAGTGGACCGGCACTTACATGACCAACATGGACCGCGTGATGGCTCAGTATTCCGTCTATAACAGAATGTGGTGGGCTTACGAGGTTGTTCGCTATGGGAAGACCAGCCATAAGCCTACTACCAGCGTCCCCGCCGATGTTAAGGCTTGGGTGATGGAGGCTTGGCCTTCTGTGACTGTTGCTACTCACCATGTCTGTGCCGACTGTCCTTCTCCCGCTGTTGTGACCGATGGCTATGTTCCTTCTCGCGCTGAGGCTGACTACATGGAGGCTTGCGTTAGGGACCGTGCTGACTACGACCGCGAGTATGCTGGGTCTGAGGTTTGCCACGGGAACTACTATTCTCGCACACCTATGTCCCGCCCTTGCCCTTCTCCCCCTTACTGAATTAAGTAGGTGGTGACTCGCCATTGGTGCATGACCGATGAGGTTCGACAATCGTCAGACAGCGCTACGAGATTCGAGGTTGCGCTTGGCGACCTTGAGGTCGGCTTGACTTTTCTATCAGCGGCGAAGGGACGAATGGATTTCGCCCTTGACCTCAATGGGAAGGCGAAGGGGAAGGTGAATGTCCTATCTCAGCACTCGATAGCGAGGATTGATTCGGGCTTGGCCGGTGACGACAAGAAGGATTTCACGGACCGAATGTTGGCCGTCGGCGTCGTTCTGAAAGAAGGAACCTACACACCCGCTCCGGTGGAGGAACGAAAACTTGTCGAATCTTCTTCCTACGAAGGGAAGGACTCAACTCTCGGGGCTATTGGCGTCAATACCATAGAGAAGTTCCTACAGCAACCGGATTTGGTGGACCGAGTGAACGAAATTCTCCACGAATCAAGGGAGACTCCATTCGTCGGTGACGACGCAAATCTGATTCTCACATTCCTCGTGATGCTATCGTGCAAAACCGGAGCGCCGTTGAACCTTGAGATGATTGGTCAGTCCGCTTCGGGGAAGACCTACATGACGCTGACCGCACGCAACGGATTTCCAAAATCCATGTGCATGGTTCTCGCCGGTGCATCTCGTGAGGCTTTGAAGTATGACTACGACGAAGTTGATGAGGACGGGAACTTCATCGTCAATGTCGATGGGAAGTGCATCGTGGTTTTGGAGAAGGACGAATCGGAGGCATTCATTCGGAAGATGAAACCCTTGATGAGCGGTGACGACAAGGAGTTGGTTTGGAAAACTCCAATGAAGAACGAGATGACCGGCGAGATTGAGACAAGGGATTTCATCATCAAGGGCCAGCCATCCTTCATCACACTCACCACACGCAACCCAAGGGAGCAAGAGCAAATCACTCGACAACTTCTGATGACGCCCGATGTGACTTCCGACAAAGTGAATCAAGTGGTCGAGAATCAATTGTTGTCGAAGGCGAGGCCGGAATCATATCAGTCTCACCCCGATGTGGAATTGCTACAGGCGGCGATGCTTTCGTTGAAGCGATACAAAGTCCGCAACATCTTCGCTCCAATCATGGCCGACTTCTTCCCAGCGAAGAACGCCCAGCATCAGCGAGACATTTCGAAAGTTCTCAGCATCATTGACGCAATCACACTTCTCCATCAGAAGCAACGACCAATCGAGAAACTTGGCGACGAAGAATATCTGCTGTCGTCTGTTGAGGATAATGTATTGGGGCTAATACTCGCCGACCTTGTTCTGCGGGCAAGTTTGAGTGGCGTTCCGGATGGTTCGTGGGTTGTGTTCACAGAAATGCTGAGGATGGATGACGCGAAGCGCCCACTCACGGCCGACAACATTCTCCAATGGCTCCACATCAATGCCTTCTCATGCACGAAAAATGCGCTTGCAGAAAAACACCTTCCGACATTGGAGGACTCCGGACTCATCGAAGTCAAGAGAAGAGGCGGTGGCCGGGGCGGGGCTCGCAAAACATGGCGGCTTGTTAAGACAAGAACCGGCTTGATGGAGACATACGCCCTATCCCCGCTATTCGTGGACCACGCACGCATGACGATTACAGACATTCTCGCAGACTTCTCCGATGTGTTGGGCCGAGCGCGACCCCCCAGCGCATTTCGAAAACTTGAGCGGGCCGAACAAGGGATTCTGAAATCCCTCGGTTGCAAGACAGCAAGGGACAGCGGAGTTTGGCGTGCGCTACTTTTGCCAACTTATCTCCGCCCCAGCGAGCGAGGTCGAATGTTTTGGGAAGTTATTGGCGACAATAGCCAGCGCGGTGTTCTCTTCTCGGGGCAGGCGTGGCTTGATGCGACGATTGAAGGAGAGGCAACTCAGAAATTGGATGATTTGCGAGAAGCCCGAGAGAAGGTGAAGGCGGCGTCCGTATCAGCACACGATGAAAATTCATGGGAGCAGTTGGCCGAACTCTATCTCGACGAATTGGAATAGTGCCGGTGAGTCATTCATATAGGTGGGGATTGAGGGGACGATATGGCAAAGCCGAAGACGCTACCAAAGACTGCGAAGAAGAGATTGCAACCCTACATTGAGAGGGGAATTGCGAATGGAATCTTCACCGATGCAACACCCGTGACTGAAATGTTCCACAGGAAGGCGAATGACGCTTCCCTCGCAGGCACTATAGATGAACTCGGCGGAATCAAAGCACAGCCCGCACAGGAGTTCGTGACTGAGACTGTCCTCGTGGACTTGTCTGCTATCCTTCGTCAGAAGAGATACACCGCCCACATGGAAATTTGGGAGATTGCTCACAGGACTGTTGGACTCGCTTCCGGCAACCCACGCCCAGCCTGCTTCATCAGCGGCCAATGCGTAGTCGAAGACGAGGACATGGAGATGGACACTTCGATGTTCAGCCTGTCCCTTTGGGATGGCGACGCTTCTCTCGCTGACGATGTTGAGAGAGATGGAACCTACACTCTTGAAGTGACCTGCAAGAATCTCGACGCTTCAATCCTTGACCTGCGCCCAATGCAGGGACTCGCCGCATTCGTGGCTGAGGATTACGACCACGGCGACCGAGAGAAGTTGCTCCGTGAGATGTTCGATGTGACCCAAATTGCCGACTTGGAGGATGACCTTTCATCCGGCATGAAGGACTTCCGCTTGATTGAGGCGACTGTCTCCTACGCAGGCGTTCAGAATTCTCGCAACGGCTCACAGTTTGGGAAGATGCTCCTAAAGGACGAATCAACAATGACGATGGATGCAATCGAGAGCGGCGAGAATCTGCTACTGAATTGCATCACTTCGACTTCTATCGCTTCACGCTTCGGCAAATACTCCCGAATCCTCGGGCTCGTGACGACGAAGGTGAACGACTACGGACTATCCGCAAACTTGGACTGCGCAATCGGCCTTGTTGTCGTGAAGCCACCGGAGCCCGAGGCTCCAAAGGGCGGCGACGACGATGACGACGATGCCGCGTCTTACTTCAAGAGCGATGTTCCAACTATCACCGACGACGACGACGATGATGACGACGACTCAACAACCCCGGACTCGGGTGCAACCGCTGAGGCAACTCAGCAAACCGAGGTTGAAGAGCCAAAGTCCCAAGAAGAGGCGGCAGTCTCGACTCAAGACGGCGGCACTTCGACCGAGGGAGATGGCGACGACGATTGGGACGATTGGGACTGAATCGGGTCGCTTAAGTAGGTGCTGAGAGAAGGTGAATTTATGGCGAAGAGGAAGAAGACTGATTACTCAGCAATCATTGATTCATGCGAGACAGGGACCGATATGGTGAACGCGAGGGAGCGAAGGCACATCAAACTACAGGGGTTCCCCGGTGGTGGAAAAACGCACTTCGCAATCACCTACTTCGCGCATCTATGCGAGGGACGAAAGCCCGAAGAAGTTCTGTTCACAATCATTGACTGCGACCTTGAGGGTCAGCGGGATTTGGTCAAGAGAGAAGAGATTCTTCCGAAGGAATTCCGAAGCCGCTTGTATCGAAAGGTCGCTCGTGACCCCGAAGAAGTGAACGATATTGCGCTTGCATTCATCGACCTCCACAGGCAACACCACGAAAAGTTCCCCGACGGAGTTCGTGCTATGCTGATGGAGAACGAGGGAGCCTACTACATGAGTTGCCGTGACCACTACTCGGTCACAGTTCATGGGAAGACCGAAGCCGACTTGTTGCTGGCTCGACAATCACAGGCAGTCAGTGAGGGGAAGAAGACGCTACCGGTTTTCGCCGAAGGCCAAATGCACTCCTACAAAGTCATTAACAAAATGTTCAGCCAACCCTACGAGAGATTGAAGGTCGGCGCTGAGATTTACGATTACCATTTCCTTTCGACCGTGCTGATGCGCTCCTACACGGAGAACTTCGGAACGGCCAACGAGAATCGTGTGGTCGCTTCGGCAGGCCGGTCGGACATTACAGACCCGCTCTTCGATTGGATTATCGAACTCACTCAGCAACAGCGCACGGTCAAGGGAGAACTCAAGACCCGGCACATCGCTGAGATTCGAAAGTCCCGCTCGTGCAAACCATTCCGCATCGAGAACCCGACCCAACCGAAGTTTTGGGCCGCGGTTGCAAAGCAGGGTTAGAGTTGGCCTGCCGACTCAGCATTGAAATAGGTGCGAACGGCGGTGTGGATTGTGAATAAAAATGAAGGTCCCCTACCTATCAGCATCTCGGCTTAAGACTGCACAGGATTGCCAACTCGCCTACGGGCTTCGCTACGACCCTCCGAATGAAGAGGCCGTTCAAGTAAAGTGGGCGAACGAGCATCGTGATAATCTCCAACCGGCTCGCTTGGGTGGGAACATTCACAATGCGTTAGAAGAGTGGCGCAGACCTCAGCCGTCCGGCAAAGTCAGAAGGCCGAGGCTGGATAAGTTGCTGGAACTCTATGATATTGAGTGTGGCAAACAGGAGATTGACTTCGACTTGTATCAAGACGGGAAGGTCATGCTGACTCGCTGGTTCCAAAAGAGAGGGACGGCGAAAATAGATGTTCTCCATGTCGAGCAACAGTTCGGTTCTCACAAAGCGCCACACATTCTGTCGAATGGCGTGCCTGTCTTTGGGTTCATTGATTTGACGCTTGCCGTTGGTGACGATGTTATCGAACTTGTCGATTACAAAACCCAGCGTGCGCCAATCACACAGGCTGAGGCTGACTCCAATATACAGGCCGGAATCTATCTCGCCGTTGCTTCTGAGATTTGGCCCGACAAAGAACTGAGATTCACTTTCGACTTGACTCGGTATGGAACGGTCACGACCGTTTGGCCACAGTCGAAGATTGACTCATTCAAGGATTGGCTTCTGACGAAGTGGGAATGGATTCAGTCAATCGAGGAACCAAGGGCGACCATCGGGCCTGCCTGCAAATGGTGTGCATTCCACGAAATCTGTCCGAAGGCTCAGAAACTTGTTCAGTCCGGTTCGTGGGATTTGATAGTGAACGAGAATCCAATCGACCAAGATGAGGACGATATGCTGGACCAACTACAGGCAATCAAGGCGGCGAAGGCAATCCTCGATAAGAAGAAGAAGCAAATCGAAGACCACATCAAGAACGAGTGGTTCGACCAATACGCCCCACCGGAAGAGAGAGTGAGAATTACCGAACGCTATGCGGTGAAGTGGCAAGACCGTTCGAACAAAGTGTATCACAAACATTTGGTTCAGAAGATTGTGCCTCCCGCAGTCTTCGGTCAAATGTCCACCTTGTCGAAAGGAAATGTCGAACGACTTCTTCCGGTTCTCCCCGAAGAAGTCCAGCAAGAGGTTAGGGACTCCGCAACTATGAAACCCTTCAAAGCGCTGACGATAAGACGAAGACAAGATGCCAACTGATGAAAACCGAGAAGTTCCTTCATCAAAATATGGCAAGCGCACCTTCGGCCGCATGGGTAAATCCGACGGTCGGAATGTGAAGAGGCTTCACCGTGCGATGGTGAATGCCGGTGCTTGTTCTCCGTCCGGCACTCCCTTAACGACCGGGCAAATTGTTCAACTTGAAGACCAACCATTCGAGATGCACAGGCTCACGAATCATTTGGCGAAGAAGCCTCACCTGTTCACCTGCGTCGGGTCGGAGAGAGTTGCCGGAATAGATGGGCGAACTCGCTATCCTCAGAAGTTGTGGCTTGCCCGTTCGGATGCTTACGAATAACCCGCGTCTGTTGTGACCTCATTTTGCAGTCACCGGTGACTCCTATCTTACCGAACAAGGCTGAAAGTTATTGAGCCCAATAATTTGTTCCTGTTTTTCTTGCCGGAAAACCGAGGCCATGTTTTTGTGATTCTCGTCCCGAGGTTGCGCTTGGAGGAATCGCCCCATACTGTCCAAATTCGCAGACTTATTTGTCGATTCGTTAAAGTGAACTTTTGTGAATTTTCACACATTCTTCCACATCTTATTCCTCGATATTGGGCTCAATAGTCTGAGTTCAGCCTTGCCCATATACCAGCGAAAACTTGCCGATGCTCCGCAAGTTTTTTTGCCCGACTGCAAATTTCGAAATCTCAATTATTCCATTCAATAGGTCCCATATTGAGTTCAATATCCATTGAGATTCGCTCAAGGGAGAGCCGGAATAGGTATTTTCATTGATAAAACAGAAACATTGATAAGGGGGAACCCCTTCCCTTAACATGAGAGAGATGACCGGAACAGCGCCCGTATTCGAGAGCCCAATAGACAACGAGACTATCCTACGAATGAGAATAATGATGCAGGGGTTGAGCGCATAGAAATCATCGCTTTCTGCCAAGACTGCGCATACCCACACGCCTGCGGTGCAGGGGCATGGTGTGTGGAATGTGGAGTGTTGTTGGAATGAATTCGAACTTGATGATAACTCCGGCAGGCCGGATTTCGATTGTGTGTCGGGAATGCGGAGGCATCACGGATTGCACTACTCGGGTTTGCACTTGCGCTCACTGTGGACGATACACACCAACCGAAGGAGGATTCTGAAATGAGTTTGCCAGCATGGTTGGTTGGACCCTTGTTCATGTTCACCGGTCCTTTGGCCATCGTCTTCATGTTCGGATTCATCACAGGAAGATTGACCGTTCGCCAATAAGGCGGGAGCGTCATTCATAAGGGTGGGCTAACCCCTTCGATGTATGAGCATCACGCCGAACAGCGTTGTATCTCGGTCCGGCATCATTCGTGCGGAGTCGAGTTCGCTTGCAACAGCCCTACGAAGAGCCATCCTTGACTCGCCGTCAAATCCGGTGAAGGCGCTTGTGACGAAGGATGGACTCAGTATTTGGACTCACGATATAGCGAAGACAATCCAACTCATAATGACCGATGCGGACATTCACGGGTTGAAGGTCAAAGGTGACGAACCGGTCCTCATGCTGATTGACCCGGACTCAATGGCCAGCCTGCTGGACACAAAGTTCCCGAGCGAGATGGTCAAAATAACAATCGAACCCAATCAACCAATCAAGGTCGAGTCGAGGACAGGGGGGAATGTCGTCTATCATCCAGCCGATGAGGACGACTGCTTCATCGTCCCCGACCATTGGATTATGCCGAAGGACGACAAAGGATGGTTCACCATTCCCATGATTAACAATGAGCCATGCACGACGAGGGTCGTTCTGACTAAGCAAGAGATGAGTCGAGGACTCGTGGATATGCAGGTCGCTGGCGCTCCGTATGTCTCGTATGATTTCACGCCAACCGGTTCGACTTGTTCGTCCGGTCATTGGGGTTCTAAGACGAACCGTTCCCATTCACCCGTTGATGCAAAGGTCGAGGGAGGAACAATCTCTCTCAACTTCACTGAAAACTTGGGGCGAATTTTGGGTCGGCTTGACGGCGATAACTATGTGATTCAGAAGAACGACAAGACGCCATTCGTCATAATCGAGAGTGGTTCGACTGTCGTGGTCGCTACAGAAGCACAGCGGGAGGTTTGAAAACTTGAGCGACAAAGGAAATCTATTCGACCCAAATCCAAGGAGATACAGTCGCGCCGTCGCCGAACAGGCGCTCGGAATTGATGAAGAAGGTGCAGAAGCAATCCGCCTTGCAGTCGCCGTGGATTTACTGTGCGCACACGCAGGCATCACGGATGACCAACTTGAACTCGCCTACGATGCGCGGTTGAAGAACAAACTTGCCGATGTGCGAGATGCGTTCAAAGACCTCGTAGGTGAAGAGGATGATATTTGATGCCGGACA
>Ga0098059_1000219_pt1 | contig 43320 bp, 31 predicted proteins | sample 20_taG_FD_92580 | JGI IMG/M metagenome (GOLD analysis project Ga0098059, IMG submission 92580) | Marine viral communities from the Subarctic Pacific Ocean - 20_ETSP_OMZ_AT15318 metaG | ecosystem: Environmental > Aquatic > Marine > Oceanic | place: Subarctic Pacific Ocean | collected 2015-01-19
CAAGAGTGTTTGCCGGAATAGTATAAGAAGACAGCGCGGTTTCGGTGGTGCTGTTTGTGTGGGCAGTGCCTGCTGCAACCTGAGCATGAGCCTGACCGCCGACGTGCATCTGCGAACCGCTGGTTCCGCCGTGGTCTACGAACATGGAGATTCCATGCTCAAGTGAGTTTCCGTTAGTGAGTTCTACAATCTGGGACATTTTGTTTCTCCTAAAAAAGAGTCGGGTTGGGATTGGGAAAAGGGTAACACGGGAGAGCGCATTTAGTCACTACCTTCTGGTTGATAGCGATCTGATATATCAAGTGGTCGGTCACGGGTCTTGGCCTCCAACTCTCCAACAGCGCCCTGGAGCGCCCGCTGGGTTCGGTAATAATGCATTAGTATTGCTGCGTCTTCAGTAGGCATTTGTTGTACGCCGAACAGGATTGACTTCCATCCTTCATCAACGCCAATCCGGGGCCTCGCACCACGGATCGGCTCTCCTTCTGGACCTTGTTGAAAATCAATGTCGCCGGTCTCAGGGTCAATTTGAAATCCTAACGCATTCATAGCCTTATCGAAATCTTCACCCTCCCCAAGGCGTTTATCGTCAACAAGCTTGCCTCTCTTTTCAATCCTCACAAGATGTTTGTAATATTTGAGATCGGCATCAAGCAATTGCGGAATAATCATACCAGCGCGACCAAATCTATTAAGACTGTCAATCATGCGTCCAGCAGGCGCAACGCCGAGCGTTCCTTCTTTAAAGCCTTTGATCGGCTGTAGTCTGGCCAGAAGGCCAATCGGCGTGTAGTCAATCACCTCTCCAACATCGCCCATCCAACTAGTCCCAGGGGTGTCTTCACGCATTGGCATCACGGGTACTGGGCCATGCCAGATGTTTTGAAGAAGATACCAGTTCATTATCTCTGCGGCTTCCCAGACGTGGGTCTGACCAGGAAACTCTTGCTCTTCGAATTCTTTAATTGCGCGAACTCTTCCCCCGACCCCCCTTAGCATCATGCCTCCAGTGGTCAGAATATCGTGCTGAGCCCAGAACGTGGGAATGCGCTCTTCCCTCATTTTAGTCCCTCTAAAGAAAGACTTTTGAATAGTCATGGCCATTGGAGCCTGAATCCAGGGGTTAAGCCTGGACATAAATCTCAACTGATTCTTCATTCTTTTCTGTCGTAGAATCACATTATCTGTTGGCAGAAAACTTCCAACAAACGAAAAGAAATCAAGCTGACCCTTTATCGCTTCCATCGCTGGAAGAATAGGCGCATTGTATCTGTTCATCTGGACCATACGATTAGCAGAGTTTCTTACGAACATGAGACCCAATCGCCCAACACTATAGTCGCTTTCGATTAAGGTTTCGTCACCATCTAAAAACACCCTATTAACACCGCGAGCAAGGCGGAACTGACCCATTATCCTGTGAGGGTTAGTGAGAAATGTGTCCCAAAACAAATCAAGGTTCTTTCTCTGAAAAGAGTAGAAGATAAAAATCTGCCGCATGTACTTCTTTTCGAAAGGAGTAAGATCCGAATAATCAAAAAGAGCACTCCTTGCCGATTTCGCCGCATCAGCAGGAGAGAGCCCCCTGCCAAGACCTTCCGTAAACAACGCCACTCGATGGTAGTTATCAATGAACGTCGCAAAGTTAATTAACTGTTCATGATAAAATCTTAGAGACCGAACGGGACCAGGAAGCTCCACCCCTGCAAAGCCAGGATAATCTACTTCTTTATATGGCAGCTTCTCATACTCTGTTTCCCCCGTCATTTTCTCCCAAAAAGACGGCTCGTTTTTCTTAAGATCAGCGGCAATGGACCGCGCTGTTTCCATTGATAAGAATGAGCCAGACAAACCATGCTCGTGGCAAGACTTGGTAATGGCCTCCCTTGACCAAACTGTACCATCAGGCGTTACAATTGGTTTTATTTTTGAAAACCGCATTGTCGGAGTCCGGCCCCACAAAGCGGCGGAAACTTCAAGGGCGATACGAGGATGGCTCATTGAGGAGAAATACCCTCGCATGCCCACTTTTTGATACACTTGAAGCTGCGCTCCAAAAGCATTCGCTACATAATAGGGCAGGTTGACCATGAAAATACCTGACGTAAGCCCCATTTTGGTCATGCGGTACGACCAACTAAACGTGTTCATGGTGAAGTTCATGAGATCTGCTGAATTAATATAATCTTTATGGAGTTTATTCTTCACTCTCTTGGCTCTGTTCAACAAGCCTGGTAGAGCTTCAGCTTCAGGAAGATGCCCGCTTTCGGTTTTCAGCCTCGATCTCCCGGCCCTTGCAGAGGCTGTTCCAGCAACACGGTCAACCGCGTCGTTTATTTCATCCAAAAACAATTTTGGCGTGAGGGCCTCGGAGCCGTCCGAAAATCTGGTAAGCTCCCAGTTCTCAATATTAGCCCCGTATTTCATGCCCCACTTTTCAATAAGGTCTTGAGCAACAGTATATGCTTCAAGATCATCAACTACGACTTTTGTTACTACGTCACCCATAGTAGCTTGAGTTCGTCTATAGCCCCCTTCCTTTGAAAGGCGCTTCCTGGCTTGTTTGCTAAGTAGCCCAGCGCCCGGCCCGCTTCCCTGTAGCTTGCCGCCTCCTTCAGCTAAAAACCTAGGACCTTCAAGCCTTGATTGAAGACCTTCATGAAGAAGCGAACCGCTCTCATCAACAAGATGGCCAACCCCACCAAACTTCATTTCATCATTAAGATACAGCCTGACTCTCTCCGCGAACGCTCTTTTTTCAGTGATGCTTCGGATCGAGGACGGCGCAAGATCTTCAACCTTCACAGCCATTCCCATGTCAGTCATGTCATTAATCAAGCCCTTAAAAATACTTTGGGCTCTTAATCTAACAATAGTTTCCAACATCGCATGGGCAAGGTTGTATCGACCTGGATACTTGAGCGCAGTGCCGGTAGAATATCCTTTGTTTGCAAAGGTTCTAAGAACCTCGCCCCACTCTCCACGGTAGAAGAGATTGTACAACGCGATAGCATCGCCCCGTTCTGTAAAAGAGCCGTCTTTACGATTGAAGATCTTTCGCGCAGCCTCTGGTGAACCGGCCATTCCAACAATAATAGTTTCGACAGCGTCATCAGCCATGTGAAGTCGGCGGGATATGCCCTCTCCGAGAACTAAATAAGCTTCTGCAATAGCCTCGCGCATCAAAGGATCTTTTATTTCAACCTTGCCGTTTCTGAGCACAGTGCGTTCTGGTTCAGTTCTCTTGATAAGATCAATTTCACGTAGAAGTTCAATGGCTTTTCGTTCTGTGGGCAACATCAATCGGTTGTCCGCAAATGCTATCTGGATGTCATCAAGCCTTTCAACAACGACATCAAAAGATATGCCTCTCTGTGAATCGAAATATACCTCGACGTTATCCAAGGTCCTATATGATTGGTTGCTAATAGGTTGTTCAAGAACCTCTTTTAGCCCTTCAAGGGTTTCCCAAACGCCCGAGGCCATGCGACCTTCTTTCAGTGATTTCTGAACCCGCCTAATCCAGTTCGGAATATCGTCGATTTGACGAGACCTGCGCATGAAAAGCTCTTTTACAATAGGGCTTACAACCTCAGTGTCTACGCTCGTTTCTTTTCCGGTCTTTGATTTTCTAACATGAGCAAGCGGTGCTCTTGTTTTGAATTTCTTTTTAAGAGAGCGAACTATGATGTCACCGCCAAACCATTTAAAACCTCTAGAACTCAAAACATTCTGTACAGCAGCATACCCAAGAGATTTCGGAACCTTTTTCATTTCCTTAGTCAAGCCAGTCCCGACCCCTACTACATGATCCCGAAGCATTTCACGTGTAATAAAATCGTAGTGAGCTTCAGGAAGAACACTTAAGTCTCCGTGTGGCCCAAGGTACTCACCAAGAACCATTCTGACTGGATCTTTAGTTCTTGGATCAGCATAAAGCTCAAGAAGCAAAGATTTTAAGTTGACTTGTTGAAGCTCGGTAAGTTCAAAGACAGTTATTTCAACGGGAACTTCTCTGCCATCAGGAAGAATCTCAGTAGCGACCTCCCATTCTGGCATGCCGTCCTCTCCGATTATTTCGTCTCCAAACCGATCCAACTTTGCCCGTTCTTTTGGAACCTTTTTCATTTGCTTTTTTAAAGCATGCGGGTCACCGAACACCGAATAGGTTCGAAGCTGCACCTCTTCAAGATACCTGGGAAGCATACGCGCAGGAACAATGCTTCTTGTTGAAAAGCTCAACCAGTTGTTCGTATATTTTGTGCGAGACATCTCTCTTGAGACGTATTCAACCGCCTTCTGCATTGTCTTGAAGGTGTCCACCTCCGTGACATCATCGCCAAGCTCAAGGGCATGGCGAATACGGCCCTCATCCAAATCAATACGAGTAGCCTCTTTTGAGCGACCACCTTTCGCTACTACCTCTGTTTCAAGAACACTCTCTTTTAATGGTACGCGGGGAATCGACTTAAACTCAGCCGAGTCGCTTACGTCAAACATCGCTTCTTTCTTTGCATCGTTAAGGACGCCAAGCCACTCATCAAAATACCTACGCACCGCAGGGTTGGTCCGGTCTGCTCTGTGCCTTATGCGCCGCCAAAACACGGCCAACTTATCTTTAATGCCGTGAAAGGCCATATCAACTTGCGGATCATCCACATTCCTAGAATGCCAAAAGTCAACAAATGCGTCACTAACTTCTGCTCTGCCGCGACCAGTAAGCGTAGTGACTCCGTTTTCTCCAACGATACTGTCAAACTTATTGGTGAAAACCTCCATCATTTCAGGAAATTCTTCGGCCATTAAATACAGGAGAGCGTTGCTGTTCTCTTTGAAAAGAACAGATGCGTCCCCCTTATTAAACAAGTCTGACAAGTCGCGACCAGCGCTAATCAATATATTTAAAGGAGTTGAAGGCGGCCCACCTTCTCGCATATACAAGGCACCCTTAGACATTTCTGTTGGTAATGGGCGTCCCTCAAAAGGAGCGGTGCCGCCAAAGCGGCCCTCTTTAAACGAGCTATGAAGATCACGGAAGCCAGCACCAAACAATCCGCTGACTAATCGGCTATGGCGACTTGTAAGATCGGCCTGAACACGAGGGTCTTTGATCTCAGGGAATGTGGCTTCTAAAGACTTAATGATTGACTTAAGGGCCGCTGGCCGCACGGCTGGAAGCATAGTGCTCCCAGGCTGAACAATCACGTGAGGATCAAGATAGCCTCGCCATTCGTCCCAAATCACATGAGACCTTGTTGCTACGTTGCCAAGCACATCGCGTTCTTGAACGTCTCTGGCCATGCTTTCAAGCACTTCTTTATAGTCAGGAGACATGACTTCAACATACTTAGTCCCGTCTTTTTCTCTCGATAAGTCTCTTATGAATTTATCAACAATCGGGTGATCTGAGCCAAACATTTTCTCGGCTGATTCAATGTGCTCGTGAGCTTTAATTGCGTCCTCAAGCTTCCCAACTCTGTCAGCACGCTGTTTAGGGGTGAGCTTTGTATTAGCTTTTACATCAGCCATAACCTGACGGACTTTTTTAGAATCAATGTTCTTTGTTGGGAAGGCTTTCCTATATTCTGAAACGCCTACAGGATGAACTTGCAGTCTTTGTGGCGTTGTGATTTCAGTGCGAAGCTGGTCTCGCCAAAACGTGTAGCCAGGATTCGACTTATCGGCCTTAAGGAATTGCTCGAAAGACACGCTTTCACGACGCTTTCGTTGATCGTTTAATATCTGTTTAGCCCTGGCTTTAATAGCCTTAGTGCTGGGAGCCTTATTCTTTTTCGACTTTCGAATAAGCTGAGCTTCGGCAACTTCTTCAAGGTGTTTCTTGGCGGCTTTGCTTTTAATTGTGCGCCAATCATCGTACCAGCCCCTGGCTTTATTTTGCCAGCGTTCTTCTTTTAGGAACTTCTTCCCTATAATACCGATTTGGTGAATATCGATAGCGCTAATCGTAGCCGCTATTGGGTTCTGCCAATAGATTCCGAATGCACTAATCTTGGTAGCCATACCAGGCACCATGCTCGACACCCTGTCTGAGAATGCGTCCCATGCTTCATCTGGATAGCGCTCAAAGAATGATTGTTTAAGATCGCCTCTTTGTACTTTAACAAAATCCTCGTACATCATATCGTACATTTCGAGCAGCTTAGCTGTGTCTGCTGGGCTGGAAAGGACGATGTCTCCGGTAAGAGCAATAACATCAGTAGATGAAACCGAGTTCAGAACGGCCCTGTGAGCCATGTCTGCTGCCTCCATCTCTTTGATAGCCTTTTTAAGCTGCGATTTTGCACGCCGACGTTTAGCCGCATCCTTGATTTTTGGGATTCGAGATTCAATCTTCTCGACTTGTCTCTTGAACTTCGTATAGCGACCAAGAGCTTTCCTTGCCTTTCCTGCAATCTTATTGGCGTTTAACGATGCAATATCAACGGACTGCACTTCAATCAACGGGCCGCCAGGTTTTGTCCAATCACGAATCTCAATTATCGGCAGAACATTGGTCTCAACGTCAAGAAGGATTTGTTTTTTCCCAAACCGATCCTTAAGAGCTTTTGTTCCAATAGTTATAGAGAAGCCAAGAATATGGTTCGCTTCATTGCGAGTTAAGGGGGAACCCTTGTTTATCGATGCTGCACGAGCCCGACCCACCATGTCTGCCAGGTCCCGCATGCTTCTTGGTCTTGCTACGGCAGCAAACATCTGATTGTCTAATAGATTTGTTTGCATCGATAAGAACGCAAACACATACTGTGACGCAACGTCCATTAAATGGACTTCCATTTGTTGGGCCCACTCAGCACGAGCTTCATTGTTTATAAAACGATTTTCCGAGAAGAAGTCTTCGATATTTGGTCGTTTAGCCTCAAGGCCATAGCCGCTGTGAAGCTTGTCGTACATCTCCTCGACCATTGCTGTGTAGGCTTCTTTGTACTGTTCAATGATTTCATCAAAGTTGCCGAGGGTGTCGGGCTTTCCAAAAAGACCTTCACCAACATCTGACCACCATTTTCCAGCAGCCTCGTCGGTAATCATCTCAATCGGGCGTCTCGCTAAATACTGAACGTCCGCAAAGCTAAACACTCCCTCTTTTCCGCCAGGAATCAACACCTTCATCCCTTGCTCTCCACCAAAACCAGTGGCCTTAAGCATTGGATATACTGGGCCAGAAACTTCCGAACGCTCGATCCTTGTGCCTTCTGGTGTTTCTACGATGCGCTCTACGGTGAACTTTGTATCCGTGGAAATGTCCTCAAGAGGAGAAGCGCTACCCATCCTCTGCTTTAAAATTTCTGCTTGGTAAGAAGTAATCTCAGAGTTGAAAACCCTTTGCTTAAGACCCGAGTCTACTTCAAAGTCCACAACAGCATGCGGCGTTCCGCCAATCTTCTCAGATGAAAGATCGAACTCTGCTGCTAACTCTTCTGAGAAGTGCCCTGAATCAAGAGCATCGCGCTCATTGAGAACTTGGCGAATGTCTGGCCCAAGCCTGTCAACGGCTCCATCAATATCCAAAAGATCAGAAGAACCTGTAGGTCCTGTCGCAACTTTTGTTGTTGGTTCTGCTACTCCCTGAGACTCTCTAAGGGCTTCAATGCGGCGATTTGCAGTGTTTAGTCTACGCTCATATAGGCGCTTTGTCCCGACCGCTGTGGCCTTGCTCAGACTCTCTTCAGCCTCTGCCGCACGCTTCATTAAGATTTGCATCTCGATTGATTCTGGTGCCTTGGCCGCCCCTTTAACAGGCTTCTCCATGAGCGAGATAAACTCAGTCTTGGGTCGCGAAGCAAGCTCTTCAAGTGGCGCATCGAGCAGTTCATCCGTCACGCGGATCAACTCGGTCAAGGCGTTGTGGTCTTTCTTTGCAACACCGAGCAGGTCTGCGATCTTTTCGACGAAGACATTCCACATCGACTTGTCTTCAACCTTAATGGTCATCAAATAGTCTTGGAACGTCTTGTTTGTCAGGCCATAAGCAACAAACTCTTTCACATTTCCAGTCGCGCTTATGAGAACTTCTTCAGTAGCGGCGTCAAGGATTTTCTCTTTTTGGGCTTGTTTAGCAAGCTTGACTACTTGGTTGCGAAGGTCAAAAATATCAGCCGTAGCTTTTTGAAGCGCAGTGCCCTTGTTCGCAGGACGGTTGCCATCAAAAAGCCGCCTCACGGTGGCTGCATGTACCAACTCGTGCAGTGCGGCTTCAGCCGTCGTTCCAGAGAAAGCCTCATTCCCGCGAAGGAACACATCATTAAAAGCGTCACCAGCAGGCGACCAATTTAGACCACTGGTGACTACACTCAACCGAGATTCGTGTGCGGAAATTAAGGTTAATTTATAGGCAATTTTATTTGGTAATGTACCTTTTTTCTCCATGTCGTATACAGCTTTTGGTATATCCTCGCGGCCCTCAATTACATGCACCTCGGTATCGCCTAAGTGAGGCTTGATACGCTCAGCAATACGTTGGTGTACAGGATTGTCTGCATTTTCAGCAATAAACTCAGCAAGCTCAGTGCCCGTTTTTGCCTGACGCATGGCAGCGTTGGCTTCTCCGAGAGTCAGTTCACCTAGCCCTACATCGGTTGGGACGTTTGATTTCTCGGCTTGAACAACGTCAGTGGGCGGTGCCTCCGCCATCCGAAGCTCAGCGGGAGGTAGTTCTTCCTCCATCCTCAACAGGTCTTGGGCAACCTCAACCTCATCAAGATCTGGGATGTATTGCCCGTCAAGCCCGGCTCGTTGTCTTGACAAGGCGCTGAACACCCCCTCGTCTGCCATTCGCACCTGGAACCCCGTAGCTCTGCGCAGCGCAACCTCACGGCGAGAAGCCATACCCGCTGCCTTATCGTCAAACAGGCGGTCAACTAAAGTCGATAGCGCGGGATGAAAGTCCGTTCTCGCTCTGGGAGCACGCCTATACCAGGAGTTAAACCAGTTAGACATGCGCTCCATCAGGTTGTTAAAAATGCGGAGCAAATCACCAGCGCCGCGTTGTGTTGCCACAACATTAGGAAGACGATGCGTGATTACGAACTCAGCGAAGTTCTCAGCAAACCATTCATTGAACTGAATGTCGGTCATTGTTTGGAAGTTTCGCGTGTATGGCGTATCTCTGAACAAGCCAAAGTCGTCCAACTCATCCCTGAAAGCTTTCGAGAGAATCGCGATTTCACTGTCAGCCAAAAACGACATCGCAACACCGTGACCAAGCTCGTGAAGAAACTGGTAGGTGCGAGGGCCGACACGATCAGAGCCTCTCTTATAGGAGTCCAGCGCATGCTCAAATTGAGATACGAGTTGCTCAGTTTTTTCAGCGGAAAACACCTCGCCCTCTTGTCGCTTCATCCAAGTCTCAGCGTCTACATATCGCTCCGACAACTCACGAGAGGTATAGGTTTTGCCGGTTTTTGGGTTCTTTCTGTCTGACAAGAACCGAATAGCAACGGATCGAAAACCTTGATTATCATCCCTCTTATAGCGAATGGCTTCGAAAATCTCATCGAGGTTTGCGCCGATTAAGAAAGAGCTTTCCGCTGCTTTCATCGTTCCGATCTCGTCGGCATAACCGAAAAAATCAACAGAACTAATCAGCCGATCAACCGCCCCACCTTCTGTTAGAAGCTCTGTAGTCCTCGCAGAAGCACCTTGTGCAATACCGGCAATCTGATCATTAAGGCGTATGTCTCTCAACACCCTTTCTGGAAGGGACATAACCAGCGCTTCAAGGACCGCCGCTTGGTCTACCTCAAGAAACCCTTTCTCAGCAAGAGCCCTGATAGACTGAGCAATCTGAGCGCGTCCAGCATTAGCCTGGGCGGCAGAAACTTTTGCTTCTCCAGCATCATCCAATGTCTCGCGGGCTCGCCTTACTCGCTCGGAAACATCTTCAAGAACATTATCGAAAAGCTTTCGAACTGAATCAAGAGTGGCTTCGTCTGAGAACCGGGCCAACATATTGTCTTCTGCCCGAGAAAGTAGTTCTACAAAGTCATCAAACTTTGATTGAGCGGTAGCAGGCATGTCAGCAAATTCTTTCGCAAGACGATGTGAAATCTCGCCAAGAAGATCGGCACCAATGTCGCTCTTGTGCGTTGTGCGACTGATAAGAGTCACAAGCATATCCATGCCCATGCTTCTGAGTCTTGCTTTATCTCCAACAGCATTGACGATTTCAAACTGAGCAGCATCGCTTAAGGCGTTGAGTTGTGCCTCATCCGATAAATCGACATCAACGGTCCTAAGCTCATCAGCAGGAATAGAATCAACAAGCGCTTGTTTGGCTGAATCAACCTCGCCTGCGCGTGATCCAATCGTCATGCTCGGTGGCTCTACAGATCGGCCCGATTTAATGTCATTAAGCAATGATTCCATGTAGGTCTCAATTGCTTTACTCCCCTCTTCGAGGCCCCTGACCCGCGCAAGACCAACAGCATGGGTTTCAATCATTGCCATTAGAGAATCGACAACGTCAATACCTTCAAGAGACTTGTAGTTCAGGGGATTTCTTTCATTGGCTGCTTCAAGCTCATCTCTAAGGCGAGAGTATGAGGCTGATTCCCGAATACCTTTTGTGTAATCGTCCACGCTATCAAGGCGTGCTGCTGCTTCTGAAAGAAACTTAGCAGTCCTCATCTTCGAGGAGTCTTTAAGAACGCGATTCACATCTTCAGCAGCGATACCACCGCGCCGCATGACCTCAAACACATTAGAACGAAATTTTGGACCAAACCCCTCAAGCGGGTTGCGGCCTTGTAGTAGGTTCTTATTGAAAAGTTCACCGGCCATCATGCTTGTTAAATCGTGCATGCCCCCGAACTTTTTGGTTAGAGGTGCCGGACCCATGCCAGGTATGGCATTTCTCCAACCCATAAAACCTCGTTGCCGACTTTTGGCTTCTCGCATCCTTTTTTTGGCCAGGCTTAGCTCAGGGTCACCGAAAATGACTTCCCTCAAATCTCTTCGACCCAGCCTTTCTACAGTATCGGCTCGACGTTTTGCTGCTCCAGTCGTTGCCGTGTCTACTGCTTTTTGGTAATCCGCAATGTCTTCAACGGGCGCAACTTTCTTCCACAGACTCCCGAACCCATAAATGCCGTCTGCCAAATACGCGGCCCGCATTGTGTCGAGGGCAATCGGTGCGCCAGGCATGTCTTTGTAAATCTTCCTTAGACGGGCTGTGCCTACAAAAGGTCGAGCCAATGTTGCTAAACCCATCTCCTCAACAGGAACAAGAAAATCTAAACCCAGACCAGTGGCTATTGAGGCTTTATAAAAGCTGCTGTTTTTGTCATAGCCTAAACCAAGCGCCGTTTCTCCAAGCCTATCCATAAACCCAGCAGCACCATAAGGGTCCATACCGGACCACGAATCGTTGATGCTGCCACGGTCGCTAGCGCGGCCATCCCAATCCCACGCGCCGAACTGATCTCCAATAGCCATGATCGGATCAGATATGACATCCATGGCTATCTCAGAAATAGGGCCAGCAAAAAACTCACCCCCAACCCGCAAGAAGGTGCCCGCACCATTTTCATCTATGGTAACAGTTGTTCCATCTTCGAGGTAACGAGAGTCGGTCATCGCGTTACCCAGCGTCTGGATCGCGAAATCGCCAACCTTTCTGTCTTCTGGGCCGTACATCGCCTCTCTTGCTGCTGTCTGACGTTCGATGTTTTTACGAATGCCTTCGTAGCCCCCCATTTTTTTAAAAACGCCAGAGCCTATTTTGCCTGGAAGGGTGTAAAGCTTTTGGCGATTAAGCTGACTCTCAATGGTTTCCCAGCCATCGTCGGAGTGAACGTACTCCTCAAGGTACACGCCCTCGTCCTCGGCCCTTTCTTTGGCCCCTTGGATGATTCTATAGATCGCAGGATGTAAATACAGAACATCTGGATTTTCAACATAGATGCTGAGCGCTTGAGGCGGCTGCACTGGGTAGTTCTGAGCTTTTAGAAACTCGTCCTTAAACTCAGAGAATGACGGAACGTCTAACAGGTAATCGTTGACTCGTATGTCATCACGAGACTTACCCAAAAACATTTTTGTAAACTCGGCCTTCCGCACTGACGGGTCGTCTGAGATAAGTTCTTCGTTGTCAAAAAACTTTTTAAAATCCTCTGCAACTTCACTGCCCCACAAAGCTGTGTTTATCTGGCCAAAATCAGAACCAGGCACATCGATACCTAGAGCATCTCCAATACGCACAGGCAATTGCGCTACCGTGCTGCCTACCTGGGTTACAGTTTGAAAAGATGTTTTAAACGCTGTACCGGAACCGCTAAAATCGATCTCTGGGCCATAGGGATTTACTGCTTTAAAAACAGGATTGGCGAACATAGCCGTGTTGCCCCACCAACTATCCTGCATGTGGCCCGCCCTGGTCGCCCACGGGTCTTCACCCAATTCATTTTCACTAACAATTCTGAGCCTTCTGTCCGGCCATAAATCACTGGGGATTTGCTGGATTATTCTGTTCAGCCTTTTGGTAATCTCTTCGCCATCACGCCCAGAGTCAAGCATTTCTTGCCTGACCCGCCAAATATCAATCGCTGCTTTTACCCGTTCAGCGACCTGACTATTTGTTGGATATGTATCGATGTCATTCCAGTCTTCTTCACCGCTACGTTTGGCACCGCCTCTCTTCTTCCATTCAGAAACCCAGTCAGAAGGCTGTGCGATCCAAGTGCTTTCTATAGAGCCCACTTCCTTGGATCGTTTTGCCTCCTTAAGAAAAGCATCTCTCTGCTGAACATATTGGCCAAGCACATCTATAAATGAAGCGTTGCCCAACGCAATGTTGTTTTGCTGTTCCAAATGTTCGTTGTAAGTCTTTAATTCTTCTTCACTAGCTTTTCCTAAATGAGCCCGAATCTCAACCGTTTCATACCAGGGCCTAAACTGCCCAGTATCTGGGTGTGCTGCATCTTTGTGTGCTTTTTCTGCCGGATGACCGGGGTAAACGACGCGAGGATTAAACGTCTGATCACGATTTCTCCACCACCTCTGGCCTCGCGATTGGCCATAATACTTTTCAGAAACAGTTTCAGCATCAACATGCCAAGGGTTGACCTTACTGGACGCCCAGGATGCGACTGATCGCACCCCGCTACCAAGAGCGCTCTCGTTAGCTATTTCTCCAAAAGATTGAAATACTCCGGGCCGAAGAGTCAGGTTCTCTGCTTGCGTGACTCTATCCACAAGGTCTTGGCCTGAACTCTCGTGTCTAGAAGAAGTGGCTTGGAAAGATCGGGCTATAGCCTCATCTTCAGTGAGGCCCTCCGCTTGTTGAAGAGCGTCTTTTACATTGTAAAACATCCTGTCTTCAAGACGCTCTTGATACGTTGCCGTTTGAGAATAGGAGCCAGGAACAGGGAACACCGACTCCCTTGGATAAAGCTTTCTGAGAAAAACACGTTCTGCGTTATCCTCTGCCTGGCCTTCTGCTGCCCAAGCTTCCGCTGCGCGATTCGGGCTGCTCGGATGTTCGCTAATAAGATTCAAGTATTCTATGGATTTCTTATCTCTTTCCTCATCAGTCAACCCTGGGGTGGTTTCGTCAACAAACTGATTGGCCGCCTCAATGTACCTTCTTTGAAGGTCTTCACCATGCACGATGTCAATCGTTGGAGGCTCTCTCTCCATGTAGCCTTCAGGGACCGTTACAAGATCTTCGTATTCGTCATCAATAGACGAGGTGGCTACCCTTACGGGGCCAAGAGGCGGCAGCTTAGCCATAGGTTATGTTCCTTCTGGCATTGAGTTTTGGAGAAGCTCGTCGTTTGTCGGCTCGGCAGGGACGTTCAGCAAATACCATTCGTTCATAGCGTCTCGAATCATTGCCCACCGCGCCTGATCCTCATCTGACAGTTCCTTCAACTTCTGGTCAAACTCGTAATTGTTCGCCACCTCTCTAACCGCATCAACCAACTCGATTGAATTCTGAAAGCCTTTTCTAAGGTGTTTCAACTGGCCTTCAGGGTCTCGGCCAATGTCGCGGACAACATCAACAACCCCTCGCTGCGTCATGGCTCCATCGGGAGTGAAGGCAGGTTGTTTTGCCTCTGGAAAGTAGCTTGACGAAGGCGTTCGTATCGGTGGAGGGGCAGGCTTGGGCTTGGGCTTGGTCTTGGTCTTGGGAAAGTAGCTTGACGAAGGCGCTTGTATCTGTGGAGCAGCGGGGGGCTCAGTTGGCACTGAGGAATCACCAACATCCTTTAATGTCCAATCAAGCCACGTATCGTACTGTTCCTGCCATAGCTCTGGCTCTTTATCAGAATCCGCAGTGATTTTTGGTTCACCACCGGGCTTCTTTGTTGGAGGGTCCATCTCGATTTCGCTTGGGTCGATAGACTCAAACTCAAACTCAAACCCACCTGGTGTAAAATCCTCCCCCACTCCGATTTCGCCAACGACCGATGGAAAATCAGGAAGGTCAGACTCCTCGTCTTCTTCCGGCTCGGGAGGAGGAGAAGGCGCAACATCAAATGTCTCGTCTTCACGAAAGTCCTGACCCAACTTCACCTTATCTGGGGCTCCACGACCTCCAAGATTTGGACCTTTTTCAGATGTTAAGCCTGGAAGAACTAATTCCCTATTGGGTTCTTCACCAGGGGTCCGCAATTCGTAGGTGTAGTCTGGCTCTGGAAGCTCTTTTTCATCAACGGAAAGGCCGGTCATCTCTTCTGCAAGACCCCCCTCTCTCCGAAGGCCTTTGAGATCATACGGAAACAAACCATCTACACTGCCTCTCTTCCCGCCCAAGGGGCCCTCAAGACCATACTCGCGATCCCCAACACTTGACTGAAGCTGCGCCGCCTTTTCACCAAGATCTTCCCCTTCTTCCGTGCCCTCCTTTTTGCCTATATCACCAGCAGCCTTAAACATGGCCTCCTCTTCATCCTGGGTGAGGACAGCAGAGGCTGGTGCCTCAGTTCCAAGACCACGGGAAACCGGGGGCTCAATGCGGTAAGCTGGGTCGTTCTCAACAAGGAAATCAATCGCTCCAGTGGCTTCACCAGAGAAGGTAAGGTGTTGATTTTGTTTAACAAGAAGGGCCTGTAGGGCCGCCTTATTGTCTTCAAGCTCCTGCAAAGCAGCCATAGCATGGTCGTTTTTCTCGAAATTGGTCGGGGCTTCAAGTCCTGTTCCCAGGCGACTCCCTTCACGGCCCAAACCACCAGGCCCCACTTGTCCCCGCCTGCGCCGTGGCTCTGGTCGAGGCCCAACATCAGACTCTATGTCGCGGACTTGTTCTTCAAGAAGTTGAATCTCTTGACGAGTTGTGGAGATGGTGTCTTCATCAACACTGGCTTGACCAATCGCGCCCGCGTTGAGAGATTGGATGACTAACAACCTTTCGCGGGGACCCATTGCGGACCACTCGGCTGCAACCCCTCTTTCTGAACCGACAAGAGGCTTCAACTGATCATTGATTTGGCCGTACAAGTCATGCTGCTGTTCAGCCTTAAGTGCTCGACGCTCCTGCCTGTTAATGTTGGCAACCAAGGCCTCAATCTGTGGGTTTAAAATGTCTAACGACTCTGGGTCGCGGCTTACGCTTTCTTCAAGTTCTTTCAGTTGCCCACGAAGACTCACTGCCGCCGCGTCGGCCTGGTGCATCTCCTGAAGCGCTGAGCCCATCCGATCCCGCGCAAACCCATATTGACCTCGAATAGCCGTTTCATTCAGAACTTGATTCTCAACAAACTCATTCGCGATCTTTCCACGCGCTCCAGAAATCATCATCCGACTTTCTTCTAAAGTCTCACGACGTACATCCTCATCCTCGATTCCCAAGACCTCATCAAGAATGGACTGCACATCTTCGTCAACGTACTCAAACGGTGTCATGCTTTGTGCAAAACTCTTTCGGCCAAGACGCCTCTCAAGAATGTCGCCCCTCTTGCCTTCCTGGGCTTCACGCTCAGCCATGACATCTGCGAGACGGGCCTCGTATTCCTTGATCAATCGATTGGTCTTGTCGGTCGTGACGTTGCTTTCAAGGCCAGGCGCAGGCCCTGTACTCGATGAGGATGATGAGCCGCCTGGACCGCCGAGGGTTGGGATGTCGGCAAGCGCTTTATCGCGGCTTGCTCTTATGGCGCTTAAAGCTTGTTGATGCTCAGCCCTGCCATAAAGGCGTAATCGCTCTTCCGAAGAATTAGAACCAAAGCCGCCGAGAACTGGCTCATCCCAAAGTGCTTGTCCAACTTGGTATTTATCATAGATAGCCGTCTTAAAAGACTCCGCTGCGTCAACCCCATGCTCCTTTCGAATCGCTAAATAAGCCTTAACAAAAAGCGTGCCGCCCTTTTCACCTTTAGGACTTTTATCATCTGGGTTTGCGTTGCCGCTTAAAGTATTCCAATAAGCAACCATGGCTTTCTGGGCGCTACCATTGTTTGTATCAAAGTAATTAGGATTAGCCGCAAACCCAGTTTTTATCCCGGCAAGGAAATTTGTTCCTTCCACTGCCATGGTCGCATCAGCCCGTGCTGCGAGACCTTGACCCTTATCCCACATACCCTGAGCACCCTCCTCTTCTTTTCTGTAATCATCTCGGGTCTCTTCTATTAGTTTAAATTGGCGTGCCTTGGCCGCGCTTTGGTCTCTAGCGCCAACGCTGGATTTTTTAGTCATCGCCTGTCGTTTGGAAATAGACGCTTGCTCTCGGTTCAGCAGGTTGTTCTGCAACTTAGTGATGTTCTGCCGAAGACGAATCTCCTCGTCCTTCAGGCCCCGCTCTTTAGTGGCCTGCTCGTCAAGCTCGAAACGAGCAAGCTCTTGGTTCTTCTTGTTCGTAAGCGCAACGCGCGTGTACATATAGTCTACGAAAAAGTTTGACTGCGGCGTGTAAAACGTTCCGGTTCCGAACATGGGCTGAATAGTTCTGTAAGCCATGGTGTCTCCTTACGGTGTCGCAGCTTGCGTAGTGGCAGCATCAGCAGCGGCCTTAGCTGCGGCTTGAGCCGCTTTTTCAGCCTTAAGCTGAACGTATGCGTAAGCCCTGGCCAGTTCTGTCTGGTCTTTTGCACCAGACGATAGGTTGTAAAACATGTCTTGGTACTGAGGGTCCAGCTTGGCAATGTCGGTAGACATGACCTCGATTCCTCTGTTGACACCAAACTGAGCGGCAACTGGGGCGAGACCTTTTAAGAGACCCTCCACTGCCTGCATTCTTGCAGTTCTGATTTGAGAAACATAGGCCACTGCGGAGTTGTATTTGGCCGTCTTTTCTTTTGCGGCTTCAAGCCCAAGCGCAGTAGCGTTCGCCTCAAGCTCGGCTTCCCCCACTGTGAAGGCGCTCATCATTGCATTTCTAATGTCTTGCTGCGCTCCAGCATCCACGTTGCCCGCTGACGCGGCTATGTCTTCCTGCATCCCACGACCAAGCTCGGTGCGACGATTTAACGCTGCGCGTCCTCGATCCATGGACTCTCTACGAACCTGTTCCCCGTACTTCTGTGGAGCATCGCCGCCCCACTCATCCACGGTCTCTTGGGCTAACTTTTGTGCTTCAGTTGGTATGAATGCTGACGCAGCTTGGAGTCCGCCTATGCCTAAAGCTAACCCTGTTTGCACACCAATGTCTTTCCATCGATTAGCTGAATCTATCTGCGCAGCAGTCTTAGGCGGACCCTGCTTTGGATCTGGGGTAGTGCCAAGTGTTTGGATTGTGGCGTCTTGTATTGGGAAGGGTACACTTGGGCTGCCACCAGGTGCGCCAAGCGCGGCGTCAACGGACAGCGCCTCGCGGTCCACCGCCGCTTGCTGTTGTTGGTTTGCTTGATATTGCTTAAACTGAGAAGAGCCCATCGGGACGCCGCCAACAGAGAAGAATCCTGCTTGCTGCCCAGGCTCATACAGGCTGGGGTCTTGACCCCTGTACCCAGGTTGCGCTGGTTGCGCTGGTTGTGCTGGCTGTGCAGGATAGAAACTGAGGTCGTCCTCACCGGGTTGTACATCAAACTCAGAAATCAGTCGACCCATGGCGTCGTATCGATTCGGCGGGGTTTGGGGTTGAGCCATGATTTCTTCGAATGCTTGGCCTGACCTCTGGGCATACGCCGCCTGCGCTGCTGCACGTGCCCGTGCGCTTGCTTCATGCATACTCGAAAGTGCCGTCGCGGAGCCGGTGGCTCCGTACCCAGGATCTCCTGGCACGCTTACCCAGCCTCCTTGCATATTATTTCTTTGTGGGTCCCAATAAGGCATATCTCAACTCCATCCAAACTTGTTCATTACAGTTCTGCGATACGGGTCCATCGGCATTCTGCCACCGGCTTGCATTGGCATGCTGGATGCCAAGACGCTCATGTCAGACGGGGCTGCTGGCAAGGAAACGGATCGCATTGTACCGCCTCCTTTTGACGCCGTCGCTGCTGCTGCTTGGGCTGAACGAGAGGCATCCTCTGACATTCTTTCGAGCTTCTTTGCCTGCTTGGCCTTTTCGTTCTCAGCTTTCCGGTCATAGTCGTCCATGAACATCCCGGCGACACCGCCGACAAGGAAACCAACACCAGCGCCAATAGCAGTGCCAATACCTGGGGCAACCCCAGTGCCAATCGTTGCACCAAGCGAAGCGTATTCGGCACCCATCGTAAGACCGCTCTTTGCAGACGCTTCTACCTCCTTTCTCCAAGACGCTTTCTTCTCTTCGTCAGAGAGGCCAGTACCGCCGTATGCATCAGCCATTATGGATTCCCCGAAGAAATGATAAACCAGTTAGTCCCGTTCGATATAATAGTAACCCATGAGTACCTATCACTATAGGTTTTTGTGGCTGCCCCATCAATGGTTTCAGACCCGTTAGCGGCTAAAATCACAGCGTTTGCAGCGAAGAGCTTCTTAAAGCTCAACACCATATTTGTGCATGTTGCCGCTGCTGGAAGCCCAACGGTAACATCACCGCCTGATGTGCCCACCAAGTAAAAGGTTGCTGTCCCAACGGTGACATCGCCATCAGAGGTGATGACCGTGCCTGCGTGCAAGCCTATTCTTTTGAAAGACCAATCGTCGGTAAGATCGGCAGCAGCAGCAGGAATTGCTCCCGCCATAGCTATTGGGTTATTCGCTCTTTGCGCTAACGAAGTTGCTGTAGATATTTCTGCGGACAATTCTCTGGAAAGCTGGTTTTTTCCTATCGTTTGTCTTGGAATATCTCTGCTTTGAATTCTGATCGAACGCATTGAGGTAGACTCAAGCTCTTCAACAAGCCCGTCAAAATCACGCTGATCCGGTGCCTTTGAAGAATGTCGCCCCTTCCAAGCCATTACGTTGCCGCATTGAAATGCGCATCAACAACGCAAGAGCGTGCTCGCACAAATATGTTTTGAGAGTTTACTCCGTCTGCGGCTGTAAAAGGAGATGACCCTCCACCATTTTGGGGATTGCAACGAATCCCGACATTGTAAATACCTGCCGTAAGATCAAACACATGATGGGTAGACATTTGCTTGGCAGCGCTCTTTGACCAACCAGTAATGTCAGTGTTTTGTTTATCATTAGTAACCTTTACGCTTGAGTAAAGCCTGCGTCTTGTGGCTGCATATTGAGTCAATGATGCCGTTGTTCCATCCATTTTTTGAGAATACAAAGCAAAGTCTGCGGCAACGTAATTAGGGTTGTTTAGAAACTCTGTTTCGAGGACATTCGATGCATTGCATTGTTGTAAAGCCGAGTTTCCTGTTTCCCAGGCAAGCCAGCTTGCTGTGTAGATCACGGTCATTGGGCGATAAACTTTAATGGTTACGTTGAGGCCATTAACTGGCTCCCAGTTGTTCAAGCCTGACCCCGATCCTCCGCCACGGGCTTCCGCGTGGAAAATCTCTGCTCCTACCTTGTCGGGCGTATGAACTCTATACCGGGTCGTTCCAGTGCAGAACTCTGCGCGGTCATCTGAACCACCGATAAACTCAGGCCGCAAAACGTGACCCTTTGTTACCCACTCTCCATGAGAAAGGTCACCAGCAACTGAACCGCCATTCAGCCAGGTTTCAAAGTTTCCGATCCGACCCTTAAGGTCCGACTCTGTAATCGCGTTGCCGTCAACGAATGGTGTGTTTGTAAATGCCATAAATCACTTATACTTAATTACGGATGCCGTAAGTCTTGAAATCGTTATGGCATCGTTCGACCCGTTTACCCAGCCAAGGTTAGCCGCGTCGGGGTTCGGTGAACCCAGTCCGTGGCTGTCTATGTAGGTTCGGAGGTCGAAATCGTAAGAGCCGTTCAGCGTATGATAGAAAAGCAAAGTCACGCTTTCAACAGATCGTGCCGCTTGGCTATTTGTTGCAGCCTGTGATTTAGCGACCGAGTTTTGAATATGCCGCTCTGTAACAGGCAAACGAACGTGGTTTCTAAATAAAGCAAACCCCAAGTCTTCGTTTACATCATTTCCAGATCCTACCCTGCCCTCTATCCGAACCTCAAACGTGTAGCGGATTACTGCATAACTAAAGTTTGTACCAAGAGTCAGGTTAAATCGAGCACCCGAAGGAAAAGTAGGCGCAGAACCTGTTCCACCAGTCCAAGATCCTCCAGACGGGACCACTTGCCACGTCGAGACCGGTTGAATTATTCTTTTGGCCCAATCGCCCGAGTCGTAGCTGAGAGTTGAAATTAAAGGAAAGGCAATACTGCGCTCATCGAGACCCTCCGGCCTGACATTCTCAGCGTTAACCGCTGCGGTTGCAGTTGCTGTTGCTGTCATCGTAGCATTTGGAGCCGTAATAGATGCAACGTCACCGGGTTGTATTGGAGTGAAAGAAACCTTACTCATCGCTTTCTCCTGTTCACAAGAAGGATGGCCTCTTCAATTCGAGGAGAAAAACTCTGTGCCGTAGCGTACCAAGTCACGGTATCTCCACCATCTTTATCGACATATAGCCGAACCGAACACTCCACGACGTGAGAGCCAGCCTCTACCGGCAGTGCGCCGCACATATAAATACATTGGCGCTTGTGAAAAGCTGTAAATGGTCCAGCATACGCAATCTCAAAACCATCAACAGTCATGATAAAATCATATTGTAGCCAATCTCGGAGCGTTCCTTGGTCGGCATCAACATAGCCGCCTTCATAATTACCGCCCCCATACGAAGAGTATGCTGCGGTATCAAATTGAATTGAAGTCTCGCAAATTAAAAGCTCGTCCGATGACGACGTGACGTTGTTTGATGTTTTGATTTTTTGATGGGCTTGGGTATCAACATCCAGGGCCTGATAAGTTTCTTGCAAAAATGAAGCTGATATTTCATTAAAAACCGCAGAGCCTACTTCGCTGCCAACAACCACAGATGCGGCTGGCAGATTGTCTCGATCTAAAGCTCCGTTAATCTCCTCAAGGTACTCCCTGACGTTTTCGTTCCAGTCTTCCGGGTCAAGAATGTCCCCAGCCTGCAAGTCTCGTTGAATATATCGCCATGCCATTATCCTCTTTGCTCCTCGACTACAGAACTGATTGGGATCATCTTCTCATAAGGAGCGCCGCTAACAACGCCAATTGCAAAACTTAAGATCTGCAATCGCCTTCCAGAAGACTCAAATGTTAGGCGCAACTCCCTGCACGCCGGTTGCCCTGCTGTAGTAATATCGAACCGAATCGGAACAGGCCGGTGTTCGTACCACAGACTGGAAGTAGACCATGTAGCCGTGTCATACACTGCATATTGGTTAGTATAGTCTTGTTGGTCTTGAGCTTTTGCAGACTCTACAGCGGTCAAGTTCCGATTGACTCGATAGGTTAACTCAAAATCATTGTCACCATATCCGATCACATCGCAGACTACATACTTTGGATTGAACGCCGCAAAGGGTCCGTTGAAATCAATGTCTGTGGTCTCCCACAACGGCTCAATTGATGCGGTGCCCTTCGTGGACGCGCCGCGTGTATAAACATGCAAACCCTTGTTGCTGGAGTCGTTCGAGCCAAAGATGTAATACCCACGGTGGTCTTGCGTCACGATAGCGTCTGCAATTGGGAAGTCTTCCCTGAAAGACCAAGATCCAATTGCCCCATGGTAAACCAAAACAAAGTTGTTTTTGTCACTACCGTCAACAGGAACGGCCAACCAATACTCTTTGTCTTTAGGGTAGTAGTTTCCTACGGCTTGAATAGATGCCGCGTTGTTGATTCTGTTTGTTAAGCCAGGGATTGGAGTTGAATACCTAATCAACTGAGTTCTTGAACCGACGTTTTCAAGAGACCCCTCGATCCCATAAACTCCTTCCATGCTAAGGAACAAGATTCCAACACCTGGAACTTCTGCGATAGAGTTCGGAGCGATGCACCCAATGTCTTTTGAAATGTTTTGAGAAAAGAATGTTGTTCCAGTCTGCGTCTGCTGAGACTTGATCAAGAATATTCCGCGCTGCTTGAAAACCAGCAAAGCATTTTGAGTAGTGTAAAGGCCAGTGATTGGGCCGCAATCGTCTTGACCAAAGCTAAGAATATTATCGACTGGAAAAACCTCGGGTCTAAGCTGTGCAGAAAACTGCACGTCGCTACTATTTGAGCCAGCCAAGAAAAGTCTATTCTTAAATGAGGCCCCCATCGTAGCGCGGGCAGGCCATGGGCCAAAGTCGTCCTCGTCTAACAAAGGACCCAAGAACGCATCTTGTTTTGCGTCCTCAAAGGTAGTTTGAAAGTTATTTGAAATTTCAGCATGGAAATAAAAATTTGAGCCGATAGCACGGCTTAGTAAATCAGCATTGGTATCAAGGCATTGTCGAGTTCTATAGATTCGACGGGCGACAATATTTTCTCCGCCACGAGGGATTGTTACAATAGCCATTTTTCGCTGGCCATTTACATCATTTGTGCCAGTAATCATTGTTGATGGGCTTGATGGCGGTGACTCCTGCCCTCGCTCATTAATGAATGTGACTTTGTATCTATATCCCCACTTTCGGATGGGATCGTCTTTCTTAACGCTCATGCCGGACGCAGCTTTGCGGCCCAATCCAAGCTCCGCGATACCTGTTTTTCCTTTGCGCAGGGCCTGGCCAGTTGGAGCAGATGGAGCACCATCAAACCCGGCACGCTCCGTATATCTACCGTTAAACACCAGTGCTGGATCTCTGCCGTTGAACAAATAGATCCGACCATTCATAGCAACAGATACAGTTCTAAGATGCGGCGCATCCAAAGACGATCTGGATGGAGCTTGTATGCCATCAGACATCATCATTGGTCGCCACTTTTGAGCCCCAGCCTTACTGCCATCAAACAAGTAAAGACGCATATCGGTAGCGTTCTTAGCTTCAAAGATTAGATGCTGACGATTACCGGAATGCTCCGAGAACCAGTGAACACTCTCAATCTCATTAAAGTCAGTCCACGCGGCCCCTTCTTCATCATCTGGGATGAGTACCTTGTACCCACCAGAGTTTTCCCATGCGTCTTTGTCATTGAAGCGCATGTCGCGAATGCGAAGAGCTTTCGGTGGATTCTGGCTCGGACGCCAAGAATCATCGATACCTCGGAGCGGCTTGAAGAGCAGTCTGGATGTTTTCATTCTGCGCTCCTACACTATTCAGTTAGTGCTTGCCTAAGACGTTCATACGTTAAAGTAACGGTGGGCCAATAATATTTAGATTTTCCTGGGAAATCATCGTCGCCCTGAATAATTCTATTAACCCTTTGATGGCCCACATTGTAAGCAAGGACCGCTAAGTCCTCATTTTTCAAGACACTACGGTCTTCGTTGAACAGCTTAGCGGCAGCCTCAATAGATAGTTTAGGGTCTAGGCGCTCGTCAAGCGTTCTTCCAGGCATCACCCGTTGCCAGGTTTCTTCCGTCATCTGCATAAGCCCAAGGTCTTTAGTTGGGCCAACGGCATCAGGGCGACCGCCGGACTCCAGCCCTGCGATGCTGGCCAAGATGTATGGATCAATGTCGTACTCTGAGCCAAACTCTGAAAAGGTATCACCATAAAAAGCCCATGCTCTAGTAGCGCCTTGAAAAGCGTGGTGACTTCTCCTTGTGACCTCTGGGTCATCAAAGTTGGGAGTCAACTGCGAAAGGGTTTCAGAACCCTGCCCAAAAGTAATGAATTGTTCCTCGGGCTCCTGAGCCATAAGCGGCTCAGCATCCTCTTCTGTAGACGGTTCTGAATCCTTTACGGCTGTCTCGTCGTCAACATAAACATCGGAATAATGCTTAGCCCACCAGTCATCTATTCGTTGATCAATCGATCTGGTTCCAGGCATTAGGCCACGCTCATGCTTTGACGGAGCACATCTGAATCCGACATGAACTGTTCCATGTCGTTGCGCATGGTTTCCTCTGCAAAAGAATCCTTGTGGCCATTGGCCTCTTTCAAAATAGACTCGTACTCTTTCAGTATTTCCTTGTCCTCTGCTTGTTGAGACAAAGTCTGAATACGATTCCGGTAACCTTCAACTCTAGCCTGGCTTAATACTGGCGCGTTGATCCGTTGAGAAAGCTCTGGAGCCTGTGTAGACTTCTGTGTTGGCTTCATTCCAACTGATTTGCGACCAGGAAACCTTTTTTTTCCGGTGGATTTGTCCATGAAAGATTTGCCTGGCAACTCACCATTGTTCTTAGTGGCTGCCTGAAACGCCTTTGCTCCAGACTGGTTTGCTGTTTGAACTGGGATGTTGCTCATAGGTTTTCGCGCCATATCAATACCCCCCTTCTAATCCTGACAACAGGACATCTTCATCTGAAAATGTAGACTCCTTGGCCGTAACTCTCTCAGCCCTTTTCCCCGGACTTCCAACTGAACCAAAGACTTCCATAATCTTCTTCCTTCTTCTCTTCTCCTGCAACTCAGCCTTCTCAGCTTCCGAGGGTTGAGTCGGACGCTCTGCTATAGGTTGTTTTTCTTCTGGGCGTGCCTCTGCACCAAGAAGTTCAAATCGCCTCATTTGTACGTCAAAAAAGTTTGCCATCAGGTCTTCACCGGGTCGCCATACAGATACGAATATCCGCGTGGCATTTCTTGAAATTGTCCTTTACGATACAGTCTATCAGAGCGGTCAAGATAGCGCTTCTTCATTTGCTGTAGACGCTCTTCAGCCTTTACTTCGTAAATGTTTGAGATCTGACCTTGCCCGTATTGCAAGTAGAGATCCGCGACAGCCTTGTACACCAGGATGACGTGATACTGCGGAGGGATCTCTGGCTCGTCATTGTACCCAACCAGTCGGCCTGGGCGGCGCATATACCGGATCTCGCACTTGATGTCCGCGTCTGGACGCCGGTAAAGACGCATCGTGTCACGAGGCCCTTCGTAGTACAGGGGCCGCGTGTAATCTAATGATCCAGTCCCATCGTCAACAAAGGTTGCAGAGGGAGATGCGGCTGGGACTACTTCTGTAATCTGATACCAGCCAGTGTTTGCGGTTGCATTGCGACGGTAGATTCTCTTTCGATACACATCTGTGCCACTGACGGCAGGCAGCCCCCCAATAGTAATTTTACGATTACTGCCTGAAGCCGCAATGGAATCGCTGACGACCGGGCTTGGCGCAGATTCGATGCCCTCTCTCTCGATGGTGGCGCAATACTCAAACTTAGTGCTGTACGGCAAAGATCCACCGCTACCATCCGTTATAGTGGTCGCAGTGATTGTAAGGTCATTATTGAGTGTGCGATCCGCGTCATCGTCCGTGATAATGATTGTGTCGCCGGACGTTGTGTGATCCAGAAGAAGGCCCTCCTCTGTACGCGAGTCCACATAAACAAGTCTGCGGTCTCTTGAGTTCGCGGCCTGACCAAAGATTTCGTCTCGAATGGTGATGCCAAGAAAGTCCACCATATCCTTTGGCAACTTAATCTTGTCCCACTTTACCTTGAAGGTCGTCACGCCTGTCACGGCACCGGAGCCCCCGGTCGGTTCTGTTAGATATGCCGTTGACGTGCTTGCAACAGAATCAATGCGGTACTCGATGCTGTTGGCGGTATCCTCGATTACAGCGCCTTCCATGCCCGTGTGAAGCCATGTTCCTGCTGCTGCGGTCACAGTCTTGTTGTTGTTCTGTAGTGTCAGAGTAGTTCCTGCTGCGCCCTCGATGTCAGCATAAAGCTGCTGCTCTGTGCGCTCCTGCAAAAATCGCCAGGGATGAGCGCTACAAATCTCCTCGTAGTGCCTATTGATAAGTCGAACAACATGGCTCTCATGTGTGCTTACGTTTGGGTTGTGGTCAAGTAGACCGTTCACTTCTGATATTAAGTCTTTAAGAATCATGTTCCCTCCTGAAAGAAAGCCCCCCGAGAGTATATCTCCCGAGGGGCTTCAAAGTCACACAAAGTTGGAATCAACCAAACCAGCCCTTATCAATGATAAGAATAGCTCCGTCAGCAGCACCATCTGTGAAAGCGCTCACAACAACCGCAAAGGGCTGTTCGTCTGCGGCCTCAGTGTCCCACGCACGGATTTCACCACTGGCAGAACCGCCAACCATAGTACCGATAGCAGCCGTGTCGCCAGTAACGATTTCTGGAGTATCGTTAAATCCGGCAACCTGGATTTGAACTGGCCGACCGTCAGCAGCAGCAGTCACGGCAACGCCGCATGCGAGAGGAGAGTTGCTTTCAGCCGTCACTGTCACAACGAAACCAGCGGCACCATAGGTGTCGGGATCTGGGTCCGCAGTTGTGTCAGTTTCGACTTTCACAACATTGCCAACTGCAATGGCTCCATTGGCCAGCGCGGTAACAATCTTTTTAGGGTATGCAATGACGCCGTTTGCGCCATCTAATTTTAATACAGACATGATAAATCTCCTTTAAAGACTATGATTAGAAGGTTTCGCCGTCGAAAGCAATACCGGATGAACCGAGGTGCTTGGCGACAAGTTGTCCATACAGACGAACATTCGCAGAACGAACGTCGTACTCACCACTAATCTTCTCGAACGGAGACACATCGAAGTAACCCTCGCTATCGAAGACCCAGTGAATGTCATCAAGGTTCAGCAAGTAAAAGCTGATGACAGCCGTTGAATGAGTCGTGGTGTTGGTAGGCATGTAGTATTCGGTTTCCATACGGATACCGTCCCACATTTGGATCATGCGTCCACCGTCAAGCTTTGCCTCATCAACATAACGCTCGTATGCACGAAGCGAACGCTTGAGGTTTTTAGCTCCCTGACGGGAAGCGAGCCAGATGTGAGGCTCTCCACCAGGAGACACAGCAGAAGTTTCAACACGCAAATCCACAAGTCCTTGAAGACCGTTAGCGTTGAAGCTTCCGTTGAGGTCCGAGACTTGATTCTGCCAACCGGGGATACCAGAATAGGTGCCCTTAGAGACACCACCAACGGAGTTGGACTGAGTAAGAACAGCACCCGATTCGAGGAAGCCCGTGAAAGCAGCAGCGGTGCAACCATTCAGGGTGTTCCAGTCAGCAAATCCGCCAGCGTCTACACCCTCAACCGTTCTACGGAGGAGGTTACGTCGCATAGCGCCCATGACAGCCTTAGTGCGAGAATCAAGGATACTAATCACAGCGGATTCGCCACGATTCTTGATCTCTTCATCTTTAGAGATTGCAATAGGCATAGTGGTGTGAGCAGGAGAGTACACCGCAGGGGTAAGTACGTCTGACACGGTTAGGTTCAGCTTCTCGTATCCAGTCTGAATACGGGTAGCGTTACTGTGCTCACCGAAGCCTAAAGGCTCGATGTAGCGGGTTCCGCCCTCAACTTTGGGTTGACCTTTTCCATGAACATCTTCATGAACATCAATCAACGCCGTAGTTCGGGCGAGGTTATCGCGGAAATCTTCCGCTAGTAAGTACAAGGTAGACGAGAGAAGCTCGTCACTAATATTAAGGCCAGTGGCCTGGGTAACAGCCATTTTATTTTCCTCGGGGCTTTGTTATTTAAGGCCAGCCAAACGCTTAGCCTCTTCTTGATTGGCCTTCACCCAAGCATAAAGCTCTTGGGCTCTGGCTCCCTTTGGAGGACCTGAAGTCTTTGCCGCATTCGCCTTAGACTTCCCAATCTGTCGCGCACTAGCCGCTCTAACCTGGCGTTGGCGGGCCTGCACTCGCTTTTGCTCCTGCACGCCTTTTTGAGCCTTTACCAGTTCGTATGCATCGGGTGTGCTTAATGCAAACCCTGACGAACGCCGTTGACGAATAAGCTCTGCAACTTCCCCACGAAACCTTGTATCCCTCATTTCAGGATGTGATTCCATAAAGTCGCTCAAAGCCAATCGCCGGGTTTCCCGCTCAGAATGCTCAGCAATCGGTTGAACCAATTGACTAAGCTTCGCAGCAGCAGCACGCTCGATGCGTGCCTCGATTCCTTCTGGGCTCAAAAGATCTGGAAGCTCCGATTCGGGCTTGGACAGAACTTGTTTAAGCTTGGGGTCATCAATGAGTTTAGCAAAAGCCTTTTGACGAGTAATAAGAGCACGCTCTTTATCCCTCAAGGCTGTTTCCCTATCACCGTATGACGCCTCAAGATCGCGAGCTTTCGATGAATCTCGTTGGCGTTTGTTGTGGTAGTCACGACGCAGATTGTGGATGACCTGCTTTGAAAGCGGGTCCAATTTCTCCAGATGCTCCGGTTTGATTCCCTTGTAGAAACCATCCAACGAAAAAGTTTCGTCTTCAGGTAGCTCCGATGTCAAAAGATCGAATCCTCGATCCGGCTTGTCATCAGCGTTTGTCTCATTGGTGCCCCGAGTCCCTGACTTGCCTTCAAGTTTCGCCGCGCTGTCGTGATCCTGAGCCGCATTAACCTGCTCGATGATGTTGCCCGAGGCTGCATCACTGGTAGCCACATCGGCTACAGGTTGGGCTGAGGGACCATTAGACGCTACGGCTCCACCATCAACAGTAGAGTTGCTCAGTTCCGTGTCTGACATTTTTTCTCCTTACATACAGGCAAGGGCACCTGCATAGAACGATTGTAAAGCTCCACGGCATGTGAAGCAAGAGTGTAAGCTACATGTTTTCAGAAAGAAGCTCTTCGTCTGGCGACATAGGCTCCTCTTCACCCGCTGGCATTGGTGGCGGCTCAGCGCCCTCTGCCATCACTTCTTCACCTGGTGGCGATTGAAGATCTTGCGCAAGCTGCTTATCTTTTTCCATCATCTTAAGTTTACCAGCGGCAGCCTTAAGAGCAGAATCGGAAACTAGCCCTTCCGGTTCAAACATGTACTTTTCGTAGTTACCCTCGGCATCCACAAAGCGAATTGCTTCAATTAAAGCAATAGCTGGTGCGTAAACCTCGGCAGGAAGAGGCTCTGCCCAACGGTCGCCCTTCTGAATCATGTCGGGGTTGGGTTCCCAAGCAGGAATCTCAACATCCGTTCCAGCCAAGGCGTCGAGGGTCTTGTCCATCTGATCCGAAAACATCGAGATTGTTTTTATCTTAAATGGTTTCTCGGGCGGTGGAGCGCCCATGGCAAGTTCCTGCATTTTGAGATCAGCTTCTTGTGCGCGAAGTTGCTCAACATCTTGCGTGCTCGGCCCCATATCACCCCCGGAAGGAGGGGGCATTGGAGGACCGCCAGGCTCTCCTGGGTATGGAAGGCTTTCTCCGGTGACTGGATCAACTGGCATTTTCTCTCTCCTTAAATCATTCTGGTGGAAGAAGCGTATCAACACGCCCTTCATCTATTGCTTTTCTGAAGTCTTTGTACGCGGGATCATTATGAACTCTGTCATAGTAATCCTTATACGTTTCTTTTTCCTCTTCAACCTTTGATTCGTTTTTTACTATCTCACCAGCCAAATCCCAATCTCCATCAACAGGAGTCAATCCTCGTTGCCTACAAATCTCGCGGCGGTGGTTTTCAGATGTGAGAGTAACCCCAAGGCCCCGATCATAATAAGGGAACCGGGCCCAGTGCATGTCGAGTTTAACTTTCCAGACGCGGCCAGCCTTTCCATCGCAAGAGTCAAACTCACACTCGACTTCTTGTGGCGCTTTGCCAACAAACCACTCCCAAGTACCGTGGTTACATGTGGCGCATTTGTACTGAACAAGACGTTCTTTCTTCAGAAACTCTTCAGCAGATGTTCCAGTACCGTAAATCGTATGCCCGTTCTTACGTTTTGGTGGTGGTCGCCAATTGAGTTTTCTGTGTTTGGCGTTTGAGCCGCATTCCTCACACTCAATTTCTACCGGGCGTGACGCAATGCTAGTAAAGATCTCAGTCTCGTGCTCACATTTCTCACAATCAAAAGTGTAAATAGGCATTATTGACCACCAATCTGGGAAAGAAGCCCTTCAAGCAAAGCACGTTGCTCATCTTCTGGCAACTGTAACGCTTGCTGAAGCTGTTGGATAACCTCTGGCGGCGCTCCGCCCTGCTGGAAAATCTGAATCAACTGTTCTATTGCCTGTGCTGGGGGCATAGACAAAAGCTGCTGAATCATTTCAGGGGGTAGCCCCCCGCCCGCCGGAGCGGACGGAGGACCTTGTGTTGGACCCGCCTGGGGCTGGGGAGGCGGAGCCGCCTGTTGTTGTGGTGGTGGCGGCCCCTGCGGGGGTCCGGGTGGGGGTCCTGCTGGAGGTCCAGGTGGAGGAGCGCCTTCTGGCGGGAGGCCGGGCGGTGCCGCTTTGCCCTCGCCCATTTCGGCTTCTTTTTTAGCTTGTTCAGCGGTTTCTTCTTCTAAAGCAAGAGAAAGCGCATCGGGGTGCATGTCTTGTGGCAAATCAAACTTCTCAACCAACGCTTCCATCTGAGCTTTAGCAAGGACAGATTCCGGCCCGCCTTTTTGGACAAGGGCCCAAAGCTGTTGAAGCGGCTGGAGCAACTGAAGGACAGCATCACGAACAGCCTGGTCCGAGAATGGTGTGCGTCGAGAGTCCACAACCTCAATATGAAAGTCGCCCTCAAGATCTTCAACAGTAATCTCAAGCGTATCAGGACCAACTTTAACGTAAATGACATCCGGGGCAGGAGGCATCTCAACATCAATCTCAGCGGTTGCTTGCACAACAACGGCCTCGCCTTCTTCGGCCTCTTCAGCAGCCTCCTCCGCAACCTCTTGAGCTTCTTCTACAACCTCTTCAACCTTGTCTTCAGCCTCGTTAAGAGCGTCTTCTGTCTGCTCTTCTTTCTGTTCAACATCATCTACATCAATGAGTTCTCGCTTGTACTCCATTCCGAAGTCTCTTGCGGGAGCCTCCATTGAAGCCACAACAGCACGAAGAAAAACCTGAACAACCTGAGCAACCCAGTTGTCCTTAATCATGGCGTGCCGACCATACTCTGACTCGGTATAGTCTCGAAGGTTCATGACCTCTGTAGCGGTTGCTTTAGTTACGCCACCGTAAGCATTAGGGCTTGTCCCAGCAGCCCTCTCAAGATCGGCCTCCGCCTGCATTTCATACTGCATAATGTTGGGAGATATTGTAGCATTCTGAATAGGCACAATGACATTGTTTAAAGCTCGACCATTCAGCCGACCGTCTTCCACAGGAATCACAAGACCATCAACGCCAGCAGTAATCAAACTCATTTGATCTGCGGTAAGGACACCATCAAGAGCAAGGTACTGTCGAGAATCTCGTCGCGCTGCATTAGCTCGAAAGGACCTGAAGACGTTGATTTCTTGGATCTGTGGGAACAAACGTGAAGCATGGCTGATGCCACGCAACGGAAACTCGGGCTCTTGATTAAAAATCAACGGAACAACGTGCGGAAGAGGGTCCCCTGCACGAGTCGAATAAGGCATAGGCCCACTAAAAACAGGGTGCTCATAATCGTCTGCTTGATCTAAAAGATAGACCTCAAACTTGCCGCGCATGGCTCCGTCGCCGCCCTCGTAGGTGTCCACAAGGTTGCAGACCTCTAAAACCCGGACAAACAAATCCTCGTCTGCGTTGTATTTATTGTTTCCTTTCTGATTCTTTGGACCGCGCTGAGTGCCCCTGCTTGTTTTCGCATTCTTACTGGAAAGAAAATCCTCTCTCGGTTGACCAGCGAGGCCGCTAAGACCGTACTGGTCCTCGACTTCTTTCAGTGGTCTATAATAAACATGGCCAATGAAACGAGAATCTTCCTCGTCGTAGACATCGGAATCAAGAACCATCTCCCAATACGGGATGACCCGGAACCAAACTCGGTCAAGAACGTCTCCAGGGCCATCGTCCACGCCTACTTTTATGCCAGACCCTGGGTACAACAAGCCTTGCCGAATGGCTTTGAGAACACGAAGATGAGTTCTGTTCTGATTCAGCCACTTATTGGCTACTAACTCAACTTTCGTAGCGTCTCCACCAAGGGTGGGGCCGGGCCCCACGACCACACGAGCGGCTTTTGGGTATAAAGAAGCAACATACGATTCGATAATTCCATAAAGGCGATTGACTTCAATCTGGATCTGGCTAGGCAAGTCCTGCATTTGGCGGACGCCACCGCCTTGTTGAGTCTCCCAGAACCTCGTTAAATAGGTCTCCTTATAAAGACGCCAGTCTTTAGCCTGCGTCTTAGTAGATTTATCATGAGTCTCAAGGTGAGCACGGATGACTTTGGGAGTAAGAATGTCGTTTTCAGCCATGACCTGCCTATTTTGTTTCCATTAAAGGGAATCGATCTTTGATAGCCTCATACTCATCTTTAGAGACATAGCGCAAATCGCCACGTGATAACCCCTCAATAATACGCTCAGCCTGGGCTGGATACCGATTCATTACATCCTCCACTAAACCGTCCGAGTCTATTTCACTCAGCCCCTGCCCTACAAGGGTTTTTAAAACGGAACTCTTAAGAGCCTTAGCCTTAGCCTTTTGTTCGGCCATGTACTCCTTGTTGAACTCTGGAAACTCCTTGTTTGCTTCTTGCGCGTGGTACTCCAACGACTGCTGATAAGTGTCGCCTTCTTGTAAACGTTCCATGACCGCCCGTGATTTTCTCATTGCTTTGTTAATGTCATCGTGCGCCATCGCTCCTCCTTATGTCAGCCCATTCATTAGAAGTGAAGTATTCAGTTTCTTTTGTCTCTGGGTAATAAACGCCAATCTCGTCATCCTCGAACTCGCCAGATGCGTTGGTTTCATACGCTATCCCATGGCCCCCTGGCATATCACCAGTCCACGCCAAGGCGAGGTCTTCGTAGAACAAATCGGAGTCGTCGTCCATGAAAGCCTCGATGGCGTTCTTCGCGTTCTTCTTTTCCTCATCGGGCCACTTGTGTTCCTTTGCTGCGTTGTCAATCTCATCCATAAGATGATCAACCCCGCGTGTCGGGGGCTCATCAACGGGGGGCTCAGGGGTATGGATAGGGGGACGTGGGTGATTCTTTCTCCATTTTTTCAGTCTTTCCCACGCTTCTATAGACTTCCGAATTTCGTCCATACCTTTCTCAAGTACCTCCATTTTTTCAGGGCTAACTAAATCAGGATCTCTTGCCTCTGGGGAGGTCCAGCCTCTACCTATGGTGCGAATAGTCTCTTCCCATTCCTCCTCTGACATCTCGCCAGCGAGGCCGGGCTTTCTCTTTTTCTTTCTCCGGGTCGTTTCTGGAGGCCCACCCATCAGGCTTTCGCCTGGGCGCGGGTATCGCATCTCCCCTGTTAGTGGATCGTAGCCAGCCATTACCGCCTCGTCCCCGGCAAATACGCTCTCCTGTAACGAGCCTCATCCACTTTCTGCTGTTCGGAGCCTTGATAAGCTCGGTCAGCTTCTTCCTCCGCTGAAAGACCGGGCTCACTGTAACGACCCACAAACCCGGCTCTCTTAGGAGTGATAAGATCCGTAGAGAGGCCAGCGCCCTTACTGACACGACCCACAAGCCCGGCGTTCTCTGAATCCTCAAGACCTTCCCAAAACTGACGCATCCCCCCTGTTCCTTCGGGAAGCCGCTCCCTCATCTGCCGATCTCGTTCCTGGGACCGCCTGATATTTTCGACCATCATTCCGCTCTGTGCTGGGAAGCCGTCCATCATGACATCTCGATCACTTACCCTTCTTTGAAGGTCGTCGATTGCTTCTTGTGTGGATTCTCCAGAGACATCCCTCATGGCCATTTGGCGAATTTCACTTTCGGAAAGATTAGGCTCAAGCTCTCTATAGAAAGCCTTCTGTCTTTCGTAATGCGCCCTTCTGTCCTCTCGCGAGCGCATCCGACGATATGGTTTCATGGTGCTCGACACGCCTCGACCAACCGCAGCAAGGCCCTCGGCTGCGACTTCTGGAGAAGTAAGAAGGCCCTTTTCCTGCCTTTCTTCATGACTCGGGAGGAGGCTTGCCAGCGCAGCAGGGGCTTGCGCTATCATTCCCATGCCCTCAACACCCGTGGCTGCGGTGGACGCAACGCCGCCACCTATCGAGTCCTCTTTGTAAATATTCCAGCCAAGCTCTGCTACAAATGCGGCATCGCCAAGCGCCACAAGAACAGGGACAGCCTTAGCGGCTGCGGCCCGGAGCTTGGCCAGCTTTGTGACGACTCCTTCTGTTTGCTCCATCTTTCTAAGGTTTACAATAGCCTCGCTTACCCGTTTTGATTGTTTCCTAAAATGTTCTTTTTGTGCTTCAGACATCTGCTCTGCCATCTTCTGAGCGTCGGGGGCAGCGTTGCGGCCAGAAACAGTCATCTGGTTCTCTGGGATATTGCTACCACTAACCATCATCTTACGCTTGCCTTCGAACTCGGGTGCCATGCCCCGTGACAACATATCATCGACATCTTCTCGCTTCCAACCGTAACGTGACGGGGTTTTTTCTAGATGCTCTACAGCAGAACCCTCAACCCAATCGCTTTGGCTTGGGATGCGGCCAAACTTTTGCTTGTACGCTCTGGCCGAACCTAACCGAGTCCTGCCTGGGTACAGTTCCTCGATCTCGTCAAGAGCATCTTGCGCGTCTTCGGCAAATTCCCACCCTGACAATACGCCCCCGGTTTCCCGGTCGTATACATAGTAATCATAATCTGGATATTTAGAACCAGACCGGAGAAACTCAGGATCATGAAAGCCTTCATCACCTCCATACATAAGGTTCCATTCGTCTTGCGGACCTGTAGGGGATTGGGGCCGGAGAAACTCAGGATCATGAAAGCCTTCATCACCTCCATACATAAGGTTCCATTCGTCTTGCGGACCTGTAGGGGATTGGGGGTCGATTCCGCGCATAAGAAGGTCGTCATCACTAAGAGGACGGCCCTCCCACTGTGCCTCGACTTCAGTCGGGGTAAAGATGTTGAGCCCAGACGCTGGGTCTTGGGCAATAAAAGCCTTCTGCTGCGAAGTCATCTCTGGGGGAGTGACTGACCTATAATTCTCTCTTGAGGGGCCAGAACTGATATTATGGGGGTCTGGCTCCCACGGTGGGTGAATGGTCGGCTCCCCTGTCATTGGAGGATATAAACGAGGAGAACGACCCTCGGGTACTCCAGCAGACCCAGGAAGCTCGCCTGCAATCTTGTAATCCTGAATCAACTGTGGGATTGATTTTCCAGACCGGCGATTCTCTGGGATTTCCACGAAGTCTACGAAACTCTCCCTTGGAATCCCCTCGTCCTGAAGGAGATCGCCTAAGCTTGGTCGGGCAGCCCTTGCGGCCCTTCCTCCAGCAGCCCTCTCCCCTCGCCTGAGTTGACCCTCTTGGCGTCGGGTCTCCATCTCATGACCGAACACTTCTTCTTCAATGAATGGCTCCGCAACAGTAGAGGCATACCTTTCTTCAAGTTCTCTAAAAGAGCGAGCGCGGCCTTCCTGGACGGAATCGTAGGAGGCTTGAAGCCTCTCCTGTGTTTTCGCAAGGCCCTTCTGCGCGTGTTCAAGGTCTTCCTCAAGGTAGCCCTGCCAGGGCAGGTAACCACGCCGGTCTTCTGGACTTAGATTTGCTATCTCGTCTCTAAGTCTCCGAACCTCTGCTGCTTGTTCGTCATGCAGTGTAAACAGGTCCCCCATCTGACGATATCCGCCCCGGCCATGCCGGAGAAACTTATCTGGATCATTAAAACTTCTCGGCAGGGTGCTTGTGCCCCGCCCTCCGGGCTTCATCTCAGTTCGATAGACATCCTCAAGATACCTAAACGCTTTGTCTTCGTCTGCAATATAGAGAGTCTTCCCGTCGTCGCTTAGGCTTAAACCGGCGTCCGCAAGATCTTCCGCGTCCGCCCAGTTGTTGAGGATATCCGCAAAATACCTTTGCTCACTTGGGGATAGTTGCTTTTGTAATGGTGTAGCCATGGCTTTAGCTCCTTTTATAGGTATTGATTCTTCAAGTAACTGGGTAGAAGGCTTAGCGAAGCTGGGCGGCGTTAAACGCTCTGGGCCGATGTAAACCCCTGTCCCGTTTGTGGGGCGTCTTGTCTTTAGTGACCCCCACACGCGCTCGGCTTCGGGGGTCGTAGCGCCTGCGCCAGAACCAGATGGGGCAAAGAATACTCCGCCTGGGTACTTCTGCTCTAAAAGCTCAGTAGCGGCATCGTACATCTTGGAGCCGAGTCCTTGGCCACGGAGATGTTCAGCAAGCTGGACATCTTTGACCGCTTGCCCAGCCATTCCTTCTGGTAGGTCTGGAAACATCTCGCGAAGGCTTCTTGCCCAGTCGGGGTCAGCGGCCTCTTCCAGAGAGGCAAGCTGAAGCCTGCCTTGCGGGGCTGGGTTGCCCTGCTCGAAAACAAGAATCTCCATACGCTCGGGTATGATCTCTATGCGGGCCATGGCTCTGGCTCCTGTAGGAGGTACTGATTCTTCAAGTAACTTGGAAGAGGCTTCTCTTGGGATTCCGGTAATCTGAGAATCCCTTGCCGCCTGTTCTATTTGAGGCTTAAGGGTAAGAATTCCATCTTGAATGTGCCCAATGATGTGGTCAGCAGAGAGTCTTCCGGTCCAAGGCTTGCTGCTTGCCGTCATTTTATACCCTCGCTGGGAGGGATCACTTGGGGGGAAGTTCTTTAGTAGGGGTCTGTCCCCCGTTTTTCCGGGGGATCGGGTTTCACGAGCTTCCGCAACCGTTTCATAGAGCGGGTGGCCCGGAGTAATCCTCTCACCCACTTGATCTATATGAGTAATGTCATCTGGAAGTTCCACGATGTAGGTCCGAGTTGAGGGACTCGTCTCTGCCATGTACTCAGTGCCAACTCCTCCCCTGGAGGTGCCGCCAGGGCCTTTTCCCAATCTTTGCTCTCCCGACCCAAGAGGCCCAAGAAGAAAAGGTCTTATGTTAGTGCTTTCGCCATAATGCCGGTAAAAGAGCCCATGCTCATCAATGCTTTGCAGGACTGAGGCTGCTTGGTCTGGTGAACCAGTCCTTACTGTGTGGAGATAGTAAGAGTGTCCGGGGCGCACCATTCCAGGGACTTGCTTATCTAAAGCAATGCGGTTTGCACGACGGAAAGCCTTCTTGTACGGATCATCAGTAGGGTCCTGCCTCCTATAAGTTTCGTCTACGGCCTCCCGTACTTGCCGCGCAATCCGAGTGGCGAGATCCTCTGGAACATCATCAGCCATGGGCAATCCTCTGGCTGGCATAGCTTCTTCAAGTAACTGGGCCGGAAGGTCACGGGGCTGGTCGGTTGCGTATTCGGCTCTGGGAAGACCTCGATTCGGCCCCTCAGTTTCCCACGGGGCATCCATTGTCTTGGTCCCGTCTTCTGAGATTAGTTGTGTAGGAAGGTCTTCATTGTAGTCGAGCAGGCTTGGGTCCCTCTGTTCGGACCAGCGCACCCCCCCTCCCGACGATAAAGACTGTATTCGTACTGGCATTTTCTCATAGCCAAGTTTCTTCAAGGCGTTCGCCCTATGCCGACCATCGTGATTCTGGACTCGTCCGTCACTGGCATCAATCCCCAACTTCGGGACCTCGTCCATCTCGGTCCCGCCGCGCATTAATCTTGTAATCTCATGGATTGCGTCTATAGACTTTTCACCCGTGAAAGGGCCAAAATACCTTAAGTCATCCATGCTCTCTATCGGAATCGCCATATCCAGAAACTCATCTGGCGACATATAGACAATCATGTCTTTGGACTTGCGGCGAGGAATAAACTCACCAGGAGTGAACTCTTCACGCCAACTCTTCAACGTCGGGAAGAGTTCGTCTACTGGGCGCTTGGGATCAGACATCTGTTATGGCCTTATTGGGCGAATCAGCCATGTGAATCTCCTTAATATAAAGAAGTTATCACACTCCGAATGGATGAGGCAGCGCTTTTCTCCTGCGCTTAAAAGGGAACGCGCCTAAACCTACAGGGCGGGGCAAGTTTTTAGCGTTCCAAGCCGCCAACGCCAGCGCATCGGCAAGGTCGTCGTGGTATCCGTCTCGACCTTCGAGCTTTCCGTCCTCTTCTCGCATGTGCATCAACTGCTGAACGGTCGGTAAATCAGTTAAAGTCAGCGCATCTCCGTCAACCAGGTAGCGTAAGTGGCTGTAAACCTGAGCTTTTTTACCAATCGCTCCTCGACCACCAGTCATTTTAAAGTGGTCTCCGGTGTGCGGATCGTACCAAAGAGAGACGCCCATCTCTCGAATCTTTTGAATAACAACAGGTCCACCGCCTCCTGTATTGTACTCGCACAGCACGCGAGCCTTATTATAGAAGTACGAAAGCTCTCCAACTCGCATCGCAAAATCTTCAGGGGTCCTCTTGTTCGTTGAAAACGTAGCAACCAACTCCCCATCTTCACTTAAAACCTGTGCAACAGCGTAATCATTCCCTGTTCCCCAACTCGGATCGGCTCCAATCGCGTAAGCAACACCGTTTTGGGGCTGTTTGTGTATCCGAAGTTCCTTTGAAAGGTCCGGTGGACGCAGTGTGCAGACGATTTCGTTCAGATACGCGACGTTAAACCACGAACCGCGTACCTCCATAAACCCTTCTTCAACGGTAAGTGGGTACTCCCTACGGAAACGCTCCTCTCCAATGCCATCAGCGCCCTTGATTTTAGTGTGACGCCAGTACAATTGACAAATGTTGAGCCCGTGTAGCTCCTTGAGGTCCCATTCCTCTTGACTCGGCTCCCAGTTTTTGGGCGGTGCAAGGCTGTACGCATGATGATCAGCCCAACGAAAGAACCGAAAGCAAGCATTCGGGTCGTTTTGCGCATCCAACACCTTCCTATGGAACAAATTTCCAGGTCCATTCGGCGTCGAGGTAACAAAAATACCCTTGTGTGGCCCGTCATGAAGAGTCGAAGTGATGGATGCCCAGACATCTTCGGCGTTTGGCCAGAAAGCTACCTCGTCAGCATGCAATCTCTGGAAGGTAAAGGAGCGTCCGTGGCCTCGACCACCCGCTGTCAAGCATCTCCACATCGCTCCGGTGTCAGAAAACTCCATTTCCTTCCGGTTCGACCTCGCCATCGGTCGTTGCATCACAGCAGGCAAGCTATCGTGGAAATATTTCAGGCGTCGGAAGATAGAATCCGTCGCATCATGGTCGTTCGCGACAATCAATGTACGCACTGGGTCGGCTGACCAGTACCCATAGGCAAAGTTCCAAGCACAACCCACTGTCGTGTCACCAATCTGACGCGGCTTGCAATGAACAATCGTCTGGTGACCCTGGATAAAATCAGACAAAGAGATCTGCTGCTCAATAAATGGCTCGTCAAAGAATCTTTCGATGCCCTGGTTGTCAATAATCTTTAAACGACTGATAAACTCAACCGGATCTTGACCCAATGCCATCAGGCGATTCACCATTGCAGTCGATACACCCTTCACTTCAGCTTCCTCACTGAGGTCCAGCCGGATGCACCAGAGTTAACCTGCAACCACTCGACAATAGCTGTGTTCGTCTCTTCCTTATCCTCGGGCCGAACTGTCTTGCCCGTTATCTTTGCGTACAAATCCATGATTTTTGTGTCCCCATCACGCATCATTACCCTCATTTGGTCCCAAAATAGCGCATCTAAGCCCTCAATATCCTCTTTTGACATCGTTCTGGGAAGGGGAAAACCACCGTAAAACCACCCATTAAAGCCCCTAATTTCCACCCATTCGTTCCATTCTGCCATAGTCATGGGCTTTTTTACGAAGAAATCGTGCTTTCTGGCCGCTTTTATCCAATCTCGTAGGTAACCAAGTCCCTGATCCTCAGACGTAATCGCTATCGATTGGACTACTTTCATCCTCTCTGTAGGGAAAAACCCTATAATCTCTTCCACCTCACGCTTAATAATCTCGCTCGGCTCCGATTTCACTAACTGTCCGTTCAATAAGGCAGACATTGGGTCATCATCTAATACTGGCGGCTTGTCTTTTATGTCGTTCATGTCTCCAAAATACCGGAAATGTCACGTTTTGTCACGGCCTGGGTGCAAACTTTGCCCCATGTGATACCTTTTCGACGGAGGTAAACACAAATGGTCAACAAAATCTTTCTTCTCGGTAACCTCGGTGCCGATCCTGAACTTCAATCTGGCAAAAGCGGCAACTCTTACTGTCGCTTTTCCGTAGCAACCACGTCTGTTTCGCGTGGGGAAAAGAAAACAGAGTGGCATCGCTGCACTGCTTTCGGTAAAACAGGCGAAGCTCTCGCCAAATACTGCACTAAAGGGCAAACCGTCTTCGTTGAAGGTCGTGTTGAGACACAAAAGTACACAGATAAGAACGGTCAAGACCGCTCAAGCACTATGATTGTTGCCTTTACTGTCCAGTTTCTTGCTAAAAACAGTAAACAATCAACATCAGCCAAAGGCTCCTACTCTAAACCAAAAGTCTCGTATGAGCCAGAAGCTGTCGCTGTTAACGATGACTGGGATGAAGAAGTCCCGTTCTAAGGAGAACACATGCCAACCGCAAAGAAAACCAAAACAACCGCTAAGAAAACAGCTACCAAAGCGAAAGCAGCACCAAAAGCTAAGGCCAAAGCTAAAGCTAAGGCTCCTGTAAAGCCAAAGGCTAAAGCTGCTCCTAAGAAGAAGGAGAAGTCTCCAGCTTGGAGAACAATCCATTCCTCAGAGAATGACACTTGGCGTACTCCAAAGCCGCTGTTTGATCGGCTCCATCGTGAGTTTGAGTTCGAACTCGATGCTGCTGCTCTAAAACACACCGCTCTTCTCGATAGCTACTATGGTCCTGACCATCTCGATGTTGGTCGTACTGATGCGCTCGCTCTGCAAGACTGGGAAGGACAAAGCATCTTCGTCAATCCTCCTTACGGTCGAAAGGTCGGTGATTGGGTCAAGAAAGGCTGGAAAGAATCCCTCAAGGGTAAAACGGTTGTCATGCTCGTCATGGCTTGCACCGATACCATTTGGTGGCACAACTGGGCTTGGCAAGCTGACCAGATTCGTCTCATGAAAGGACGTGTCCCTTTTCGACGTGAAGATGGCTCTAAAGCATCCAGCGCACCGAAAGGTTCAGCAATCCTTGTGTTCAGGCAAGGTGATGGAAAGGACCACAAGAAGTTTCTCTCGTGGCACTTCGACCGATACGATGACTGAGCAAAAGGCCGGACAATGTGAAATCGATGGCTGTAAACGGTCGTCCGCTCTCGTTGTAGAGAGAAATGGTACATGGCAAGCCGTCTGCAACTTTCATGCTGCACCAAAGCATTGGAAGCTTAAGGAGGACTTTGATGTCATTCCTACGCTATTTGAGACAAACAGTGACGAAGAGTGACGCTTCTGTGCGTTATCATTGAGACACTATGAACGATAAACAACCAAAGATATTTACGTTTACCCTTCGCCTCGCTGTCGAATCTTACAATGTTGAAGAGGCTTTCATGCTTGTGATGGATGAAATCCAAAACAATCCAGAGAACGTCATCAGTGATGTTGTCTACGATACCACTGATTCAATATCGACCTTCTGTCCCTTCTATATGGACGACTTGGGACTAGGTGAAGAGAAAGAGGTCCTTTGGACTTTAAACAAAGCAAAAACATAAGGAGTGAGAAATGAGCGCAAGAGAACAAGTAGAAGAGATTTTCGCCGCTGAAGGCTTCTTCCTCCAAGAGAGAGAAGATGGGACTTTCGCATTCTTTGATGAAGAGGATGAGCTTGTCGCGCTTGGTAAGAGCGTCCTTGAAGCCTTTCAAGCACTTGAGGTAAGCCTTGAACTGCGACTTCAAGAAGCAACGTGCGCTTGGCTCGATGCCGTAGTGCCTGAAGAAGGCTTTCACGCCTAATGGGCAACCTTACCAAAACAGCAGCAAAGACTGTCTCTAATGTCTCTGACATTGATAATGCGCTGCTACAGGAACTTCACAACATGCTCGACCTCGTCAGGAATGACAAGACAGACAGAGTGATCGTTGAGCTTAGAGTCAAGCGAGTGATTGATGATGAAGAAGCGCCTGAAGATTCGCAAGTGGGCTAAAGAGTTTTCCAACTCTCGCACTCGTCATGACCGTCCATACGTTGATTGGGTATGTGCTGACCATCATGATGTCATCCATGACTACTTAGACAAGCTTGAAGAGAAGGCTGGAAGCGAAAGCGTCGTCTCTCTGCTCGGTATGTGGCCTGACGCTAAGCTTGCAAAGCAATTCGGCCTTGAGGTGAACGAGGTAGTCACAGCACGCCGAATCATCACTGCACCACCAATGACGTTGTCTAAAGAGCGCTATGTAGAGAAGATTATTGGCCCTTTGGTGCGTGTGGTAGCCAAACACGGCGATCCTCTCAATGCTTACGACCTTAGACGCTGGGCTTCTGGACTTAGGCCAAGACAAGCCAAACGATGCCGTTGGCGCTCAATCGGTGTCGCTTGGTGGCAAATATCGCCTAATGACCCGTTAGATCCACGCGATTCCAATCGTCTACAAGGCAGAAACTGCTCTACCTGTCGCTATTGGAGAGGCATGGATAACCTTATGGATAAGTCCAATAAAACGCACACAGGCGCTTGGTGTGTGAGTAGAGATAGTGTCCGCAACGTGATTGGGCGCGATTGGCTCGTAAAGCATGGTGGAACAGTCGGTAGAATGGCTCATCCATGGCACACCAACTGTCCTGCTTGGGGTCCACCTGATTTCGTGCTTAGAAGGCGACTACAGAAGCCTAAGATCAACAAGAGCCGTAGCCTTACCTGGATTTCGACCATTACACGTGCTCACTTCTCTCCTAAGCCTCTTCCTATACTGGATGGTGGCCTCAAGTTGGTAAAGATGCCTGAGTGGCTTGAGCTTATGCGTGCCATGCGCAACACCCCATAAGTCTCGCACTTTACCTACGTCTCCGTAGGATACCCCCCCCCTCTGCCACGGCCTCAAAAAATCATCACCTCACGGGCCCCCGTGGGGGGGGGTGTGGGCGTGCCGGGTTCGCACCCGTGGCCGGGGGGGGGGCGGGGACCGGGGCGGGGGGATCACGGCCACCGCCACCGGCCGCCGGTGGGGGGGGGGATGGGGGGGCCGCCAGCGCAACCAGGGGAAGCGCAACCAGGGGAAGCGCAACCAGGGGAAGCGCAACC
>Ga0098059_1000222_pt1 | contig 43088 bp, 62 predicted proteins | sample 20_taG_FD_92580 | JGI IMG/M metagenome (GOLD analysis project Ga0098059, IMG submission 92580) | Marine viral communities from the Subarctic Pacific Ocean - 20_ETSP_OMZ_AT15318 metaG | ecosystem: Environmental > Aquatic > Marine > Oceanic | place: Subarctic Pacific Ocean | collected 2015-01-19
GTATTCTGTTAAATTCATTTTATATTCCTTATTTATCATATATGAATATACACATAATAAATGACAATGTCAAGTCTTTTTTTAATTTATTTTCAAGTTTATCCGCCGTAGTTCTGTGATAGTGCCGAGGCGGAGGAGTTCCGTGGTATGACTAATCAAAACCATACCACGGTCTATGGAGTAAATCTAAACCAATTCTAACATTGAGTAAGGTACTCTATATATCATACCACTCATCTTGACTAAAGCTTTTTTAGGGTTCATCTTGGTAATCACACCTTCGGTTTTCTTAGTCTTCTGAACCACATATACCTTTGAACCTACACTCATGGTAGTCCTACCTTTAGTAGACCTAACATCTGTAATGTAGTTTGAGAGTAACATGAGTTCATCCAACTCAAGAGATTTAATTTCTTTTAATAGTGATTGTTTTATCATAACATTTTTTTCCTTTATTTGTTATTAGAATATACGAAGAAAAACAATAAGAGTCAAGTCTTTTCTTCAAGTTTTTTACAATAATTTAAATTGACGGTTTTTTTATATACACTCCCCCCCTAATTTACACATAAAAACCTATACGAGTCAAGTCTTTTTTTACTTTATTTTGGTGGTCTTCACGCCCTTAGACCATTTTCACTCTTATCCCCACGATGGGTACGGGCTTTTTATAGTATTTTTAGTATCATATCTCTCTCCTTATGGTAGAATATACTAAACAATTCCTATATGTGTCAAGTACTTTTTTCCTATTTTTAAATAAAAGTACAAACCAATAATAATAATCATATAATTCATACCATAATATACACAGAATAAATGAGAAAGTCAAGGCTTTTTTTCATTTATTTTCGTTATCCGCCTTGATATTCGGGACTCGACCATAAAGGGCACTTCTCGACATTAAGAATATACGAAAGAAATAGTATATAAGTCAAGCTATTTATTCAATTATTTTCATCATGACATTATGACATAGGGAAATGTGCGAAAAAAACTCTTACAGAGGGTGTGACAAGGTGTCAGAGTTACCAATCCAAGGCCCGAAACGAGCAATAAAATAAATCTATCAGTACCGACATTATACCGATATGACACTATGACAGATTATTTAGTTCGTTGCAAAAAAAACCTTGACTTAGAGACAAAGATGAGGGATATATTTTAATATCTGATAGGTTTGATAGGGTTAATTGTGGGTTGGTGTGGGGTAATGTGGTTAGAATACTTCTTGAACTATTTTATCCAAGAGATATAATATAAGTAGGTATAGTAAAATATTTTCTATCGTTATTGGTATCATTTGAGTAAATCCATGTTATCATTTGTGTTGGTGTGGATTCTTAATTCTCTAACTTTTTCTTCCAATACTTCTAATCTCGTTATAACCTTCTCAAAATCTGTAATAGAAATTAAACCATGTCCGTAAACACGATTTGGATGAGTTATAATTTTCTTTATTGTTTTTATTTCCTTCTCAATCTTCGTTGGTTTCTTGAGTTGGTTTAGTTGGTCTAACTTATCTCCCAAAATATTTTCCATAAAATTAGTAGAACTCCAATCAATATAAGTTCCATAGAATGATAGACTAACCACTCTATAATTTGATTTGAAATCCCTTGTACAAATTGTAAAAAATTCATTAGTTCTCTCCGTTAGTTACTTCGTAACTCATTGAGAAAACCACATCCACTCGTGTATATAAATATATAGGCATAAAAAAACCATAGAGTTGTTGTCTCTATGGCCGTAGAAGTGTATTCAGTAGTGTTTAAATAGGTATGTGGATTTCGGGGCGGAACGACCCGTCCCTTCAGTATACTTTCACCATTCCACTATTGGGGGTTGACTCAACCTTAAAATCACAAGGTGTTAAAATATTTTCCACTAATGTCTTCATTTTAATACTATTTCCTGTTATAATGTACAAAGGAACCATTCCCTCATTCACCCTCATTATAACATCACTCAATAGTTTTGATTCTACTAATTCGTGTTTCCATCCATGTAAATCAATTGTATTTATTCTAATTCTCATTCATTACCTTTCATCAGGATGATAATAAAAAGGTGGTTTCGTCACAACCTCATCAACCTTAGACTCCTCCTCTTCAATATCCAATAACTTTTCAATCCTATGTAGAATTTCCATTGTCTTTATCTGTACCTTTTCCATTTGTTTTAATTTTGAAAGTACTACACTATAAGTTACTTGACTATCTTCTCTCATCTCTCTCCATCCCAATTAAAATCCATAACATTATCATTCCTATTCCTACCATTGACATCATCATAACCATTACCTCTATCATACATTTACCTCGTAAATCATTACATTTCCTCTATTGTGTATTCTTTTCCATCCACTTCACTTATAAATTTCCATTGTCTTTTAGGAAAGATATCCTCGTGTAGACTTTTATTCAGTTGATAACTCACATACACACATATCGTATAAAAGATTATCTCACCTATCATTACATTACTCCTTTTATATAGTATATTATTATTAAGATTAACAGCCCCAATCCTACCCATTTTGGAATCATCGAGAGTATTAATTGTTTGGTGTGTCTATCCATTAGTTACTCCGTAACTCTCTTCACTACTCTTAACCCGAATATAAAGAATGCAAGAATTAAGGTGATATCTATTATCATTTCGTTAGAAATCACTTCCATAGTATACCCTTTATTATCTTTACTTCTTTTATCATTTTATCTGCCACGATACCACTCCACCCCCATATTATGATACACCATGACCTCAGTATCCTCATAACTCTGTCGGTGCGGGACGGTGATAGCCCTTGAGACGAAGTCGAAAGGTCTGTCCGTCCACCTTGACGAGTGTGATGCGTATTTCTGTGTGATGCGTTTTTTTCTTCGAATATAGTGTTTTTTAATGTGTTGGTGAGAGGCGTATTTTTGTGTGTTGCGTCTTTTTCCGTCCACCATTTTTTTGGTGATTCTTTTCTTAGTTCATCAAAGTCTGTTTCCTTAACTCTCTTTATATCTTCTTTACTTATCATTAAAACCTCACCCAAGTTTTGTAAGGATAGACCTCACATATTTTTAAATTATACTTATCTATTTCTTGTAATTGATAAGTCTTTGCATCAACACCTTCTCTTTCGTATACCTCGTCAAAGTAAGGGTACAAATCTTGTATTTTTGCACCATGAAACTCCACATAGAATTCATCGATGTATTCAAATGTTTTATCCTCTAACATCTTATCTATTACCTTGTATTCACCACCTTCAATATCCATCTTAAGAATTATGTAATCATCCTTGTTGAAGTTATCCATTATGAATTGTGAAAAATCTATTGTATCGACCTCTACTTCTTGAGGTTGTTTTTTAATATTATCTTGTTTGTTTTTATATAGTGTAGAACTTAAACCACCTCTAACATAAAAAGTATCTTTACCATCTTCTATCCAAACCGCCTTTTGATGATAGGTCATAGGTTTACTTGATAGGGATGAGACAAATTCAGGTGAGGGTTCGAAACAATGAACATCCCATTCATCTGAACCTTTATTCTCCATGAACCAATCGTATGATTGACCACTATTTGCACCACAATCTAAGAATACCTTACTCATACCAACCTCGAATGCCAATGTAGGTGGTCAGGTATTGCCCGTTGGTTCTTATCTATTTTAAAATTGTCGTGTTTGTAGAATTGTTTTGCAACTTTTACGAGTGACTCTTCCATTAGTCTTTCGTCCTCTGAGTCTATTGTCATCGTGTGTTCTTTCCATACTGCCATAGGAATGAAACAAGAATCACAATCTAATATTATGAACTTATCCGTTTCCAAGTAAGTATTTGTTTTGTCTTCTAATATACATAAATCACACATAACCTTGTTTATAACTTCTTTCTTTTTTAAATAATTGTATTCTGCGTCTATTGGAACATACCCCAAATTTTATCCAATACAAGACCAATAAAACCAACTCCAATAACACCTCTCCATTTGGTTGTTGATTCTCTGAAACTCGTGTTTTGTTTCGTTTCTGCCCATAATCCTTCGTGTGGATTGAATAGACTTTCTTTTATAAACTTCAAATTTTCATCGGTCTTTTGATGAGCATTATTGATATCATTATTCATTCTCTCAATATCTTCTTTGATAGTATCTATTTTATTGTGTATTAAATCAAATTCTTTTCTATCGGCTTGATTCACTTTACTCTCCTGCTAATGGTGATTTTCTTAAAGAACCATTACCGAGAGGGGAATTAATATGTCTTCCTTGTGGACTACCTTGTGGTAATACGGTATTTCCACTATTGATGTGTCTACCATTTGGGTTACCTTGTGGTAATACATCAAGACCATTATTTAAATGTCTACCAATTGGACTTCCCATTGGGTTAACATCTTTTGCCCCATCTATTATTCTTGAAGAGTAAGGTACAAAATTTTCTCCTGCACCTGCTGGTGAATCAGTTGGAATGTTACCACTTGCACCTTTATTTGGTGTAGGTGTGTCTTTTCCTTTGACTAAATCTACTAATGCCATTTTCTTACTCCTATTTTCTTCCCATTGAGTTGGTCACATCGGAAAACAGAGTAGAGCGGGTTGTCTATTTTGCTTTAGAACATAATTGTACTTAATCGTTCTACCGAGTTCTACTGAGATGTAGTAATTATGCTCCCCATCCTCTGTTTGAGCTCTACCCGATGTGTAACTCATATATAAATATAAGATAAAAAGTTTTTATTATACAGAAAGTGCCCTTTTGAACCATCCAAATAAAAATCTTTCTTGTTCAGGTTTTCTGTTTACTAAATCATAATAATGTTTTAGTCTGTAACACCTTACCCTATCCAATGAGGGTTTGTACTTATCAAATGCCTTCTTTGTACCAGGTCCGAATCCACCATCTACTTTTAAATCTCCACCTTTACCATTGATGGCTCTTTGTAGTATCTTTACGGCAGTTCCCCTACCTTGATTCACACACATATCAAAGAATATATGTTTTAAATCATCGGTTAAATCATCCACCTTGTTCTTATCCCAATAGTCCTTCTTGTAGATTTCTTTTGCCCCTTCTTTCGTTAGGTTTTTGATATCCACATCAGGATAGAATCGTTTTGCTATACCATAGTTAGTTTCTCCGCCTAAATCTGACGGGTCGTGTACATATCCACCTTCGTGGTGTAATGTTACCTCTATTATTTCATCAAATGTCTTTAACATTTTATTCTCCTATAAAGAAATTTCAAATCCAATTTTTGCCTTGTAAAAGTCTTTTCCTTGTAACTTTGATATTTCACCAGTTTTATATATTCTTAGTCTTTCTGTAATTTTCCAAGATGTTTTGAATTTGTTTTCAAACTCGAATGTATCTCTTCCATCCTCTTCACTCGGTGGGAAATATCCATCAAATGAAAAATCAACTTCTATCTTATCATCGTAATACTTTTTCTTTTTACTACCACCAAATGATACGAATGTTTCAAAGTTGGAACTCAATACATTATCATTATCATTACGACTCGTAAATCCAAATGAAAAACCTTTCCAACTTCGTCTTGAGTCAATCTTTAGATATCGTACACCTTGACTTTCCTTGTTCATATATTCTGGTTTAAAGTAAATACCATTGTCAAACTTAGCCCAAAACAAATCATCTATATAATGTTCACCAAGTTCTCTTTCCCATTGTCTGTTGATATAAAAGTCGTCATTACTTATCCCAATACTAACTTCATAGTCATCGGGATTGGGTTGTGTGTTTGGTGTTCTTGCAGCAAATGATGTAAATAACATTACTCCTGCTAATAAACTATCTAATACCATTTCTTACCCCTTATAAGCTCTTACGAATTTAATCTTACCAAATTCATTGAATTCAATAATGTCTGTTACTAATAGTGTTTCTTCTTCGTTAATAATTATCTTGAGTTCTGTTATAACAACATTATTATCAAGATATGTTTTTAATGGTTCAGCAACTATTGTATCTACCGAATCGAAGATGTCTTGATTTGCCTGTACTACCTCATCGATACCATTTGCAATAATATCCCAATCGTGTAATACTACATCATCCGAAAACATACTTCTCAAACCCTCTGAATCTTGTTCTGAAAAAGTTTGGAAGTATTCGAATGCCCTATCTTGAATACTTAGGTATTTTTCATAAAGCATTTACTTTCTCCTAACGACTTTTCTACGAGTCCTTTTTCTTTTAGATTTTTTGACTCTTCTATCATCACCACTTCTCTTATCACCGACAATAAATGCGGTAACCTCATCAATTACTTTTAGGAACTTATCTAATCCACTCATGATTTTTTCCTTGTGTTTCTTGGTTTTGGTTTATAGTTTCTTCTCTTTCTTGGTTGAGGTTTTGACTGCGGTTTACTCAATCTAAATATCTCTTCCTTGAGAAGTTGTCTTTGTGTTCTCAAATCTTGTACCTCTGTATCCAAGTCTTCTAATTTATCGGATGTTAAGACACTCGATATAATAAAACCAATAGGTAATCCAATCAGTATTCCAATCAATACCCATTCTGCTGTCTCAATCATTATTCTCTCCTTTGTAAAATAATTCAAATACATATGGAGGCCTGACCGTTGAATTGTGTCTCCATACTGATTCATAACCACTATCTAAAATTACTTTTCTATAATCTATATGATGTTGGTTAAATTCCGTTCCATTTTCTATATTATAGGATAACACAAATGGAACATTGTTATCATCCATATTCTTAATATACTTTTCCATTGATTCCAACGGCATCTCAGGAAAAGAATCTTGATTAATAAGGATTTGTGTATCGTGTTTCAAATCCTCGTCAAAACTTTCTGCATAATGATGTTTGATATCAACATCAGAATTAAAATTATTGATATATTGTCTCAATAGTAAATGTGATAAATCTACATGAGTTGACTTTTTGATATTAAAATTATTGTAAAGTAAACAACTCAATAAACCTGAACCATCACCAATAAAAAATGTCTTATCCAAATTATATTCTTTTAATATAGTCTGTATTATATCAAGAAAATATATGTAATCCATTAATTCAAAGTGAACAAAATTTTCACCAAAATTCCAACCCCAAGTCTTACCAATATTTATCTCATTAGGTATTTTGTATCTGTTATATAACTTATCAATATATTCAGCCACCACGATATCGTCTTGTTCAGTACCGTCTTTTAAGTGAACATATAAGGGTTTTATCCTAAAAATATTTCTTTTTGCCTTATTCTGTCTGTATTCATCGTTACTCAGAGCCTTACCAGAACTTGCACCCTCTGATATACCATGTACATAATATTCCTCATATAATTCTTTAAGTCTGTTGATATCCTTTTTTTCAATGGACTCAAATACCTCTGTTCCAGTTTCATTATTTATTACACGAGTCCAAACTTCAGATGCCGAAGTATTTATATCTCTAGCAAAATAAGACCCACATTCCTCAAAGAATGATTCGAATGTCTTTTTATTAATTTTTACTCTTTCGTGACGAGTTGGTTCAACCATCTACTTCACCTTCTTCTTCTTCCATTCTTTTCTTGATGTGTTGTGTAGAACTTACAATCATAGTGGTTCCAAGTTCCTCTTCTTCATTATCTAATAACGGACTCTCTTGGTTAATAAACACCATACTACCACTATGTTCTGAACCCGTAGCCTCGTAATCCAATCTCATCTGTATTGCTTCAGCCTCTATTTCTAATGCAATCTGTTCTAATTCTTTTTTCTGTTCTTCAGTAAGTTCGTTTTTTATTTTTTTGAATGTCATAACCTAAATTTTGCCTTAATTAAAGGTGGCCATTTTTTATCACCAATATACTCGGATGATGCAGGATAATTTGTAAATTCTACAGAATCTACGATTTCATCAACTTTTACATTGGTAAACTTTCCATCCCTATTTTTATTATGGAATGTGTCCGAATCCACCAACTCAGGTTGGTCTTTGTCGTGTAAGTAAATATCAGTCTCTTGTCTGAAAAGTGATTCTTTTAACGCATAAACTCTGTAATCCTCACTACATTTATCAAGGAATACATCAATTGCATATTTTATCGGTTGATAATCTTTTATTAATTTACTTACTGAATCTTTATTGATTAGGTAACCATGTGCTCCCCATAAACCAGAACCCCAAAATGGTTTACAAAATAGTGGTGTTTTATCTATACCATCAACATACTTTTCCTTTTTACCAAGAAACACTATATCCCAATCCAATGATTCTAATTGTGTCCACATCTCTTTCCAAAACTTGGAGGGTTGAATGATTACCTCATTAGTCTCCAAATCAGTTTCACTTGTGAATATATCTTGTGTAATAACCACATCATCTTCTAAAATCAAACAAATATCTGTCTGGCTAGATTCAAAAATTTCCCAACACTTTAAATGAGATAAAGAACAGGCGATAACATTTTTATTTATGGCCCCCATTGGGTCATAAAATTCACTATTTAATTTGTTATCACTTATCAGTTTTGAAGTATCAATATCTGAACCATGTATTGCCTCGATAAAATTAAAATCAAGTTTACCAAATCTCTGATTAATCTTTTCTTTTCTATCGTTTCTTGTAGGTAGACTAATACAAAATACTCTGTCTATACCTAACTTTGTCTTTACCATTATAACCTTATTTCGTGCTCATCCTCGTATGTTTTTAGTATTCTCTTGACTAATGGATGTCTGATACAATCATCTCGACTAAACTCCATATGATTGACTCCCTCAACACCTTTTAATCTATTCCATACATCATAGAATCCACTTTTTTCATAGTTGGTAACACCATTGGTCTTGTATTTATCACATTGTGATAAATCACCTTGAATAATCATCTTACAATCATGTGATATTCTCGTCATAATTGTTTTGATTTGCATAGGTGATACATTCTGTGCTTCATCTAATATAACATAACAATTCTCTAAGTTAGTTCCCCTCAAAAAGTTTAATACTCCAATCTCAATCTTTCCATCGTGAATCATCTTACCAGCCTTTGCCTTACCAACTATCTTATCCAATATGGTAAATGTTGATTCGTTATATTGTTGTATCTTCTTGTCTAATTCACCAGGTAGGTATCCTAACTTATCCTCGTTACCAACATCTACAGTTGGATTGATGATAATTAGTTTATCATATCCTGTACCTCTCCTTAAAACATCTTGTAATGCCTTATAGATTGATACATATGTTTTACCAGTTCCTGCTATTCCATGACATAAAACTAATTGTGTCCCTTCTTCACTTATTATATCATAGAATACTTTTTGATTGAGTGTCTTTGACTCAAAATTATTTACAATTTTAGGAATCGCTCCTATGGGTGATTTGTAAACCCTTTGTTTTTTTGTACTCATGATTCACCTTAAATTTTTAACTCTTCATCTGTAATAGCTGCATCTTCTTTCCACCATTCGTATTTCATCCTATCCATTTGCCTGTCTTTTAATCCTAATTTAAATTGAGTATCATACTCTTCCTTTGTCATGACTTTCCACAACTTATCAAACTCTACCTCTTCTATATGTTTCACACCGAGAAAGTAAGTTCTAGCCCCACTCAGACCTACACCACTATCTAACTGAACTGTTGTATTAATGTTATCTAATTTATCAACTAAATAAAATTTCATTTCTTGACTCCTCTTTTTTTGTTCCACTTGGTTTTTTTGTTGCGTTTTTCTTCGTCTATTTGTTTCCAAGATTTCTTTTTCTTGGTTACTTTTTTTGGTTTTTCCTCATATCTTTCTTCATACTTTTCCCATTCTCTAACATTCATCTTTCTCTCCTATTAGGCAAAGTTTTAATTAGTATAGATTTTTAGTTTAGACAATATGTCCATGAATTCTGTTATTGTGTAGTGTTTTTTATGGTCATCCAAGATAGTGATGTCCTCTAATAACTCTGGTTTATTATTAACTATGTTGTGAAAGGCTTTCATACCTTGGCCTGTGTAAAACTTACCAAAACTTTCTTCTCCTAAAACATTAGTGTCGTGATAATCTTTGTCTGTATCACCACTCAGTAATAAATAGTAAGTCATTATTGATTATTCACAAAATCTTTGATATAATCATCAATATTTTCCTTTGCTGTCCAACCAAGTAATCTATGTGCCAAATCATCATCACATAATGTAACATCATACTCACCATCTCTGGCAGGTATGTGTTCAGTAGGATAATCACCAAAGTAACTGGCTAATTCATTTATTGAGTGATTAACTCCACGACCTAATTCAAATATTTTACCACTAATTTCTGAATTATATTCGTTAGGAATTAGTAAAGACCTACCACACTTTTCTACACCATTTACTATATCATCAATATGTGTAAAATCTCTTCTCTGTTCTCCGTCACCAGTTATCGTCAATGGTTTATTTTCTTTGTATTGTTTCATAAATATACCCAACACCGTAGCATATTCCCCACCTTCCAATTGATGTGGCCCGTAGACATTGTAAAACCTACAAATTGCTGTTGGTAAATCATAAACCTTATTGTATAATTCACATAATTGTTCTCCACCAAATTTAGACCAAGCATATGGACTCCCCCATAAACCATGATGTTTAGAACTTGAACCAGCATACACAAATGGAGTATTGTTCTTTCGTGCAAAATCTATCAAATTTAATGTCGAATAAAAGTTATTCAAGATAGTTTGGTGGGGATTCTCTAATGAGGGTTGGATTCTAGCAAGTGCTGCCATATGATATATTATATCATACTCCTCATCTCTCCAAGATGGATATGTATTATGGTCTACATATATTCCATGTGTATGAGGACTTGAAATATCATACTCAATGTAATGACAACCCTTTTGGTGGTTTTCTTTAAAACCAGTTGAGTAATTATCTAACGATGTTACTTCATATCCTTCTTTTAATAATTTTTTAATTAAGTTAGTACCAACAAAACCTGCACCACCACTTACTAATATTTTCATTTTATTTCCCTTCTTATAAATTTGGAATTTGTTTATTTAAATCTGTACCAAGAAATTTGTCATTTTCTAAGTTTGAGTATTGACCATCAGAATCTACATAGAATACTAACAATTGTACTTGTAATTCTCCTTTAAAATCATTTCTCCAATGTGGAGTTTCTGAACCCTTGTAAATTATACCTTCTCCAACACCACAAACTTCTTTCGTTTCATTACCATCTACTTCAAAATACAATGGCCAATCTGTGGTTGAATATGTCGTGATACTAACACCAAACTCTGATGCTTTCCTATCAATATGTCTTGGTAATTTGTTTCCATTACGATAAATTCTACCATAACTATAAGTTGGCTGTAAATCTAAACCAACCACTTTAGATACCCCATCTCTTAGTTTATATAATGTTTGTAATCCAATAGGTGGATTGTAAAATGCAGGAGAATTAGCCACTCTCCATATTTCGTATAATCCTCTTGATTCTAAATCTAATAAATGTTGTGTTATCGTTTCACATTCACTTGTCGATAGTGCATTAAACTTACGAGGGTTCATCCAATTTACTCAAAACCTTTTCCTTGAAGACCTTTATACCTTTGGATACATTCTCTTCCCAATCATTGTTAGCCTCACCATCGGCTCCATCAGTAATGTACTTGAATGATATAAATGGAACATCGTATAGATAACACACTTTGGCTAATGCGTATGCTTCCATATCCACCACCTCACCATAGTAATTAGTTTTATCCTCTACAAAGTTATCACCACTACCACAAGTTGCATCTATTCCAATTGGATTGAACTCCACATTCTGTTGTTGTATAATAAAAGGTGGGTCCTGTTCAAATGGAGTTTCACCTCTCATAAATCCAAGACCAGTTACATCCATATCTCGTTGAATAAATTTAGTACAATCTACTAACTCACCCTTTTTATATTTACGACTACCAGCAGTTCCATAATTGATTATATTATCATATGGAATGTAACTACCAAACTTACCAAACTTTTGTGTAAGTGAAAATGTAGCATTTACCTTACCAACTCCTGTATACAATACATCGTAATCATCCAACTGACCTTGTGTTTCCACTTCAAGTGCACAGACTATTAATGTCTTTTTATCTAATCCTTTTGATTCACCATATGTTTCACTCATTAAATTAGTATTTCCCTTTTTATGTTTGGGTTCGTATGGACACATCAAACATCCGTGTCCACAACAATAACCTCGTTCTGTTAAAAATTCTCTCGATAACATTACCAGACATCTTCACCCCAACCATTGTATTTTTCATCTCCACCTTTTACTCCCCAATCAGAATCAATAGTAACTCTTGACATGATACCACCTCGTGGCATACAATCCAATACAAGTCGTAATCTCTGTGGTGTGTAAACTTCCATCATGTGGTCGTAAATTACATTAGTTAACCTTTCATATGATATTATAATATCCCTATATTGTTGTAGGTATATCTTCAAGGATTTCAATTCAACTATTTTACCATTAGGATGCATCAAAATATACAAGGTGGCAAAATCAGGTTGTTCATATACTCCCAAGAATGTCAATTCAGGTTGTTTCATTTTTAATTCGTATGGATTTTCACCATCTAAGTTTGGTAAAGATTTCAGAAGTGATTTATCTGCATCTTTCCACATTTTTTTCTTACTCATAATAAGTCCCATCTAAAACCATTTCCATATGCTCCCCATTGTGAGGTTTCATAATATATTGGTTTCTTTAAATCTAAATATTCAATTATATCATTTGGATATACAGAATATTTCTCTGATATATTCCAAATTGTTTTACCATCTGTAGCTGTAGCCTGTAGTGGTTCTTTCTCACCTATAGCATAACTCAAGTAAACCCAACACTCATCTAATTTCTTAGACTTCATCTCACTAACAGCGATATACCTTGCCATATATGCTGCACTTCTATCAACCTTACTTGGGTCTTTACCACTATATGCTCCACCACCGATTGGAACTCTTGGGCCGTAGTTATCAACTACTAACTTCCTACCAGTCAATCCTGCATCTGCATCAAAACCACCTTGTTCCCAATCTCCAGCTGGATTACAATGGATTTTAATATCATCGGTTTCCCATTCCATATAATCATTTACTGCTGTTTTTAGTTCATCAGTAGTTGTATTTTGAAAACTCGTGACGATGTGTGTTATCCAATGGTCATCTGTTGTGATTTGTGTTTTACCATCATAAGGAAATTTCTCGTATAGATGTCTACATAAATCCCTTGCTATATAATATTCTTGTGGAACATATTGGTCGTTCTCATCACATGCATAACCAACCATAATGCCTTGGTCACCTGCTCCACCAACATCAACACCTTGTTTGATAAAGTTAGATTGTTTCACTACATTGTGAGTAACCTTTTCAATACCACAAACTTCCTTTACTATTGATTCGTAGTCTAATTCAGCATTTGTGGTTATCTCACCAGTCAAATGAACTGAACCATGACCACCTGCCGTTTCTATTGCTACCCTCGACTCAGAATCTTGTTCTAAACAAGTATCTAAAATCTTATCTGATATTCTGTCACATATCTTATCTGGATGTCCAGGTGATACGAACTCTGCTGTCCTAATCATATTGTATTACACTCCTTACATTTAAATTAAAATCTTCTACTCTTGGAACATATTTCAAATCTACTAACACCAAATTACCTACAACCTCATATCCTGCTCTTATTGCTAACTCGTTAGTTGCCTTGAGGGTTCCACCTGTAGCCAATACATCATCCACAATCACTACCTTGTTTGTACCATTTGGGCCGTACCAAGGTTGTAATTCTAATATGGCCTTACCATATTCCAAATCATAACCTATCGACACTTTATCACCTGGCGTCTTTCCTTCCTTTCTTGCACACACTACACCACCACCAAAATATGTGGCTAAACCTGATGAGAATAAAAATCCTCTTGAATCTATACCAATCCAATAGTTAGGTAAGTCGTCATCAAAGTGTCCACCCATGTCCACAAGTGCTGACCTAAATGTTTCTTGGTCTGCCAGTAATGGTGAAAGGTCTTTGAAGTTTACTCCTTCTATCGGAAAATTAGGTATCTCTGTTATATAATCCTTATACGACATTTATTAAATCCTTTTCATATGTTTTTAATGATTTTATTTCGAACTTAAATATTTCTAACTCCATCTCACCCACTTCACCGCTCTCTTGAAGTATATCTGATAAGTTCACTAATATTTGGAAGTTATCTTGATTCAGTTTACTAGCATCAAACCTAACAACTACATCATTTTCAGGTTCAATGTGGTCTGAATGAATTTTCTGTTGTAAATCAAATCGAGTATTTGGTTGTTCATTCTTGACATAGTCATTAACACCAAACCCTTTGTGACCAACCCAATCACCATAGATATCTGAACACCAAGGTTCAATTTCTTTTAGTAAATTATTATTACAATTCTCAACTACAAATCCCACATCATATTTCGGTGGAATGATTGGATGTAATAGTTCATCGTGTTTTACCATATGTCCCCACTTACGAACAAAATTACGAGTAGACCTTTGATTCTGTGCCAACCATTCATCAGTTTCCCTATTCTTCATAAAGACTTGACCATTAGGATTTCTTACTGCTCCATCGGCAAATCTACTACCACGACAGGTCATGTGATATACAAAACCCTTCCAAGTCTGTTTTAAATCATACCCAGCTAATTTAAATCTGTTGAATATATCCGAGTCCTCTTTTGATTGTGGAGCGTAAAGTGGGTCGTGACCACCGATACTCGTGAAGTCATCTTTATATATCGCCCACGGAGCAAAGATGCCATTTGTAGTTTCATCTTCTCTCGTTGCCACATAATTTGATACGAATTGTAGCAATCCATGTTCATTAAACTCTTCAGGTTCAATTCCAAAATCTTCAATAATTTTTTCAGGACCTTTGGGATGTAGTGGTGGTTCTATTCTTGTAGCACTTACCACCGTACCTCGTTCCAAATGTTTAAGTATCTCTGTATCTAAATTAGGACAGGCGTACATATCAGCGTGATAAATCATCACGATATCGTTTGTTGCCATATCCACCAATGTATCATATAGTATTGTATGTCCTAATCTTGTAGGGCCTTCATTACGATGTATCTTTACATTTGGGTCTAACAAACAAACACTATTCATCCATTCCCAAGTACCATCATCTGAGAAATCGTCTGCCCAACATATCTCATGTTCAGGTCCTAAGTTTCTTCTGATACTTTTGTAAGACCACTCTAAATATTTTTTATTATTTCGTGAGGGTTGAATGAAACTTATTTTTCTATCATCCATTTATAACTCTCCAATTTTCTAACCATTTTTCTTCCGTATAGTATTCATCAAATCTATACAATGCTTCTTCACTAACTGCACTATAAAATCCATCATCAGATTTCAGTTTTTTAGCTATCTTTTGTGCCTCATCCAAATCACCAACTTCTATTGTTGTGTTTGGAAATATTATCTCTTGTGTATCCAATCCTCTGTATCCAATACAAGGTATTCCATGAAATCCACAATTCATGGCAAATGTTCCAGCGGCATGAGTCCTCATTAAATGTATTCCTATATTATACTGGGATAAATTCATTATCCAATCTCTCCAACTCATATAAGGTAAATAGTTTATTTCTTCGATAGAATCTTCAAAATCTTGCTTCCTTCCCATCGATGGTGCGACTATTGGGTCACCTATCTGTCTTGCCACTACAAATGAATCAAAACCACCATACCAACTCACCATGTTTCCACCGATGATTGTTGCGTCACCCCATTCATTTCTTGGAATCAATCCATCAGGTAACATTAGACTTCTCATCACTCTTACATCCTTACAACCTAACCCTTTGTAGTAACTCACATCTGACTCATTATGACAATATACCCAATCTGCTTCAAGTAAATTATTATAGTAGTGAAATTGTTTTGGTAATTCGTAATCTTGAAAATACCAATGTGGGCCTTCCTGCATTATCGTTACATTATCACATACTTTTCTTATGTGGTTCAAGTCTATGTTTGGATTATTTTTAGGAATTATTACTATTCCCAAATCAAAATGTTCACTCGGTAGATTTGTTAAACTACACATTGGAGCATCTAATGCTAAACACCAAGCAACTTCTGTTCTTGCATTTGGAAAATCTCTTGGGTATTTTTGATTATTACCTGTTTCGGAGAAAAACGCTATTTTCATACAACTGCTCTTCCTTTCATCTTTTCCCAATCTCTATCCTTTCTAACCTTATCATTTGTAACCAATACAGACCTCAATACATCTATATCCAAATCAAATTCATCTGCTACACTTATTAATGCATTTAAATCTTTTGGAAAACAATGTCCACCGAATCCATAATCACCATCAGGTCCTGGTACAGACCAATGAGTCACTCCCAATCTTTCATCAAGTGTAGCATATTCCACTACCTTGTCATAATCCATATTAAATTTTTCACATATAGAATACATCTCATTTGCAAATGATACTTTTGTTGCTAAATATGAATTGGTCATGTACTTTACAAGTTCAGCAATAGTAGAGTGAGTCTTTATTATATGTGAGGTTGGAAATACTTTATTATAAATTTGTCTCAATTTATTTGTACCATTCCTTGTTCCACCCAAAATTATACGAGTTTGGTTTTTAAAATCATCTATAAAGTTTGCCTCAGTTAAAAATTCAGGATTAAAAATTACATTTAGATTTTTATATTTTTTATGTAGTCTTTCGGTTGTACCAGGTGGTACCGTAGATTTAATTACCACGATTATCTTTTTATTACTTAACTCATCTATTTCCTTTACAACACTTTCTACTACCTCAGTATTACAACTTCCGTTTTTATTCATTGGTGTTGGGACACATACAAATATTACTTCACACTCTGAAACCATATCAGGTAAACCACAAGTACTTTTTTCTTCATCATACTTATCATATGTTTCAATATTATAAAAACCATCAAATCCTGTTTTGATAGCACTTCCTACATAACCTTGTCCAATGATTCCTATTTTCATTTGTAAAACTCCTTGTATGTTCTTTCTAACCAATAATTAGCATCTCTACCCATTTGATTTTGTGGAATGGCATTGAAATGAAATACCCAACCACAATTTTCAAATATCAACTCATCTGGCCACCAACAATTTTCATGAATGTAAAGTAATTGTTTACTATGTAAATCTTGTAAATTATATTCTACTGGAAGATAATTCAAATTTATATTCTGTAATCGTGTTAAGAAATTTAGTAAGGTTTGGTCTGTTCCTGCCTTTACTCTATCTATAGCAGATTGAACATTTAACCTATTCGATTCATAATACTTCTTGACATATTCGAAAAAATCTTTGTGTTTTTCGTTTACAATTTGAAACCCACAATTGAAGTAATCCCAAACATTGAAAGGGACTTTACTATCAAACAATAATTTAGAAAATCCATCCATAGACCTTCTTGTCCACTCGAAACTTCCATTATTTTTCACCACACTATATTCATGATTTGTCAATTCGAAAAAATTAGGACAATTAGGATGAACTATTGTATCAGCATCAACTATTAAGATTTGGTCATAATCAATATTATTGGATTCTAAAATATCAAACATATAATATCTTTGCCAAGTAATTTTCATCTGTTCAACTGGACACAACAAATCTTCCCAAACTAATAACTCACAGTTATTTTTCTTGGCAAAATGACTCCAACTATCTACTGAATATTGATAACATTTATTTCTACCATCACCCAAATCTATGTTTGGGATGAATATAACATTTTTCATTTTTTACCTTTATGTGCTCCAGTATTGATGAAATAATCGTTATGTCTCGAATCACCTTGAATGTAACTAAACTTTAATTTATTTTTCCATGCTATGTAATTAAAACTCAATTGTTCTCTCTTACTATTATACTTTAACTCAACCCAATGATGTTCCATAGCATCAACTACATCCACTTGATTGTGTCTTCTTAAAACTTCCATCTGAACCACCAACCCATTTCGTGGTGGGTAACCTTCCTCACGATATCTTTTCATCTGCCTTGATATTATATTTGGGTCATCTTTGTAATTTCCACCATTCTTCATACCCAAATCTAATATTGTTTTTCCTTCATCATAAATACAACTTCTTGGGTCTAATTTATTTTGTGAATGGTCATAAGTTGCATAATTACAATCATCTAAATGTGGTAACAATTTATTAACATCACCCACCACATTAATATTACCATCAATCCACAAACTATATTCATGTTTAGGAAATAACCTATGAGCCAGTAATTTATGTTTACGGGCAGTTCTTGTGTTGTCTGAATAAAGTGGAAGTGTTTTTCTAATCTCCCAAGTATCCGATTTTAAATCTCTATCAGTAAAACAGACAAACTCCCAACCATCAGGTTTATAACTTGGTTCAACCAATTCATCATACCCACCAATGATAGCAGTATAGATAACTTTACTCAAAGTCTTCTATCCTTTTAGGCCCATCTGATACCTTCATATTAAACATTTTACTCTGTATACTATTTGTATATAAATTAAAATTCATGTTAAATTCTTGTCTTAAATTTTTATTTCTGAAACCCCAAGACCAACCCCAAGTGTCTTTAAAAACTCTATGTGAAACATCACCTCTTGAGTAATTAGAATCGGACTTTAAATTAATATTTCTTTTTAATTCTCCACTATCGTGATAAACTGATAATTTAGGTATCACTATATTGTAAATTCCTTTAATCATAAATTGATGTGAGGCTGAATCGACAGACAACAACCTATCTTCGTGGTTGAAATCTATTTCAATATTTTCTCTAAATAACTTTCTGTTTACACATACACTTTGCCAGTTTGGAACTTCAACCACAAAATAATCAGTATCATACCATTCATTTGGTAAATCTTTGTACCAACCTGAATGTGGTGATTCAAGTATTTCATCTAAAATACAACCTCTACCAATCGTAGGACTACCAGGTGTTCTTGTTATTCCATCGGTATATTTCTGATAACTACTGAAACCAATAAAACCAACTTTTTCAAGGAATTTATCTGTTTGTAAACTTAGATTTAAGTTATCCCAAAAATTATTTTCAAATGGGAACACATCGTTTTCAAAAAATAATATCCAATCTACATCTTTACCTTCTATATTTAAATAGTCATCTGCCTTCTGAAAAGATGATAAAACTGGGTTAGTAGTTAGTTCTTGATTTTCATTAATCCAATTTATGTTTTTAAACTTATCACATAAGTTTTTTAACTTTTCTTTTTGTTCAAGTTCTGAACCATCATCATAAATTAATACATCAACCTTTGAAAAATCACTCGGTGAGTGTTTGAATGCATACTCTTCAATCATTTCGTACTGATTTTTAATACAATATAAAACTACAAAATTCATATTAACTTCTCCATCAATTCTAAATCCTCTTGGGTATCTATTTGAAAACTCCTTGAAAGTGGCATCTCTACCACACCTATCTTACCACTGTACCTTAACTTAGATTCTAATAAATTCTTTCTTTTAGTAATATAAAATGCACCATTTTCAATATAGGTTTCTGGTTTATCTTGTCTCATAGGTCTATTATTAATTTCCCATTCAAATGGTTTTACATCCATTGTCCATCTCGGAATCCAATGTTCCTTAGTAACACTAAAAACAGAATCATACTCATCCATCATTTCTAAACCTTTATTTATATCTTCCGAATTTATCAACGGCGAAGTTGGCTGGATAAAAACCATCACATCAAAATCACTATCACGGGCGGCGTGGAGTAGGGCCTCCTCTGATTGTGAAGTATCTGTTGATATATCATCTGGTCTCAATACAATCTTAGCACCAAATGCTCCAGCAATTGTTCCTATCTTCATTGAGTCTGTTGAAACCCAAGTCTCATCTACATTAGATTGTGTAGAGGCCTCTATAGTATATGATATTAATGGTTTACCACCAAGTTCTACTATGTTCTTTAGTGGGATTCCTTTACTACCACCTCGTGCGGGTATAACCGATACTACTTTCACTATAACTCTTTGTAGTAACCACCAACCACAAATTTACTTGTAGTGTTGGCTGATGTAACTGAGTAATTTGGGTCATACTTTGATAGAGGAATTATTCGAAAATCAAAACTCATTCTTGTATCGACCTCTACATTTGGTTTGTTTCCATGCATACAAACATTACCATTGTTAATCCAACAGTCTCCATACCCACCTTCTAATGGCTGAAAATCCAATTTGAATGGTTCAGATTCAATCCACATCGTGTTAGTATTATAACACTTCGTCAATGGTAACCAAATATTTATTTCACCCTTTGGATGTTTATGTAACGGGTCAGAATCACAATGCCAAGTATGAACGGCTTGGTTCTCCTCTGGTAACTGAATACGAAATGATGGAAGATATTGATAATGGAATTCCTCATCCATTATAGGTAGTATCTCTTCCTTTATAAACCTTTCATAAGACTCATACATTTCAGTCCAATTATCATTTAATCTCTTGTAAAATAAATCATGGAAGTCTGTAGTGTTCTCGGTATCGATGTACATTTTTTTGTACTCATCCCTAACCATATTAGGTTTTATTTCGTGTATTTTTTCTAAATTTTCCACCTCATAAATTTCCGAAACTAACTCACGAAATTTATATTTTTCGGTATCATATGTAAACTTTTTCATTATATCTCCGAATTAATTATATTAGATACCTTTGTGATATCGTCTTTTGTTAATGATGGATTATTTGGAACATAACAACCAAACTCATCAATTATAGATACATTTGGTAACTCTACTCTACCATATTTTTTAACATAGAATGGTTGAGTTCCCATTGAACCACAAATCATAGGTCTAACCTCAACATCATTCTCTTGTAATTTTTTAACTATCCTTTCTCTGTTTGGATGAATAACAGGATATGCAAAATTAGATGTCAACGAATCAAACCAAGATGTTGGTTTCCAATAATCGTTTTTAACTAACTCTTGATAACGATAGTAATTAGATTCTCGATGTTTACCCCATCTATTAATTTTATCTATCTGTGATAATCCAATATACGCCTGTAAATCGGTAGACCTAACATTGAAACCTGAATAGTAAAAGGTGTACATGGCATCAAACTCGGAAACATCCCAATCTTGCTGTAATTGAAATTGTGTTTCTATACTCAAATCTCTATCCCAACCATGACTTCTTATAGATTTCAATAACTCATAGAGTTTGAAATCATCGGTACTAACGATGCCACCTTCGATTGTTGATATGTGATGTCCAAAAAATGTAGAGAAGCTTGACATTCTACCGAATGTACCCAACTTTTTATTATCATACTCACATCCCATTGATTCACAAGTATCCTCTAATAAAATTACATCGTACTTATTACATAAATCGACTAAAGATTCCATATCAGGTACCAATCCTAATACAGAAACAAACATCAATACTGATGGTGATTCTTTTTTAAATATCTCTTCTAAGTGTTGTAAATCAACTGATAAGTCTTTTAAATTAGAGTCACATAATAAAGGTTCTAACCCCAACTGCATAACTGGTGCGAGGTCTGTTGCCCAAGATGTAGAGGGAACTACTACTTTATTATTTTTTAGATATTCTCCTTGTTGTAAGGCAGATAACATTAATAAATTTGCCGATGAACCTGAGTTAACAAATACAGAATATTTTCTACCCAACCACTCTGAAAACTTCTCTTCTAATTGTAATGTAATTTTACCCTTTGTTAATCTCGGATAAGTTTTTAACCATTCAATTAATCTATCTATATCTGATTTATCTATGGTATCTTTTACTAAAGTTATCATAAACTCTCCTTATCCCTACATCTAAAGGTGTAAATTTAAAGTCTTTTAAAAAAGACAATAGTTTTGATGAATCGACATCTTTTCTAAATTGACCATCAGGTTTTGTTTTATCAAATTGTAACTTTAGGAAGTCTTTATCACATGCCCTTTTACCAATTTCTGCCATCTGTCGAATTGTATAAACCTCTTTTGGTGCGACATTTAAATTTTCGTTAATATCATTCTCGATGACATATTTAATAACTCTTGCTAAATCACCACCATACATATATTGTCTAAGTGGTGTTCCACTTCCCCATAGATTTAATATTTTATCCGATTCATAAATCTTTTTGATTAGTGCCGAAACAAAATGACTATGGTGTTCACCATATTTATCATACTCTCCATACAAATTACAAGGAATCATATAAGACCATTTCTTATTGTATTGTTTAACATATGAATCAATATGAGTTGCCATACATCTTTTTGCTATACCGTATGAAAAATTTGTTGGTGGTGGAGGCCCATTGAATAAATCCTTTTCAACCATTGGGTAGGTCTCAACTACATCAGGATAAATACAAGTACTCAACATCGATACCACCCTTTCGACATTATATTCGTGACATTTTCTTAAAACATTACTCGACATCGTAATATTTTGTTCCAAATAATCAACTGGATGATTCATATTATCAAATAGATTTCCGACCCTTGCTGCTAAATGAATGACTATTTTAGGTTTGAAAAATGACATCATATCGTCTACCCTATTCAAGTCCATCAAATCATAATCTCTTGATGAAATATAAACAGCATCTGGTAATACATCCTTTAAATGTTTTCCAACTAAACCACTTCCACCTGTAACTAAAATCATATCTTTACCCAACCTTCTGTTATATTAGTTCTTTTTCTATTTGTGAATGTATCCCCTTCCCAATAAAAATCATCGGTATCTAATGGTTCATACACTTTGAAACGACCTTCATTATAATATTGATTTATAAAAATTAAATTATTAGGTTTACAAATACTTACTAATTCGAATCCATATTTTCTTGCTAATTTATTAAGAGCAGATGCTGATGATGAGAAAAAATTATCAGTAATTGATTTATGACCAATCTTTGGGATACAATCCTTCGGTGCAGTAACAGATTCAGATTGACTAAAATTATAACCGACCAATATTACCTTGGCATCATAATGACCACTAAGGAAATCTTCTAATACCCAATATTCATATGAGTCTATATGTAATGTTAGTAAATCAAATTGTGTTTCTCCAATATAGTAGTCACTAAGAATATTTGTTATACTTTCATCATCCTTATTTACTGATAAAAAACTATTGTGAAATTTGAAGTCCCAATCTTTTATTCTCTCATCTTGTTGTAAATTCAATTTCCCTTGAAACAACATTTCTTCATTAGGTTCTATAAACAAACCACCCCATCCATGAGTTGACACCAACCTTCTAACATTACTATGGTCGTGTATATCATCACATCCACCATTTACAAAAGTACCTTTTTGAATATCGAGAATCTCAAATATTTTTTCTAATACACCATCCTCACCATTTTGACTATAATAGTTGTAAAAGTCTGTCACCTTTTCGTCTTCAACTTCATTATAAATAGAATGATTTTCTACATAACCACAACGATAATCATCTAAATTTATCATGACTTCCTCAATTTATCCTTAATTGGTATTTCACTTTCAGTAACCACCTTTTCACCATTACCTATCGCACTTTCAAGTTCTCTAATACCACGAACTAATTTAATTAATCCATGAGGTTCAACTGATGCCATTTGGTCTGTTCCCCACATTGATTTATCCAATGTGATATGTCTTTCTATGATTGAAGCCCCAAAACAAATTGAAGCTATTGTTGTTGTCAATCCGTATTCATGACCACTATATCCAACCTCACATTTATATCTATCCTTGAGTGTTTGGATACAACTTAAATTTAACTCATCAACTTTGGCTGGATATGAAGAGTTACAATGTAGAAGTGAATATTCACATTGTCTCATGTGTGCATCATAATTGTAAACTTCACCACCCATAGCATTTACTGCACCATCTATCTCTTCTATTGTACTCATCCCAGTCGATAATATAAGTTTGTCGTATTTCCGTGAACACTCTTCAATTAATTTGTAATCAGTAAGTAATGCAGATGGAATTTTTACAAATGGTAAATCATATTGTTCCAAGAAATCAACACTATCCAAATCCCAAGGTGATGCTGTCCATTGAATTCTCCCATTACAATACTCATCTATTTCATCATACTCATCTTTACCAAACTCTATTTTATGTTTGTATTCTAAGTATGTCATCTCACCCCAAGGTGTTTTTCTCATCACACTCTTTTGGTGTTCGGGTACACATACATCAGGATTTCTTTTCTGAAACTTTACTACATCACAACCAGCAATAACCGATATGTCGATTAATTTTTTGGTGGTGTCCATATCACCATTGTGATTAATTCCTATTTCTGCTATAACCTGTGTTTTCATTAATCTTTTAGAGTTATAAACTCACAACCTCTATTTACTAATTCTTCATTATTCTGTTTAATGTAGTCAAAGAAGTTCCAAGCCAATACTAAGATATTATCTGGTGGGTTTGTGTCTAACTGACCGTTCTTACCTTGTATTGGTATTCTAACACCAGGTAGTAACTTACCATGTTTCATCTCGTTATCTTCTATAATATAGTCTATAGAATCACTATCTATTCCATAATAATTTAAAACAGTTGTAGCCTTTGCTGGTGAACCATAACCTACTATTGATTTACCCTCATCCTTAAGACTCTGTATTTTAGAAACTGAATTCTCTTTTAGTTTCTCTACTTTTCGTGAAAATTCTTTATAAGTCTTTAACTTATCCAATCCAAATTCTCTTTCTGATTTCAAAAATTCAGTAACAGATGGTTTCACATCAAGTTGTTGACTACCAATGAAAACTCTAATAGAACCACCATGAGTATTAATATGTTCAACATCAGTTATATGTAATCCCAATCCTTTGAAAAAATTACTAAGTGATAATACACTCCAATAATTGTAATGTTCATGGTAAATATTATCAAATGTTAAATCCTTCAAGGTGTCTAATAAATATTGAACTTCTATAACGAATTGTCCTTCAGGTTTTAGTATTTTAAATACATTTCGTGTAATTTGTTCTAACTTATCTGAATGAGCAAATACATTAAATGCTGTTACTAAATCTGCTTCTTGTTTAATCAAATGCCCACCATTAACCACGATACCAATTTGTTCAATTGTTTCTTCGTCCTCAAAATATCCATTGACTGTCGGTATCCCATTATCATTTGCCAATTTTGCTAGATTTTTAGCAGGTTCTACACCACAAACTTGTACACCTTTCCATTTTAATGGATTAAGAAATATTCCATCGTTACTACCAATATCAACCACAAATGAATTTTCATCTAAATTAAATTTTCTTGTGAGATTTCTTGCCGCGTCATTGAAGTGAGTTTTAAATACCTCTGTAGTGGATGATACATACAGATAATCATTGAACATTTTCTCTCTTGGAACTGAATGAGACAACTGAACATTATGACACTTTGGACAATAGTTCATCTGTAATGGGTATAACTCGTCTTCTTGGTTCTCATCATTTAACAAGTTATTTGCCAATGGTGAATTACCAAGTGAAACCACACATTCTAATCTTGTATTACCACAACATCTACATTCTGCTTTATAGTTTTCAAGTAGTTCTACTCTCATTCTCTCATCCACTAACTCGTAAGGTAATGTATGTTTGCCATAGTTATCGTGTTCCCTCTCACCATTCACAAGATTCAAAAATAATGAATCTTCAAGAAATACCATCGTGTGGGCGACTAATGGTTCAGTAACCACCACATCACCTGGCTCCATAAGTTGTGTGGTCATTGGAGCGTTAGGTGTTTTTAAATCTTGGAACACACTAATATATCTACCACTAATCAAGATACACTTTTGTTGTTGTATTGGATGCCAATGGTTTGCTCTCACCGTACCTTTTTTAGACTCAATCCAACCAATCCAATTGATAGGTTGTGGTAATTCATAGTTAGTTATTCTTCCTCGTTCATCTATAAACTCCTTACCACCATCAAACTTATATTCCAATACATCTCTTGAAAATGGAGTATCTGTCCACGAATCAATCATTTCTTTTATATCATCATTGATATTGTTTTGAAACTCAAATCCTGTATCAAGTAATTTTTGATTAGATAATGTATATCCTTTATTTGGTATCTCATCATCGGTTTCAATTATTTCTAAATCATTCTTATGTATCTTACAAATTTCTGCAACATCTTTTACGGTCATATTTTCGTTTCTTAAATGAAATACTTGTCGTTTTATTTCATCCTTCTCTGCCATAAATTTCATACATCTTGCAACATCAAATAATGATACAAGTGATTTCCATTGGACACCACCACCGAATAGTTTTATGGTTTGATTATTTGCTGCCATCTTAGAAAATAGATTAGGCATTATATTGATTCTCATTGAATCACCACCATAACCATATACAGAACCTAACCTCAATACTATATAATTGACCGATGAGTTTTCTAAATCTTCTTCTGATTGAACTTTACCTTTTGAATAAGTTAGTACAGGACAAGTTTCTACTGACTCCTCAATATCAAATGCAGTTTCACCAAATCCTTCATACACCACATGAGTAGATGGAAAGATAACTTTTGTATTCTCACCAACCGAGTCGATTATATTATTTGTCCCATCAACTCCAACCTCACGAATCTCTTTGTCTTGGTCATCATTGGATTCAGACTTTACATAAGCAACATCAGTAACTCCACCAAGATGGTAAACTACATCGGCATCTTTTAGTAAATCCACAAAGAATTCTTTGTTTAGTAAATCTGTTTGATGATATTTAAATCCCCAAGACTTTAATTCTTTAACTCTTTCGGGTAAAAACTTTCTATCAACGATATGAACATCGTGTGATAAATTTTCTTCTATGTATAGTTTGGATAGTTGCGTTCCAATATATCCTAAACCACCTGTTATAACAATTTTTGACATTTTTTACTCCTTAATATATCCTTGTTCTTTTAACCAACCACCGAACTCACGGATTATTATTTGTTCTTGTTTTTCGGAAAACACATCCGACCAACCATTAATTTTTCCACTATTTGATGCATGTTGAGGATTAGTACCCAACCAAACATCTGTTTGTCCAATCAAATCATCCACTGGATAATCATAAACTTTATTGAATGGAATTTTATTCATTAAATCTGTAACGACTTTATTTCTATCCTTCATGTAATCCTCATAACAAAAAATATAATCAACATTATTAATCCAGTAGTTCCACCCATCATCTATCATCTTATGACCTTGTTTTAAAATTTGATGTTCGGGTATGAAGTATTCGTAATCATAATACTCTTTTTTATAGTGATAATCAACTCTGAATTTCTTAAATCCCTCAGGTGGAATTTTATTTTCTGTGACACGGTATTCTTCCATAACATCTGCGTGAGGAACCCTTTGAATCATATTTCGTATTCCTGAAGCTAACACATCACGAAAATCTCTTTGACATATTATCCAAAAATCTTTTTTGTACTTCTTACCACTACCTCTTTTTTTACTATAATCTCTTGGCCAATGGTAATATTCAACCCTTTGAGAACCAAATGCCCGATGTAATATTTCTCTTAAAAGTGTTGTTCCACTTCTACCCATTCCAACGATTATAACATTACCTTGATACTCTGCCACTTTTCTCTCCTACTATAACTATTAATAAGTTTTCAATCGACCATTTTTTTCTAGCAACTCAACAAAGTCTTTCTCACTTATTGGGTCGTGTCCTCGATGATAAGGCGTTATACTTTCAAAATAATGTTGTTTATCCCAACCCTCTTGGAAGAATGAGAATCCAAAAACAGAGACATTATCAGACCATTCTAAGGCAGTACAAATAGCAGTCAATCCAAGTGTAATGTCGTGCAGATTAGCGTTCTTTTCATAATTATTTATTTTCTCTTGTCTCAAGAATAATATATTTGATTTGGTATGGTAGTTTTTAATGATACCTTGTATTGCTGCATATAGTGGTTCAGCCTTAATTATAAAACTTTGATTTTCAAGATTGGTTAAAAAATTATCCTCATAACCTGAGAACTGACCAGTCAAATCTCTCCAAAATGATTTACCAGCAATAAATCTCAAATCAGTTTTACTTCCAACTTTATGTTCAAAACCCTCTGTCATTGCTAAATTACATCTAAAAACTAAATCATGAGAATCTATAAGTTCACTATAGTCTTGGTCTAATAATTTACCTGAATTACCTACAACTGCAATAGATTTATTGGGTTCCACTTGGGTCGTAAATTTATTCAACTCTTTCATTTTGATTATCAAATCGTCAAGAGAATATTCTGATGGATATTGAAGACTTCTACTTCGAAATAATGATTCCATCTCCTCGTTTGTATAAAAGAAATTATCCATTTTTACTCACCAAAATTCCATATTCTCTAAAATATAAATAATCAATATTAGTTCTCATAAAACAATTTATTGCGTGTTCAGGTGTTTCAACTATTGGTTCTCTATCATTAAAACTCGTGTTTAATAAAATGGGAACACCTGATATAGATTCAAACTTTTTAATAAAGTTGTAATACCATTCGTTATCATTCTCTGTTACGGTTTGTAATCTTGCTGTTCCATCGAAATGAACCACTGCGGGTACTTTGTCTCTCATCTCTTCTTTGAACTTTATTACGGCGGTCATATAAGGACTATCCACATCTTTCTCGAACCAATCTTTCACATCCTCTCGTGTAATACTTGGAGCAAATGGTCTAAACCATTGTCTATGTTTGACTTTCTCATTTATAATATCCTTCATATCAGGACTTCGTGGGTCTGCCAATATACTACGATTACCAAGTGCTCTTCTACCTGATTCTGAACCACCACCAAATACTGAAATCACATTATTATCTACTGATAATAACCTAGCAACGACTTCATCATCTACTATCTTGATTCTTAATTTTGGGTTAAGGATTGTGTGACCCCTTTTGTCTAAAGATTTTTCTTCAATTTTATCAAGGTCTGACCACACACTCTTTTCATCGTAAGTTCTTCCCAAGTAAGGTGAAGAATTATCATTCCACTTAACTCTTGGTTTATCAAATACTTGATGATATATGTATTGTGCTGAACCTATCGCTAAACCTGAATCATAAGGAACAGGACATACATATATGTGTTCGACATCAGGAAACCAATCATACATTTTACCCACCATAACTGAATTCAACACTACCCCACCAGACAGACAAATGTTTTTTGGTTTATATTCCTCAACATATGGAGTTATAACTTCTCTTGCTCTTGTTTCAAGTGCCTTTTGTGCTCCAGCAGCGACATCAAATAAATCTTTTTCATCTTTGTTGTAATCACCATTTGGTTGTCTTAGGTCATCTAATCTATTTTGACGGATTAGTGTGTCAAAACCTGCTCTCGTATTCTTAGCTCTTAATATCCCATAAAAAAGGTCGAAATAACTACCACCCCAGTTGGGGAGAAGCCGTTCAGGAATCGCTTTATCAGGATTACCCATACAAGCCATAGCCATTACGGTTCCACCTTGAAATCCGTATGGATGACCTATGGATAGGTTGAATATTTGTGAAGTAACGGATTGATAAAATACACCTAAATTAATGTATGTATCATTATAAATTTTTATTGGTGATATTTTATTTCCACTTCCTGACCATACGGTAAATGATGTTCCTATACCACCTGTAAAATCACTCGTCACATCCTTCCAATCTTTTTTTTCATTTCCACCACCATCAATCGTAATTATTAAAGCCTCATCGTGATTACTTGAAAAGAAGGCATTTGCAGCATGTGATTGGTGATGACTAACAATATAATGACCACCACTTACTTTGGCTACATGATTTTTCATTTTTTGGTAAGGTATTTCTTTGGAACAGATTGGCCCGTACTTACCTCTTTTGTTGTATGGATTTCCTTCCGTGAACCATTTTATATCATCGAGTTCATCATCCGATATATTGTTTAAGGCAAATTCTAATCCATCTCCAAGTGGTTCCTTTTCTCTTATAAACCTTTCCAACTCCTCGTGGATAATCGGTACACCATCTTCCAAAATACAATATGCTACATCATGACCTGATTGATAACCTACTATTTTCATATTACCCCCAAATTCTTTCATCTACATAAATTGAATTTACTTCATCCACATAGACTTGTTTATATTCATTATCAAAAAAATATTGATTGATTTGTTCTGAATTACCTGACATTCTTTTCATCAAATTTTCGTGTTTCTCGTGGGTTTCTATTATAGCCATTTTAGGTCTCCACTTTTCGATTTCAAATACCTCAAGTATTTTCCATTCGGCACCTTCAACATCAATACACAACACATCAAAGTTTTTCTCAACATTTTTATCTTCTAAAAATTTATCCAATGTAAACATATCTCTGATTTCATAATTATCCAAACTATGATTATCAGAGGGGTCTGTTTCATTGTAAATCGGTATCATCTCTTCCATTATAGTGGTACAAGGACCTCCAAAGTAAACTTTCTTAGAGGTTTGATTTTCCCAACCAATACAGCAATTGTAAATCTGTATTTTCCGATTACCTTTGTATCTTTCTTGACAAGATTTGAAATATCTGTCAATTGGTTCAATCAAAATACCACTCCAATTCGACTCAATCAATGATGTGGTATTACTCCACCTATGTCCATCGTAGGCACCAACCTCAACAAAAAAACCATCCTTATCTGAATCAAAATACTCATCATAAATTTTATGTAATTCAGAAACCTGACTTGTTTTAGTATCGGTAAAGTTACTCATATATTTTTAACCAATGTTCAATCATATCGTCCATTAAGGTTTCAAATGTATATTCTGGTTCCCACCCTAAAGTATTTCTAAGTTTTGATGAATCACCACGAAGATATTTTAATTCTTCTGCTCTAAAGAATCTTGGGTCAATTGTAATATAATCCTCAGAATTCAAATCTAATTTACCAAAAACATATTTACACATATCACCAACCGAATTAGTTACTCCAGTTGCACATACGAAATCATCAGGTGTATCGTGGTTCATAATCATGTGCATTGCCCTAACATAATCCTTTGAATGTCCCCAATCTCTGTAGGCTTCAAGATTACCAAGTGGTAATTTATCTCGTAATCCCTTTTTAATTTCAACTGCAGATTTTACAACTTTGTTAGTAACAAAATTAGCACCACGCCTTGGTGATTCGTGGTTGAATAGAATACCATTACAGGCGAATAGTTTGTAAGCATGTCTGTAATGTTGTGTCATGTTAAATCCAAACACCTTTGTACATCCATAAGGACTTGTAGGATTCATCTTTGTAGTTTCTCTTTGGTATCCATCCTCGTCTACTGAACGACCAAACATTTCAGATGAAGAGGCCTGATAAAATCTAGCGGTTGGACAATTGTTTCTCCAAGCTTCTAATATATTGACAATACCAAGTGCGTTTGCCTGAACTGTATATTGTGGAATGTCGAAACTTATTCTAACATGACTTTGAGCTGCTATATTATATATCTCATCAGGTTGTATAGTTCTTATCAACCTTTCCAACGAACTTATATCAGTAAGGTCTCCGTAGAAGGTTTCCACCCCATTTCCAACCAAACCATCAATTCTATTTTCTTGATTCTCCGCTACTGAATTTCTCCTAACGATTCCGTATACTTCATAATCTTTTTCAAGTAATAATTCTGCAAGATAACTACCATCTTGACCATTTATACCTGTAATAAATGCCTTTTTCTTCATTATTAATTCCCTAAATGTTTCTTAAATACTTTTCTATTTGATAAATCTGAGTAGGTTTTTGAACTTCCAGTATCTTCATTTTCTTCAGGTACCGAATCCATCAAAATAATTCCCCTCGCCGCATCTTCAGGTGTCATGTACATATGCCACCCTATCATTGCAAACTCATCGTCCATATAATACTCTCTTAAATTACGACCATCATATGTGGCGTACTTGAACCAATCATATGCTTCTTTACTATCAGTAAGAATCATACCACCACGACCAATCGGAACCCTTTTCTTTATCTGAAACGATACAACTTGTATTGCATCATTTCCAACATACATCCCCTTTGACCATCTTGTCGCTCCATCATAAATATTATATGGTTTGAGTTGATAAACACCACTCCATTCTATGTCTTCGAACTTAACTTTACACCCAGCATGTATTATTTGCATCGGTGGTGAAACATAAGTTCTACTTGGTATTGTAATTGTCCCACTCGATTCAAGATATTTCATTGCTAAATATAATCCATTAGAACACGAATCTATACTACAAGCGTATTTACTACCAGCGAACTTTGCAACTTTATCTTCAAACATATCCACTACATCTCTTGGGTCATCCCAATCATATCCCAACTCTGTTAATTGGTCGAGTTCAGGTCGTTGGAATTCCTTTGGAATCTTTCCAACTGGCCAACTTGAATAGTGAATATCCTTTCCATACTCATTTCGTGTTTCTTCTTTTTTGAGTCCTTGATAATTACCCATTATTATTCTCCTCTTCTAACCAATGACTTCCTAATTTCTGTCCTCTCCATCCTCTTTGGATTGGAACCTTCTTTTTACATTGTACATTGAGACTCATTAATTTACCATTTTCCTTATCCATATGTGGTAAGTAAGATTGTGAATGGTCATCAAATTTTCCATGCTCGGTTTCTCTCCAATCATAAGTCTCTACATCTCCCATACCAATACTTTCCAAAGTATTTTTCAGACTATCGAAATCATATGCTGTTTTGTGATATATTGTTTTATCACCCATTTTCATTTTACCATATAAAGGACCTAAAAAATCTTCAATTTTATAAGCAAAATTATAATCGGTATATAACAGAGCCATAGACTTGAAGTCAGGTACTGCTAATCTCATAGTTCCATTTGGTTTTAAAACCTCTTTCCATCTTGTTAATAATGGTACAACCTCTTCTCTATCTAAATATTCAATAAAATGAGAAGAGTAAATTAAATCTGCAGAATTATTGGAATAAGACTTTAAAAAGACATCCTTTGAATCAAGGTGGTCGTAATCCCCTCCATCAATATGTACCCAATCATCTCCAAAATTTCTCCAACCACAACCTATGTTAAATTTCATATTAAAACCTTATCTAATTCTTGACCTTTATATGGGCCTGTTTTGTATTCGTAAACTAATGTATTATCTTCTAATATTAAATAGTTGTGTCCACCCCCTAAAGTCACAGAACAATCGCCTTGTTTTAAAATTGGTTTACTCAATAATGTACCATCGGTATCGTAAAAACTACACTCAACACTACCATTAACTACCACCCATGATTCTTGTGCTATAACTTTATCTTCACCATCTTTCCAAACATGCTGGTGTGGTTTAAATGTATGTCCTTTACCTAACTGCATAGCAGATAATTGTAAAAACTCATCCTCACTCACAATGTCTTTTCTATGGTCGTATTCAATAGTATGAAATTCATGTACCCTATGTACAATATGTAATAGTTTATTTGGTTCTAATTTTGAATAAATCTTTTCCATAACTAATCCTTTAATGAATATGGAATAATTCCTTTCCAATTTGGATAATTTGTTTCACCAAGTCTAATCATTCCATTATAGTGATTTGGTTGCCATTCCTTGTTAAACCATACTTGCGATGCATCACTAAGTACAGATGCCCACCAAGAGAATGTACTATTGGAAAACAATATTTTGTCAAATCCACGAATAAAATTAAAATCAAATATTGTTTCTGACATATAGTTTTTCCAATCTTGATTTGTACTAACATTTACAGATGATGGTATTTCAGCATTATAATATGATTTGAATGACTTGGCATCATCCGAATCACTCCCATCAGTAATCAAATACAACTTATCAAATGATATCTCATTGTCTTCGATTGCCTTTTTATACCAATCAAATGGTGTGTGTATGTTAGGGCCATTATCTCCTAATCTTAAATGAACTACCAAATCATTTGTATTGGTCTTTTCAACTTTAGGAAACCAAGATTTCATTTCTTTTAAATAATCCGTATAACTATGTGGATTTTCTAAATCAACTGCCTGATGTCTATTGTAATCTATATTAACGACAATTTCTTCACCATTATGTTTTGTAATATGTTCAGGTTCACTAATAAATTCATAGTCTAATAGTGATGTTCCCTTCCAAGAATCCATTGTTCCACTATAGGTTAATTTAAATCCTAATTGTTTTGATAAGATGCGACCATAACTATATGCAAATAATTGATTCCCAAGACCATTCTTCCATATAATGTTTACACATTTACCCATTTATTACTTCCAACATTTCATCTTTATATTGATACCACAATTCAGTAAGTGAGTTAGAATCTCGTTTTTCTTCCCACGGTTTAGGATATGGTTGTCTGTTTTGGTCAGGTAATGCTCCTGCCCAATGAATAATTTTGGTAGTATCTGTTATACCATACTCTGTTATTTTTCTATTAGAATCTGTCAATGGTGCAACTTTCCAATTATAATCGTCTGATATTAAGTTGAACTCAGGTACAATAGCATTAATCATATGTTGTGTAAATAATCTTGTCGTCCCCATAAAATTTATAGAATCTACCATAGCATCATATACAGAATCATTTAACCACTTCTTACCAATTACCATTAAACCACAATTGATATCTGTTTTTGAACCACCACATCCTGAAACCCACTCACTTGGTGCAGTTTCTAACATTTCTGATATATCACCGATACATAACATATCACAATCAAAGAAAAATACTTTATCATATTGGATAGTTCTAAAACATTCTAATGATAAAAATGCAACTCTATGTTTAGGGTATTGAACTGGTGCGTTATTATATGTTTCATTGTTGATGTCCACAAACTCAACATGAGGTACTATTTTCTTAATTTTTTCTCTATTTTCCAAAGATAATTCAGATATGACATCACTATGTAAAACTCTAATAGGATAATCCATAAAATCTTTAACATTTTTTTTCATAGAATAAATCATTACAAGTGCACCATCTATGAACTTGTCATCTAAATGTGTTGTGAATAAAATATTTTTCATACTCTTACCTTATACCATTTTTTATTATAAATTGAACCAAATTCTGTCCCTTGTGGAAAGTAATTTAATTTTTTCATCTCATCTATAGTTTCATCATCAAGTTTTTTGTATGGATCTTCGTGTGCACAATCCATTATATTAAATCTACCATAGTCTTTATACCAATTTCTCCAAAGTGCATTGGTGTTAAATACAACCGTATTATCAGGTGGGTTAGGTGGATTAGTCTTAGAGTAAGATATTATACCCCAACCATCCCTTTTGGAATCCATTGTCCCCTCTTCCTCAAATGTCCAAGGTGTTCTCCCATCAGTAAAGTGTTGTATTAAATATTCCTTCTTCCAAATAGACCATCTCATACTAATTCTATGTGAAGCTTCTATTTTTGCTTCCACTAAATTTAAACCTTTATGAGTATCCCAATACTGATGCTGTCGTGTAACTAAGTCTCTTTCTAACCCAAACCTTCCTACTTTTTTGTCTGTGGTTAGTAGGTAATCTAATGCTGTATTATACAACTTTACATTTGTGGTGCTGGTTAACATCGAATCATCTACCGTCATCATTAACCACTCATCATCTATACTATTGAAATAATTTCTTAAATCCTTAGACCAATTATCTAAAGAGTCATTATTACCCAATGACACAAATTCAAAATTTTTCGGTAATTCAAAGTCAGGTTTGGTATAACCCAAGTATACAACCTCAATATTCTCATCCCAAAACTTATTGAATGTATAAGAAAATGGTTTTATTAACCAATTGTATCTATCACAAGTCGGTATGTATAATTTTAATTTCATTTTCTTGCTATATCATAGTTGTTATGGAACCATTCAACAGTTTCTTTTAAACCATCTTCAATAGAAACGAATTCATAATCAGGTATTAACGAATTTAACTTTTCAATACTCGAAGGTTTTCTGTATTGACCATCAGGTTTATCTCTATCCCATACAACATTACCTTTGAAGTTCATATACTCTACAATCAAATCAACCACATCTTTTATCGGTACTGCATCTGATGTTGAAAAAATAATAGGTTCACTATCCGTGTAATTTTCTAATACCCATTCTGTTAATCTTGCTATATCTTTAGAGAAAATAAATTCCCTCAATGGTTTTCCAGTTCCCCACACCACGAAATCGGTATTGTTCTTTTGTGCCAAATAACACTTGTGGATTAGTGATGGTAAAACATGACCTGTTTCAATATTAAAATTATCATTCGGGCCGTATATGTTGGTTGGTATTACTGAAACATACTCTATTCCATATTGTTCACGATATGCCCTAATCTGTATATCAGCCATTCTTTTGGCATAAGCATAAGGGTAATTAGAAAAATGAGGTTCTCCGAGATGTACCTTCTGTTCAGTTAGTGGAAACTCTACATCATCAGGAAATACACAAGTGGATAAAAAACAAACTAACTTTTCAACCTTGACTAATCTTGCCGCTTCAATTACATTTGTATTCATCATTATGTTATCATAAAAATACTCACCTTTGTAATTCATATTACCACCAAGTCCACCAACCTTACCAGCACAATGTATAACTTTTTTTGGTTTATGATAATCAAATAGGTTTAAAGTGGTTTCCCATTTTCTTAAATCACCATCTTTTGTGGATAACTTAGTCCCACTGCTAATTGCCGAACCAACTAAACCAGTTCCACCTGTTATTAATAATTCACTCATTTGTTCAACCTTGTTTCTGTTTCTTCTTGTTCATGCATAAGTATTATATCCTTTGGTATGGCACACATCATATCACCTAAAATTTTTACTGCGTTATTTTTTGCTTCCCAAAAAGTTTCTTCATAATGATGTGGTAAATGTTTTGGGAATCTATATCTTTCATCTTTATGAGATGGCACCTCAAGTAATTTCATTTTGAAAAGGTGTGTTTCATAAAAGGCGTCCGTTGATAAAGATGAACCTGGTGAATCTTTGGCTTTATAAAACCAAAGTTTATCTCCTTCGGTATAACCACCATGATATTCTTCAGTTGTATATTTCCACAATCTACCTATAGGCATATACTTAACATCATTTTCAACTATCTCAGTTTCAATTTTTTTCCAACCCTCGTAATCTATTCTGTACTCAAAATCTTCACACAGAACAATTAAGTATTCTGTCTCTACAAGATTTACGAGGTCAAGAGTTACCTTACTCCAATCACGCGTCAAATCATTAGTAAATGTTAAATTTTTTACATTATTTTCATACAAAGATTTGACTTCATCATAATTCTCTGTTGTATTGTAATTTATAAAAAAGGGATAATCATGGAACACTTCGGCCATCTTCCCAATTTCCCTTTCGATTAGTTTTAATCTTGCTGGTTGTGTACAGATAAAATTTTGAACTATAGAAATCATAAGTACTTGATACCCTCGACAAAGTTATGAGAAATCGGATATTGTCTTTGTGATTCAAAACACTCTGAGTATCTTACACTTAAGTGACTCGTACCACATTGATTTGAAACATTAAGTTTTGCTTTTGACTTGATGTACAATTGTATCCTCAAATTGATATTTCTTAAATCTAATGCCTTATTAATAAACTTAAATGGTGTGTCATTGATTGGTTTATGTGTGAAATAAAAATAAGGTAGTGGATTTTTCTTTAAAACATCTACCATTACTTTTGTATCCTTAGTAAAAGTATCTCCATGATGTTTTCCGAATTGTGTACCGAACCTATCTGACATTAAAAGACAACCGAAATCACCACCATCTGTTCTATCTTTTATTATAGCATTACCAAGTGTTTCTTCTTCAGGTGACCAATACATTTCAGGCTGACAATCTTTCATCTCTTCGTCTTCAAACTGCCAAAACTTTAATATTTGTTTTATTAATGGTATATCGGTATTATCCTTATCGTAAACTCTGTAATGGTCGTGGAAAATTTCACCATCAACAGAATCAACAAACTCATCAACATAAGGATTATGTTTGAAAATTGTTTCTGCATTTTCGTGGTCTTTTCCAAAAATAGTTCTAAGTAATTTTTTTGATGGTACATTCACTTTACAATTAGGATACTTCTTTTTTAATAGTCTTGGTATTGCAGATATTATACCCCAATCTCCTATACCCTTGGCAGTCCTAAGTATTGTAAAATTACCACCATCTAAGTACTCATCAGGTATTCTTAATCCTTCAGACTCCTCAAATCCCAAATGTAATGTGTTCTGTATGTTGTGTAATTGATTATCAACGATTCTTTGAAATATAGATAATTGTGTATTGGTAAATTTACATATAACACCCTCATGGTCTTTGAGTAACTTACCAGGTCTACAATCTGAACCTTTAGGTTCTCCAATAAATTTTACAACTTCAAATCTTTCCTCTTGTTTAACCACATCATCTACAGCATCTTTTACATCCTTTAACCGACCAGGTGGTTTTGGTAATCCATAATCATCGAAAACAAGAATCATACTCTCATTTGGTTTTGTCAATTGACATGAATTATTTATATCCATCATAACTGCAGCGTATTCATGTACACAATCAATAAATACAACATCTATGTCTTTAAAATCCCATTGAGTATTGTAGACATCTTTTTGTTGAAATTCTATGTTATTCCTATCTTGATTGACATTCATTGCGAATTGGAATAACTCGAAATTATTTTCACAAGTTATTACTTTCTTGAACAGAAAACTTAATACTCGTGTCGTGTAACCTTTATTGGTTCCAATTTCTAAACAGGTTTTATCTTTCCACTCATCACCAAAAAAGTCAATCAACTGTTCTTTAAACTTTAATGAAGTTGTATCTTTATCTTGTCTCTTGTCAGGTATGTCTTTTAATATTGTTTTAGCGTCTAACATTTAATTCTTTACTGAAGTTTTGATTGTAAAATAAATTTTGTTGTTCTTGTTTTTGGATAGTTTTAGGATGATATAAACTCAATTCTTCATGTGGCGGTAAATGAGAATATGTTTTACACCCCACAATATGTTCATGAAGTGGTCTTGTCCAACGAATTTCACTGTCACGGCGGAATACACGAGCTTGGTAATCAGGATAGTTCACCCAATTCTTTTCTGTAACTCTCCATCCCCATCTTTGTATGTGTTCATCTGTCATCCCATCGATAGTGTTGACTCTTGGTATCCAAATTAAATCAACATTATCATTTAGTTCTATTATTCTTTTTATTTGTAATAATAATACTTTGTGTGGGTATTCATCTGCGTCTATGTGAAAGATATAATCACCACTTGATTTTTCTATTACAGAGTTCTTGTGGTCTGCAAAATTACCATCAAGTTTTCTATTGTAATCGATAATCCTACTATCAATAGAATACTTATCTATAATATTTTTTACACTTTCATTATTACCATCAACACAAATAACTATCTCATCTTCTTCATCTATTCCATCGAGTAATACTTCTAATAACTTGTTGAGTTCATCAACTTCATTATGAACCGTGATACCATAACTTATTTTCATTATGAAGTCTGTTCTTCAATCAATTCTGGTAAACCTAATTTGTTTTGGTCTGTTTTTGTTAAAACCTTTGTGTAATCATAATCACAAATTTCTATCTTTCTCATGTTACCAAGTGTGAGAGTTTTGTATAGTTTAGGAATTTGTCTTACTATGTTACCAATATTTTTATCGTAAAATTGTTGCTGTTTAGTCCTACCAGGTGTTGCCAACTCAATAAATTTCATATTCTTTATTTCGATAATCTGAAGTCCAAAGTTTTCTTTGATTATGTAACGAAATTCTCTCATTGGTAACAAATCCATATCTAAACAATGTAATTTCTTATCTTTTCTATCTGCATCATATGGGTAGATATTTACCGCTAAAACAAGATATCGAGTCTTGGTAGCCGTCTTACTCCTATATCTTATTTCGTAAATAGGGCCTGACTCCAACCTTTCTGGTTGAATGGTAGTTTTTCTTTTTATATTTCTTATATGTTGGCTAAGATAGGCCATGTTTTAACCCATCCTTTACGATACCCATAGACTTACAGGCTGATAAAAATTCGTATTGTCCAAACTCCATAGCATGTTCTACATCAAGTCTTTCAGTATAGTACTCACCATCTTTACCAGGTATTGGATAATTTTTACTTTCTTCTTCATCAACTTTTACCACACTAGCAAACTTCCATTTCCAATCAAATTCAGTACCATCAGGATATATTATACCCAACTTTCCCATATTGACAACACTTGGATACCAATAAATATTTCTCGTTTCGTCCTTGAATGATAGGTCTTTTATTAACTGTGAAGTATGTTGTATTTTTTCTATATTATCTTCTGTATAGTTAGAGTTACTCATAAAACCACAATTGAAACACATGAATGAACTGAATGTCTCTTGTACATCTTCAAAACAACTATCGACATCGAAACAACACGGACAATCTATTACTCTTTCCACTATCCACCTACCTTTTTTAATTTAGGTAAACCCAAATTTTGTTTTGGTTCTGATACCTTTTTTAGTGTTGGTAATTTTAAATCTACCTTCTGTGGTTGTACTTCAAACTTCGGTAAATATTTTTCAAGTATTTCATCAAGTTTGATTGTCATGGCAGATAAAGTAAATTTAGTCTTATTAACTATGGCTAACTTTTTAGCCTTAGTTTTATACTTGTCATAGTTATTAAACACTTCCTTCATTACATTACTGGCATATTGATAATTTACTTGAAACCATTGTGAACCTTCAACATTAAATTCTTTTGGAAATGAACCTTTTGGTACATTTACTAAACCACCAGGTAATAATAATGCATCAGTATTTAAAAAATCTAACTGACCACTCCAATTTGATGCTATGATTGGTTTTTCACTTAAACTGGCCTCAAGTAGTGGACGACCAAATCCTTCTCCGTGAGTAAATGTAATATGTGATTTTACTTTTGGATGATTATAAAGTTGGTTGATTTCTTCATCTCTTAAATCTCCATGTAACACATAAACATTAGGTAATTTACCTTTAACTTCTTTCTTGATATTGTTTATTTTCTTCAGTATATCTTCTCTATCTAATATACAAGGTGTAGCACCACTTGTTTTTAATATAAGTGCTGGTTGGTTTTTTTGATTTTTAAATGTTTCATAAAATACCTTTACCAACATTCCTAAATCTTTTCTATCTTCACCCAAATTACCTTGTAACCAATGACCCACATGAAGAAAACAAAAGTCTTCTTTTACTCCACCCATCTCTTCTACTAAATCAACTGAAAACTCTTTTGTTGTTTTGTAAATATCAGAATCGACACCTTCAAACAATACTTCAACTGGTTTTTCACTAACAACTCTACCAATTTTTTGTTTAGTCTTCTCATCAAACTTATCAAAACTCGTATTTTCAATTGTGTCCTTAACAAATTTAGCGGGAACAATATTCAAGTCCATACGATTCAGACCTTCAATCCAATATGCTGGACATACAGTTGTTTCTATACCAGCAGTAATACCGATATTATATTTTCCCAAAGCATTAAACTCGTTTGGAACCACAATGTGAATATGTACTTCAGGTTGACGCTCAACTTCAGGTGACTTTAGTAATCTTTTAATAATAGGCTGGTCTTGTGGGTTTTCTTCACTTAAAGCATTTTGTGGTGTACTTCCCCACCTAACTGGCCAGATTCTGACATCATATTTATCTAAATCAATGAGACTTCTACATATATCTCTACTATGTGCCCCATATCCACTTCTTGTTCCTACAGGTGCTGTAACTAAAACCAATGGTTTCATAAATTCTCCTACGCTTGATACATTGTAAATCGTTTTCGAGGTTTCCACTTTTCAAATGCGGTATTCATATGGTCTACAAACCTTTGAGACATATTTTTACACGACATTCCTATTTCCTCTGTCAACATCCACTCACGACCTTTCAATCCGAATGAATTTCTTTTTTCTTTTGGTGTTTCGTACCACTCACGAACACGAGTAGCCATATCTTCCCATCTTGGTCTATCATCAAAGATATAAGGTGTTGGAACCGAACCTTGTACAGAACGACATGCTGGCCATATTGGTTTTACCCATTCACCCCAAGTTAAATCGGCGTTGTGTTCCCATTTATCTTTATCGTGAAATGATACAATTTCTCTATAGTCCTTATATCCAACATGCTTACCATTAAGTTCAAAACCACATTGGTCTTGTAATCCACCAGTAACATTTACGATGATTGGTGTTCCTGCCATTACAGCTTCTGCCGTACCTAAACCGAATCCTTCATTGGACGCTATATTAACTTGAACATCTGCTATGTTGTAAATAAAATTCATTTGTTTATCTTCTAACTTATTGTGAGAAAATATTACATCATAATCAGGACATAAATTATTAACTACTTCAGGTAAATCAGTACCATTGTTATCTATTGGTTGAGTGTGCATAACTAATACACATTTTTCTGCCTTTTCTTTAGATAACCCATCACAAAAAGCTTTGTAACCCATGATGATATCACCAGGTAATTTTCTTCTTATGTTTCTATTATTCCAAAATAAAATAAAGTCGTATTCTTTACCTTTTGTCAATTGTCTCTTGAATCCAAGAAGTTGTTTATATTCTTCACTCTTTTCATCAACAGGATAAAACTTATCTTCAGGTATACCATGTGGTATGTAAGTACAATCCCAATCAGTTCTTGGTTTCTTTTGAGCAACTTGTTCAACGATATTTACTGTTTGTTTTGATATGTTCATAATCAAATCAGAACTCTCATAAAAGAATTCGTTGTATCTTGGATATGGTAAATCATCCCAAATATTATAATAGAATATCGGTATTTGTTGTCTGATTTCATGTTCCATCTGATACAACCAAACCCAAAATCTTGGGTCGGTATAATGTAATATTGCATTAGGTTGTTCAATATTCATTACCTGCCTGA
>Ga0098059_1000223_pt1 | contig 43078 bp, 43 predicted proteins | sample 20_taG_FD_92580 | JGI IMG/M metagenome (GOLD analysis project Ga0098059, IMG submission 92580) | Marine viral communities from the Subarctic Pacific Ocean - 20_ETSP_OMZ_AT15318 metaG | ecosystem: Environmental > Aquatic > Marine > Oceanic | place: Subarctic Pacific Ocean | collected 2015-01-19
GCTCAAAGTAATTCTTAATGAGTGGAGCAATTAAGCTCTCCACTATCATGTCTTGGTTTAAGATGAAGGTGAAATAACCAACCACACGGTTTTCAGCTAAGTTGATTAACCCTATGTTCATACTTCGGTGTGCGTCAAACTCAATCATCGCTCTCCAACGTAAATCAAAGTTGTTTACTTGAATACGCGTGGTAGATCGAATTAGCCCAACGCCATCACATAATAAAGTGCTGTAATTATTGGTAGGTTGGATGCGTCTACGTTCTTTATTGTAGTAAAAGATGCTCTCATCACTAATGCATGGGTCCTTATCAACTGGGGTGTAATAAATCGAGTTGATATATGGATTGTTGGATAAATCGGCTAGAATGCTAATAAGTGTTTCCGGAGAGCGATTGCCTTGCTCAAGAGTAGCTTCTAGATCATCATTAATATTTAAAAGCTTATTAAACGGTGTATAAATTTCATCACGGACAATCAGCGTAATATCTTCGGCTTTTTTGAGCTGCCTTTCATTTTCGCTTTCCGTTACACGATTACGAATATCGTAGAGGCTAAATACATTCATTCCTGTAAGTGCAATAATGGCGCCTAATCCTACCATTAAGAGCAACCAGCGAAGAAATCGATTTCGTGCTAAAGTGTTTTTCGTTTTAAGAATTCTCATCATAGTAAAATATAAGAATCCTTAATCTCATCAATTCGATTTAAGTAAAAATAAGTGAACAAATGGTGACACTTATAGAAAAGAAGGGAGAGCTTATTTGGATAGTTTCTCGAAGTTTTTTTCGATGGACTTCCTTAGTACATCGAATTCAATCGGCTTTACTAAATAATCAAGGTAATTGGTTTCTTTGGCGCGCTCAACATGGTACGGATCTGAGTTACCCGTAATGTAGATTACCGGTACATCTGAGAATTTGCGGATTTCTAACATAGCAGAAATACCATCCATATCGCCTTCCAGTGAGATATCCATTAATATAAGATCAGGATTGATTCGTTTGGCGACTTCTATTGCTGTTTTACCATACACTAGTTCGCCTTCTGCTCCATACCCCAATTTCTCTAAGTAACTCTCGTAAAGTAGGTTAAGGATTAAGTCATCCTCAACAATCATTACGGTTTTCTGCTTTCTGTCCATAATAGAATTATTTTTCTAACCACCAAGACCACATGATAAGGTGAAACGATGATAAAGAAAATTGGAAACATTAAAAATCGAATTTAATCAAACTTAATTAACAAAATGCATTCTAATAATGAAAATGTATCCTTTTGTTAGAGTTGTTCGAGAAGAAATAGATTGGGAAGCGAGGATTTAATTTTTAGCAATAAGACCATGGAATGGCCTTTTGTGACTTTTTTACATTTTGATAAACATCTATCTAATGATTGCGATTTTAGTAAGGTAGATTGGTTAAAATCAATGCATTAAGATTGGGATGGTTGTAATGATAACGCTGTTAAGTAGCTACAATGCAGTAACTTAAAGGAATTATAATGTTTTAAGTCCATTGATAATCGCCAATAAAGTGTTATTCTCTCGACTTAGGCAATGATCTATTGGGTTAGGGTTACGACATTATGGTTCGAAATAGGGAAATAAAGAAGCCGGGGAATTCATTTAAGCGGCTAAATGTGGACAAAAGGATGATGAGTATTCTCGTCGTTTTTGTGGTTCTTGGGATTTTTATGCTTGCCTCCATCGTAGTTACTACAAACTCATTATCGGCGCTGAGAGGTTTTGCTTCCTTTCAAACAGTATGGACCAGTGCTCGTAAAGAAGCTGCTTTTCAACTAGTGAACTACCTCAAAACTAAAGATGAACAGTATAAAACTAAATTCGATAGTTCATTACAGGTCATAAAAAAAGCAGAACATATTCGGCATGAGCTTTTAAAAGACGACACTGACCGAGATACGGTTCGTACCATGTTCTTAGAAACATACACCATACCTTTTGATGTGGATCGTATGATTACCACTTTCGAGAATTTTCATGATTTCCCGGATTTCAAAGAGTCGATAGCAATCTGGGATACTTCAGATCGGTTGATCAAAGACCTTGAGCTCATTTCAGCAACTGCAGATAGTATGTTTTTGCATGGAAGCCCATCTGAAGCTGAAATTGAAGATATGATCAAGCAGGCGGTTTCATTAGATGCAGAACTTACAGGAATGCAATTTCGGCTATCTAGGTCGCTGGCCTCAGGTACTCAGTTCCTGAATTTTATCATTTATGTGGTTACGGTAACGCTTGCAGTAATTCTTATTGTTACTGGCGGAGCACTATTATTCCGGTTCATGAGTAGTTTAGGGAAATGGAAACGAGAGATTGAATTTAGTGAGCAACAGTTTAGATCCCTGTTCGATCACAACCCAAATGCGGTTTTCTCTGTATCTATGGAAGGTAAAATTATGGATGCCAATGCTGCCCTAGAGAAAACACTTGGTTATTCATTAGAGGTCATTAAACGAGCAAATGTGGCTCAATTCATAAAGAAGTCGGAATTAGATAAAGTGCTGACCTATTTCGAACTTACTGTAAAGGGAGAACCACAAACTTATGAAACGGTGGTGTTGCACCATAACCACAATGAGGTGTTTGTTGAGGTAACTACCGTGCCTATTATTATTGATGGAGTGATGCAGGGTGTGTACGGAATTGTACACGACATTACAGAACGAAAGCTTTCTGATAAGGTAATTAAGGATCAGCTTGTAGAAAAAACGCATCTGTTAAGTGAAATCCATGATCGCGTTAAAAACAACCTAGCTCTTGTAAGTACATTAATTCAGCTTCAACATAATGCACTCGAGCATCCAGAATTAGACCTCCATTACCACAATACCTTATCTCGAATTCGATCTATGGCTCTTATTCATGAACAGCTATACCATAACGAGAATTTTTCGAGCATTAAAATTAATGACTATATAAAAACGCTTACGGATAGTTTGATTAAGAAATATCAGATCAATCCAAGTGAGTTAGAGTTAAATATAGAAGTGGAAGAGGTAGTATTGGGTATCCGTCAAGCAATTCCAACAGGACTATTGTTAAATGAATTGCTCACCAATGCTTTTAAGCATGGATTAAAAGACGGTAAGGAGCTATTGGTATTTCTTTAAAGCAACAAGATGGGCATATCCGCTTACAGGTGGTAGATCATGGAGTAGGCTTACCCGTTAATTATGATTTTAAAAAACCTAAAACGCTTGGCCTTCGCCTGGTGAGCGTATTGATCAAGCAGCTTCAAGCTGATATGGTAGTGGCGAATAGTAAAGGAGTTGATTACAACATTCAGTACAAGATTCAGGATATAAAAACTCAACGCTTTATTCAAAAGCCAAAGCTTGCACTCAACTGAGCTAGTAGAGATTAAGTATTAGCGGATGTGTTGTAATTGATTTTGCCATTCGCTGTTCCCAACGGGGACGTTGGGAACGAGATGAAAGGGACCCAAAGATGTTTTAAGTCTGTGACTTAAAACTAGCAGTATCGCAAGTCTATGACTTGCATTAAGAGCTAAATTCTATAGATTTAGCGAGTGCCTTTCAAAATTTATAACTACACTAAATGATATGGGGTTTCTATTAAACCACTTTTAAGGATTACTCTTGTTTTTTGAGTTAATATCTGAGCAATAAGGATGTAATTGAGTAAATAAATTAGACTGAGATGATGAAAGATAATATTTACATAAAGCTTGTACGGGCAACATCTGGAGAAACTTTCGATCAATTCTATTTAGATGAGTTCATCGAAAAAATGTTGATCTATAACAAGGTTATAGTGAGTTCACAAAGACTAAATGAAGTTGTCTTTTTCATTCAAAATTTCGGATTGGATCAAACAATAGAGCTACTTAAAAGTGGATGTATCGAGTTTCACAATGATATAATGCAGGTTGCCTCATTTAACGATGCAGGTAATGAAAAAGCTAAACGATGCAGAATGAATATAGCGTCAGTCTATCAAGAGAAGCATTTACCAGGATGTTTGACCAAAATTCAAAAAGAGACCGGGCTTAATAGAAGAAAGTTTAGAGTTCTAGAGAGAGAATTATTGCCACTAGTAAAAGTTTATCCGGACGAAGTTCATGGTGAACATTTTACTCAGTTTCATAATGATATCGTAAATAATCTCAATACAGTTAAAGCTTCTATATCCGGTAGAATTAAACTTAAGAGTGGTATTGATGTGCCTGTTCAAGATATAAGGTTTGAAATAGTAGAAAAATCAAGTGGTATATATACATATGATACTAATGTCGATAAATTATTGAGTATTACGGAAGAGGAAAGGCATAGTATAATTGTAAGTTCGCTTCTTGCCTTTGATAGTTTTAATCAAAGATTTCTTGAGATGAAATTTTTTGATGCAATCAATGGATTTAATGAATTCAATAAAGAGATTCTTGAAGGGAAGGTTAAATTCTTATATGAATCGATCAATGTGAATGAGCCTATAGATAATTTAAGGCGGGTAATTGAATTTTCAGGATTACCTAGCTTTGAAGAAATCGAACCAGGAAAGTTCGATTTAACAGAACTATTGAAGTTAAAAGGTTCGAAAGAAATAAAGGGGTTTAGAAGTTGGCTTGAGGATACTGCTGGCGCTTCGGACGACGAAATAAATGAAATGATTAGTTCCTTTAAGGCTAAAGCTGGAGAATTTTATAACTCCAAAGCCGGGAAAATTTTGAGGTTTTTTATTACAACTGGTAGCGACTTCATCATACCCTTTTCAGGAGCTGGTCTAGGTTTGATCGATAATTTTTTATTAGAGAGAGTTTTGCCTGATAATCAAGCTCTTGCTTTTTTGAACAATAAGGTTCCCTTAATCTATAAAGATTGATTAAACAGAACGTCTAATAATTGTTTTACCCCAAAGATGTTTTAAGTCTGTGACTTAAATCTAGCAGTATCGCAAGTCTATGACTTGCATTAAGAGCTAAATTCTATAGATTTAGCGAGTGCCTTTCAAAAAATATAACTACGTAAGTGATGGAAGTCTGGAGACTTCCTAATCTATGCCTTTTAAGTTGCAAACTTAAAAGATCGTCGGGAATTCAAATTTGGCTAACATAGATGGAATAGATGTTTACAGTTACCACTTAAGGCCTTCGTATGAAGGTGGATTGAGAGGACATAGCGTAAATACATATCTAGATTATTTAGTTGATTATTTTAGAAGTCTTGGTATTAACGTTACAGTCAGGGAGTGATAATTATGATTGGTATTCATGCAAGAAATATATTTTTGATAATGCTTTCAGGCTTAATAAGTTTGGGTATTTCGTTTGCTCGGGACTTAGATGCTCTTGGATTAGGGGCTCTATATTATCTTTATATGCCAGTATTAATATGTTTAGGAACAATCTTTATTTACTTAATTGGTGTAACGTCCACGAAAGAAAAACTGAAATTATTATTAATTGGCTGTACGACTATAAATATAATTGCAGGCTTAGTTCTTAGATTCACAACCTTTTAATTTTTAACTATTACGAACGATAAATCCAAATTCAAAGCCTCGGCAATCTGTCGGTGCTTTTTTTGGTGTTACTGAATGGCTTTAAGCTTGGTACCAAAGATGTTTTAAGTCTGTGACTTAAAACTAGCAGTAAGATCTAAATTCGATAGATTTAGCGAGTGCCTTTCGAAACTTATAACTATGCAAGTGATGGAAGTCAGGAGACATCCTAACCTAGGCCATTTAAGTTGCAAACTTAAAAGATCGGGGGGGTGGCTCAGTATTCGTCAAAGGGTACTAAAAACAAAAAAGCCTTGTAAAACAGAAGTTCTACAAGGCTTTGTACCGCAGGCCGGACTCGAACCGGCACTCGAATACTATTCGAATTGGATTTTAAGTCCAACGTGTCTACCAATTCCACCACTGCGGCATTGTGTTGGTGACAAGGCGCCAAATATACAACTTTAAATTGCACTAGTTCAACGATGAATTAAAGAAATTTCGCCTTGTTTCAAGATGTGGGTTTTGTAAATTTCAACTTCATCAAAAGAAACGCGATATATTATGCTTAAACGACTTTTTACCTTATTTGCCCTCGTACTTTTTACAAGCCCAGTATTTGCTCAATTTGAAATTGGAGCTTCTTATGAATTACGAGATGAAGATCCACAAAGCGGACTGGGACTTCGTGTAGAGTCTGGAATTTTAAACAGTGTGCCATTGATTAACTTTGGGCTTCGTGCGCATTTCAGTTATTTCAGTGACGAAAACACGGTGAACAGAGATACCTTTAGTTACGACCGTGATATTCAGAACTATGATTATGGCGTTGCACTTACCGCTGGTATGGGCGTTGGACTGGTAGAACCTTATGTTGGATTAGGCCTAGGTTCAGAAACAGTGGATTTAAAAACCAGTGATTTTCAAGGAGCTGGTCAACGTCCACAAAATGATCGTGAGTCGAATATCTACTGGAATACATTTGCAGGTGCGAAGGTGACCATCATCCCGCTAGTAAAGCCCTTTGTTGAATACCGATTTACAGGACGCGATTTAGAGATGCCCGACTTAGAAGATAAAACAGGCCGAATTATGTTTGGCGTGGTGTTGAGTCTCTAATTTGAATGAATTTCATATAGCGGTTGTGTTTAAACATGACCGCTTTTTTTATATCTCTCTAATAAAGTGGCATTCTTTTAGAAATACACTTAATTGTAAGTATAGTTAAACGATAACACTCCATAGTGAATGAGTAAAGTTCAAGAAATACATAGAAACGAATTAGCCGAGTACAAACTCAAAAAGGCTCAGAAAGAAGATCTGAAGCAGCTGCTAGAGGTATGTGAGCAATATATTGGAGACGTTAATCGGGAACAGATAGAGAAAGCGTTCAAGCTTTGCTATATGTCGCATCAAGGTATGACGCGCGCATCAGGCGAGCCTTATTACTATCACCCTGTTGAAGTGGCGAAGATTGTAGCCAAAGAAATTAACATTGATGATGTATCGGTGATAGCAGCACTCTTGCATGATACTGTGGAAGACACTCCCGTTACTATCGAAGATATTGAGTACTGGTTTGGTGAAGAAGTGGCCATTATTATTAATGGGGTAACGAAGATAGAAGGCGTTTTTAAAAGCCGAGATAGCAAGCAAGCTGAAGCTTTTATGAAGTTGTTGCTCTCTATGGCGGAAGATATTCGTGTGGTGCTTATAAAATTCGCTGATCGACTTCATAACATGCGAACCATCAATCACCTGAAGCGAGAAAAGCAGCTAAAGATTGCGAATGAAACAAAGCAGCTATATGCTCCACTTGCTCATCGATTTGGTCTATTCCGTATCAAAAATGAGTTAGAAGATCTCTGTTTTAAAGCCATCGACCCAACTTCATATAAGTTTGTTGCTCGGAAACTTCGTGAGAAAAAAGAATCGAGAGAAGAATTTGTACTTGAATTCATGACACCGGTTCAAAAAGAATTAGAAGAGCTGGGATACAACTTCGAAATTAAAGGAAGGCCAAAGCATATTTATTCTATTTATAAGAAGATGCAGCGGCAACAAAAACCATTCGAAGAGATATATGACCTCTTTGCCATTCGCGTAATTTTAGAAGATCCGCATACTAAGGAAGATTGTTGGAGAGTATATTCCATATTCACAGATTGGTATACCCCAATCCCAGAACGCTTCAGAGATTTTATATCGGTTCCAAAGGCGAACGGTTATCAGTCGCTCCATACAACGGTGATTACCAATAGAGGGAAAAAAGTTGAAGTTCAAATTCGAACTCGGAAGATGGATGATATTGCCGAGAAAGGACTTGCAGCACACTGGAAGTACAAAGAAGGCGAGCAGCAAGGCTCGGAAAGTTTAGACCGTTTTGTGAATTGGGTTAGAGATGTATTGGATAATCCACGCCCAGACGCGGCCACCGATTTCGTGAAAGATTTTCAACTCAATCTATATCAAGATGAGTTGTATGTGTTCACCCCAAAAGGTGAGTTAATTACCTTGCCACATAATGCTACGGCTATAGATTTTGCCTTCGATATACATAGCGAAGTGGGTGAAAGGGCCATGGCGGCGAAAGTAAATGGTAAGCTGGTGCCCTTGCGCCAAAAGCTGAATAATGGTGATCAGGTTGAAATAATTACAGGTAACAAGATCAATCTAAATGTAGATTGGATTGATGATGTGGTTACTCATAAGGCGAAGTCTAGAATTCGTCAATATATCAAGCAGAAGCAAAGGGCGGTAGCTGAGGAAGGACGTGAGCTGTGGATTAAAAGAGCAGAGCGTGGCAAAGTTGAGATATCAGATCAAGAGCTTACAAAGTTTGCTAAGATGTTTGATTATGAAACAACTCAGGGTCTCTTTTTTGATATAGGAACGGGTGGCTTTGATGTAAACAAACTCTTTCGTGAGGTTAAGAAGTACAAGAGCACGGGGCGTATTGAAGAAGAAGCGGCGGATGCCTCTGAAAGTGGAGGGAAGTCGGAGGAAGAAATTCAAGAAGATTACATCAACGCAGCTAGAGCGGTAGGAGATGGGAAGTCGCTAATTATAAATGGCGAGTTGAGTAATGTGAAGTATTCCTATGCACATTGTTGCAACCCAATTCCTGGTGATGATGTAATTGGTTTTATAAGTAGAACTGGTGATATCAAGATTCATCGAGCAATGTGTAATAACGCTCTTCATTTATTAGATACGGAAGGCGAGCGTATAGTAGATGTGAGCTGGGCTAAGAATATTGAGAATCACTTCTTAGGCGCTATTAAAGTGATTGGTGAAGACCGTGTGGGAATGATCAATGATATCACTGACGTACTCTCAAAGTCGCTGAGTACGAACATGAAAAGTTTAAATGTGAGTAGTGATAGTGGCATGTTTGAAGGTATTATCTCCTTGTATGTTCAAGGCTTACCACATCTGAAAAAAATTATGAAACGATTAGAGCGAGTTGAAGGTGTAAAAAGTGTTCTTAGGTACGAATAACTATAGCATTATTAATTTTTAGGAATGCATGGTTGTAACTATATTACACCAATGATTAGGATTCGCTTTAGGTTAGAGCTTAAGGAGCAAATAAAAAAATACATACATTTGCGAAATAATAATCAGGAAGGACCGTGTGAGAAAATCTCACACATAATTAAATACTATATACTACTATGATGACATATACCAAACGTGACGTGGTACGACGCGTGGCAGAGGCTATGGACGAGCCAATGATTAAAGTAGAACCATGGGTAGATTCAGTAATAGACTCATTAAGAAGTATTATGCTATCCGCAGATACTGAGTGTAGAATCGAAATCCGTGACTTTGGGGTGCTTGAGGTTAAAGAAACTAAAGCTAAGCCTAAGGCTAGAAACCCAAAAACGAATGAAGTAATCTACGTGCCGGCACATCGTAAAACTCACTTCAAACCAAGTAAATTGCTTAAGGAATTCTTGCGTCAACCTCTAGAAGACGTAAAGAAGAAATAATCTGTGCAAAACTATGCACGTTTAATCGGTATTGATGTAGGCCTCAAGCGAGTGGGCCTTGCTCAAACTGATTTACTTAAAACTATAGCCTCTCCAGTAGGGACTTATTCGCCTAGCGATGTATTTGAAGAAGTAGATCGCATAGTCGAAGGGTCTCCTGTTGAGGCTTTTATTATAGGATGGCCTTTAACCCCCAATGGCGATGAAGGACCAGCTACTAAAATGGTTCAACGCTTTATAGCTAAACTAGAAAAAGCACATCCTAACATTCCTATCATCAAAGTGGACGAACGCTATACCTCAAACAAAGCCAAAGATTTGATGTTGGAAATTGGCGTGCCAAAAAAGAAACGAAGGCAGAAAGAACGTGTGGATAGAATTGCTGCAGCCCTTATCTTACAGCGATATTTAGATGAACATCAATGAAAGAACTCCATGCCCATTTTACCCATTGTAACTTATAATGATCCTGTTTTAAGAGAACCTACTGAACGTGTAACAGCAGTATCTGCATCTATCGAAAAATTGATAGATGATATGTTAGAGACTATGTACAATTCTGATGGAGTAGGACTAGCGGCTCCTCAAGTGGGTGTTTCACTAAAACTTTTTGTGATGGATGGTGACCCCGTTTTAGAAGAAGATGAAGAGACATACGGGCCATTAGTATTTATAAATCCTGAGATTATCGAAAAAAAAGGAAGTAATGTAGCCATGGATGAAGGGTGTTTAAGTATACCTGACATCCGAGAAAAAGTATTTAGGCCTGATACCATCGTAATTAAGTACAAAGACCGAAATTTCGAGGAGCAGATTCAGGAGTTTGATGGTTGGATGTCTAGAATTATCCAACATGAGTATGATCATCTAAACGGTATTCTATTTATTGATTACCTCAGTGCATTTAAAAAGCGCATGATAAAGGGTGAATTACAGGCAATAGATCAAGGAGATATAGAACCGAGCTATCCCATAGTTCCAAAAACAGAGGGCTAAAATGAATATCGTTTTCATGGGATCGCCCGATTTTGCTATTCCAAGTCTGGAGAAGCTACATCAATCTCATCATACCATAAAAGCGGTGGTGAGTAATGTAGATAAACGTAGAGGAAGAGGTAAGGAAACGGCTCCAACACCCGTTAAAGCCAAGGCACTTGAATTAGGGCTAGATGTGATTGAAGTTGAAGACCTCAAGTCGACTTCATTTGAGGAACAGCTAAAAGCTTGTGAAGCTGACTTGTTTGTAGTAGTGGCTTTTAGAGTGCTTCCAACAAATATCTTAGAGATCCCAAAAATTGGTAGTGTAAATTTACACGCTTCCCTATTACCGAAATATAGAGGGGCTGCTCCCATACATTGGGCGGTAATGAATGGAGAAAGAGAAACAGGATGTACGATTTTCTTTCTAGATGAAAGAGTGGATACGGGAAATATCATCACTCAACGTACTCTAAGCATTTCAGAAGATGAGACAACAGGTGAGGTTTACGAGCGATTAATGAATGAGGGCAGCGATGAGCTTCTTCATGCCGTAAATTTAATTGAAAAGGGAGCGTATGAATTGCAATCTCAAGACGATTCACTTGCTACCCCGGCCCCTAAGTTGTTTAATGATAACACACGTATAGTATTTGAAAAATCTGCTAAAGAAGTTCATAATTTTATTCGTGGATTAAACCCCTTTCCTTCAGCGTGGACCACTTTAGACGATAAAAAAGTGAAGATTCACCGCACCAAACTGTTTCCAGAAATATCGGTTAAGCCAAGTACATTGAAGGAACATGATGGACGACTACTAGTTGGTACGGGAAGTCATGCACTTGAAGTATTAGAGATTCAGCTACCGGGTAAGAGAAAAATGACGGGCGTTGAATATCTGAACGGATATGGTGCAAATGGTGCTTTTGTATAAGTAGCTGAAAAGTTGTCAAAGATTTAATTTGAGAAATTTGGCGCGTTTTTTATCATCACGCAAAATAAATGAATAGGTATTTACATGGATAAACCAGCTTTAATTTTAGCGGCGAAATCAGGAGATGTCCAAGAAGTAAAAAACCTTCTGGGCAAAAAAGTAGATGTGAATGAGACTAACAGAAGTGGAGCCACTGCGCTCATCACCGCTTCTGAGAAAAACCATTTTGAAATCGTGAAGCTTCTTGTTGAAGCGGGTGCAGATACTGAAATGGAAACTAAAATGGGTGGTACGGCACTGAATAAAGCCGCAGAGAACGGTAATATTGAGATGATGCAGTATTTGCTTGATAAAGGTACTGCTATCGGTGATCTCGCATTGATTGTAGCGGCACGTTCAGGGAATGTAGAATCGGTTGAGTTCTTAATTGAGAAAGGAGCGAATGTTGATGCACAACAACGTTGGGGACATACCGCATTGATGCTTGCTGCAAAAAATGGACATCATGAAGTAGTAAAGCTGCTTATAGCATCCGGCGCTGATGTTAAACTTCGTGATAAAAATGGTGATACTGCCATGATGATTGCTACAGAGAATGAGCATGACGATGTTGCTTTGCTTCTAAAACGAGCAGGTGCGATTGCAGAAGTAAAACCACCAAAAGAAAAGAAACCTCAAGTAGTTGAGGAAGATGATGACGACGATGAGTTGGAAGATACCCCTGATGTTGATGATCTAGTATCAGAAGACGATGGCCCAGATGAAGTTGAGCTGGATTAAGCGCTTTTATTCTTATCAAAAAAACTTCAGAAGCTCTCAAAATATTGAGGGCTTTTTTTATGACTTGAAGTGCCATATTTCGAGGTATAATGGGCTTTATAAGACGTTGAAATATGCTTGTTCATACACATTGAAAATGGGAATAAGTAGTGGTAATTTTAGGGCCTCACAAATATTAATTGCGTTGAGTTTACCATGTTGGCAAAATCAACCAATCACTTTTTAAATACAGGTTCTAACATGTCTAAAATTAAAGTCGGAATTAACGGATTTGGTCGCATCGGACGAATGGTTGCTCGTTCTATCCTTTCGCGATACAGCGATAAAATCGACATCGTAGGTGTAAACGATCTTACGGATACTAAAACACTTGCTCATCTCTTTAAGTACGATTCATCTCAAGGTACTTTTGATGGTACTGTTTCTGTGGATGGAGATACTATTACTTTAAACGATATGAGTTTTAAAGTTACTGCTGAGAGAGACCCTGCGAACCTGAACTGGGGTGATTTAGGCGTTGATGTTGTAGTTGAATCAACAGGATTTTTTGTAGACAAAGAAAGTGCTAGCAAGCACATTGAAGCTGGAGCCAAAAAGGTAATTATTTCTGCACCAGGTAAAGGTGGTGTTAAAACAGTTGTTCTTGGTGTAAACGAAGAAGTGATTGATGCCGAAACTGAAATTTATTCGAATGCTAGTTGTACTACCAACTGCTTGGCGCCAATGGTGAAAGTATTAGATGATGCTTTTGGTGTTAAAAAAGGATTTATGACTACGGTTCATGCTTACACAGGTGACCAGCGCATCCTAGATGCTCCTCATAAAGATCTAAGAAGAGCAAGAGCTGCAGCAATCAATATTATTCCTACTTCAACAGGTGCTGCTAAGGCCGTAGGCTTAGTACTTCCTCACTTAGATGGAAAGCTTGATGGTGGCGCTGTTCGTGTTCCAACACCAACAGGTTCATTAACTGATTTTGTTTGTGAAGTAAACAAAGAAACTACTGCTGAAGAAGTAAATGCTGCTTTTAAAGCTGCTGCTGAAGGCGCTTACAAAGGTATTATTGAGTACACAGAAGATCCTATTGTATCAATGGATATTGTTGGAAATACTCATTCAAATATCTTCGATAGTCAGCTTACTAAAGTTGACGGTACCTTAGTGAAAGTTATCGGTTGGTACGATAACGAAGCAGGCTACTCGATGAGAACTGCGGATTTAATCACTCGTATCTAATAAGCAGTTAGCTTTAGTTAGAGAATTTAAAGCCCTATCAATTGTTGGTAGGGCTTTTTTTATTACAATATTCAGCATTTAATTGTATCAAAAATCAATATCATTGCGCATCCATTAAGTTAAATCTATTATGAAAAAAGTCTTTTTATTTTTGAGTGTTTTAGCCCTTTATATGGCTTGCGCTCCATCAGAACCAACCACACTAAATACCAATCAACTAGTTGAAGACCTGAAAGTGATTTCATCGGATGAGATGGAAGGTCGACGCACAGGAACTCCTGGCAATGAAAAAGCTAGAAATTATTTAGTTGAACGTTTTACCGCTGTAGGAGCAACTCCTTTTCAAGGTAGTTATACGCACGAATTCACATTCACCAATCGTCGCTCGCAAGAAGAGATGACGGGTGTAAATGTAATTGCTGAAGTGGAGGGAATGAGTGATTCTGTAATTGTAATTACGGCTCATTACGACCATTTAGGAAAGCGCGACTCTCTTATTTTTAATGGGGCAGATGATGACGCTTCTGGTACGGCCGCACTCATAACATTAGCTGAGTATTTTGCGAAAGAGAAGCCAAATCATACCCTCGTATTCGCAGCATTTGATGCGGAAGAAATGGGGCTTCAAGGAGCAAGAGCTTTTGTGGAAGATTCTGTATTCCTAGATAAAGTAGTGCTGAATATTAACATGGACATGATTAGCAATAACGACAAAAATGAGTTGTATGCTGCCGGTACTTATCACTACCCAGATACGAAGCCAGTATTAGAGTCTATCGAAACAGGTGATATTAATTTACTTTTTGGCCACGATACACCTGACCTAGGTTATAACGATTGGACGAATTCCTCAGATCATGGTGCTTTTCATGCAAAAGGAGTTCCATTTGTTTACTTCGGTGTAGAAGATCACCCGTACTACCACAAAGACACCGATGAGTTTGAAGTAGTGCCTATAGAGTTTTATAAAAAGTCGGTTCAGGTTATTCTGAATGCAATTTTAGCCTTCGATGCCCAATAAAAAGCAGGGTATCTAGAAAATAATAAAGGTGATTTCTTAGCTAATAAGAAATCACCTTTAATTATGTAAGGTATTCTAAAGTGGATTAGTAAAACTTACGTAAGTAGCTCGTACATTCTTTGCATTCCTTTCCATCTTTACGAGCCTCTTCTTCAGTTTCAAAACCTTGAGTGGAATGGGCTTCGATATCCCCATCTTTATTCACTCTTCTCCATCTCCATTCTTCTTTAACATCTTGGTATAACTCGCACTTAGCCATATATAAGTCTTTGATTTATTGAATCTTATCAACCCACAACATACTAAATGCAGTACCGAAGGGCAAAAAAGGCCTTAAATAGACCTTTTTTAATTACTTAATCTCGTAGTCGTAACTAATTTCTGAGCCTTTCTCTAAAGCCTTAGAAACAGAACAGTATTTGGTGATTGAAAGCTCTAGTGCGCGTTCAACTTTTTTAGGATCCAGTTCACCCGATAACACAAAGTGCATGTGAATGGACTTATACTCGGAGTATCCAACTTCATTTTTTTGGCGATCTCCATCAACCTCAACGGTAAGGTCGGTAAGCTTCTGCTTTTGCTTTTCTAATATTGAAATAACATCGATAGCGCTACACCCACCGATTCCTGCTAATAGTAATTGCATAGGGCTCATACCACCCTCAAGGCCTCCAATTTTACGATCTCCATCTATGCGAATTACACCGCCTTCTTCATTATTTGCTTCCATGTGGAAGTCTTTTTGTAACCAGTTTACTGTAACGCTCATATCTTTGAATTCTTAATTAAAGGGTAGTTGAAGGTACTAACATTGGGAGAGTGAATAAAGCATTAGTACGGCATGCATTCTGAACTTATTAGATTCTTATTTGGAATAAAGACAGCTTCTTATAAATTCAGAGAAAATTTAAAGGACATGATGAAAAAATCATTATCTGCTTTTTTATTACTTACAGTGGTTAGCTGTTCCACTAAAAAGGAAGACATCATCCGTGTTTTCCCAAAACCTGATTATAAACTATCCCAAGATCAGACCCACAACCGTTGGAGTAGCACTATTGAACCAGTACTAAGAGTACCTTCTGGTTCAGTAATAGAAGTTGAAACTGAAGAAGCATCAGATAAACAATTAGACATTAATTCGACGCTAGAAGATTTACAGAATCTAAGCTTCGATCCCATTCACCCACTTACAGGTCCTGTTTATGTAGAAGAAGCTAAACCGGGAGATGTGTTAAAGGTGACCTTACATCATATTGAAATGAAAGATTGGGGTTGGACAGCCATTGTGCCAGGATTCGGTTTTTTAGCGGAAGAATTTACGGATCCCTATTTAAAGACATTTAGGTTGGGACCGAATCGTGATTTCGCCTTTTTTAATGATGACATTCGGATTCCGTTGAAGCCTTTTCCGGGTGTGATGGGAGTGGCTCCTGCAACCACAGACTCACTTTCAACCATTCCTCCAAGGAAGAACGGTGGAAATATGGATGATCCAAATATGACGGCAGGTACGGTAGTATATTTCCCAGTACTAGTGGAAGGGGCTTTATTTTCAATCGGTGATACTCATGCCGCTCAAGGTTTAGGTGAAGTATGTGGAACAGCTATTGAAGCACCTATGAAGATTATTTATGAGGTAGAGGTGATAAAAAATGGAAGAACCATTGAAGAGCCTCAATACGAAACAGATGAGTACTATGCAGTAACAGGGTTTGGTTCCACCATAGATGAAGCGGCAAAGAAAGCTACAAGGTACATGATTGATTACTTAGTGGATGAAAAAGGGATGTCGCGTAATGATGCCTATGCTTTATGTTCGTTAGCAGGGGATTTGAAAATTGCCGAAGTAGTGGATGCACCCCACATGCTAGTTACAATGCATATGCCCAAAGATATTTTTGTGAAAAGTAAATAAGCGGGCTCTAAAAAAGAGAATTATTCTCTATAGTGACCACTTATTTAGTCGATAAGAGATTCAATTTTGCGAGTTAAATAGTCACAGAGAAAACAATAGAGATCGTATGTCAAAAAAAGTTACTCCCTTTATATCGGCAGATGAAAACCTGCCTCAAATTACATTTAAAGCAATAATATTGGGTTTTGTGCTTTCAGCAATACTTGCTGGAGCCAATGCATATTTAGGATTGAAAGTAGGGATGACTGTTTCTGCTTCTATTCCTGCTGCAGTTATATCAATGGCTGTACTTAAGCTGTTCAAGAACTCCAATATACTGGAGAACAATATTGTTCAAACAGCGGCATCAGCGGGTGAGTCTTTAGCTGCCGGAGCTATATTCACATTACCAGCGTTAATTTTACTTCATTACTGGATGGACTTCCCATTCGTGCAAACTGCGGCTATCTGTATGTTTGGAGGTATACTTGGGGTGTTATTTACCATTCCATTGCGACGAGCCTTAATTGTTGAAAGTGAGCTACAATTCCCAGAAGGGGTAGCTACAGGTGAAGTTCTAAAAGCTGGAACAGCAGGCGGAGAAGGTGTAAAAGCAATAGCTCAAGCGGGTATAGCTGCGGCACTTTTTAAATTAGGGCAAACAGGACTAAAGATTTTTGGAGGGTCGATTGGCGGCTCTGTTAAAGCTGGGAAATCAATATTTGGTTTAGGTGCTGATTTATCTGTGGCATTGTTAGCAGTAGGTTACATTGTTGGGTTGAACATCGCAGTACTGATTTTTGCTGGGGGTGTTATTTCTTGGTTAATCGGTATTCCTATCTATATGGCGGTTGCTGATCCTGCTGAAGTGGCTGGAATAGTTGGGGGTGCAACGGGCTACGATGCAGCACTTAGTATATGGAGCCAAAAAATTCGATACATCGGTGTTGGTGCCATGGTTGTTGGAGGGGTTTGGGCACTCGTCTCTCTAGCTAAACCACTTAGGGATGGCATTATCTCGAGTTTGAATGCGGTTAAAAAGCTCAAAGAAAAAGGAAGAGGTGCAATTCCTCGTACCGAACAGGATATGCCAATTACTGGCGTATTATGGGGTATACTTAGTTTAGCGGTCCCCATATTCATTGTATTCATTTATGTAATTGATGTAGATCATTTAAATGTGGCAAGTAGTACATATTGGATGGCGATGGTATTCGGTGTGGTGTTCTCGTTAGTAGCTGGATTCTTGTTCTCTTCTGTAGCAGGTTATATGGCGGGCCTTGTAGGTTCTTCAAATAACCCGATTTCAGGAGTAACCATAGCCACCGTATTAGCCGCTTCACTTTTACTATTAGCTATATTAGGTAGCCAAGTGGATTTCGGTACAGATGTAGCTAAAGCACAATCAGCGGCAGCCGCTGCTATTATAATAGGTGCGATGGTGGCTTGTGCCGCGGCCCTAGCAGGCGATAACCTGCAAGATCTAAAGGCAGGTCAACTGGTGGGTGCAACACCGTATAAACAGCAAATCATGCAGATTGTTGGTGTTATTGCAGCAGCTCTTGTAATAGCTCCGATTTTGAGTCTATTATTTAATGCCTATGGTTTAGGTGGAATCTTCCCTCGTGAGGGAATGAATCCAGATGAGATGTTAACCGCTCCTCAAGCTACTTTGATGCAGTCTGTGGCTGAAGGAGTTTTCTCTCGAAATCTAGAATGGACCATGATCATTATAGGTGGATTTGTAGCAGTAGCTAATATTATCATCGATCAAGTGCTGAAGGCAAAAGGAAGTAACTTTAGAGCTCCTGTACTAGCTGTGGCTGTTGGTATCTATCTACCCATTGAGCTTTCACTACCTATCTTTATTGGTGGTTTAATTGCATGGGGTGCTACTAAAACAGTTCGAAAATTTGCTAAGCAAAATAATGAAAACGTGGAAGAAGCAGTTGAGAAAGCATCACAACGTGGATTATTATTCTCATCTGGTTTGATTACAGGTGAAGCTTTAATAGGTATTATTTTAGCGATTCCATTTGCGATTATGGAAAGCACCGAAGCCCTCCGAATTATGCCGGCTGAGTACAGTACGCTTGCTGAAGTGCTGGGAGTTTGGGTACTGGGTGGCTTTATGATCTGGTTGTACAAACTGGTAGTACAGGGCAAGTCGAGTAAAAAAACAGCCTAATCCAATAGCATAAATTTGCAGAAACAAAAAAACTCCCAAGCTTCACAGTTTGGGAGTTTTTTTATGAGTGGCTAATTTTTATTCGCCAATATGTTTGTGATTGCCTTTGCCATGACGTTTGCGAAGCAATTTAATCACCTTATGAAACGGAATTTCTTTTTCAGCTAACAATAGCATTAAGTGAAAAAGTAAATCAGCTGATTCCGCTATAGTCTCTTTATCATCATCATTTTTAGATGCAATAACAGTTTCTACGGCTTCTTCACCTACTTTCTGTGCGATCTTATCAAGACCTTTTTTAAACATTGAAGTGGTATACGAACCTTTGGGCATTTCTTCCTTCCGTTCATACAGAAGGTTTTCAAGCTCTACCAGGAATTCATAATCTTTTTGCGTGAGGTTTTTTGATACGCTCATGTACTCTAATTCTATTTTAGATTCGGTTTAAGGTCAGGATTTTAGATTCGTTACACAATGGAAAGTGTAAACTTAATAAAGACCTAATATTGAATAGTTAAATGCGAACTGCGATTCCCGCTTGTTTCATTTGATGTTTGAGGTCAGCAATTTCAATTTCTTTAAAGTGAAAAATACTCGCAGCTAAAACCGCATCTGATTTAGCTTGAATGATTGCGTCGATACAATGATCTACAGTACCAGCGCCACCACTTGCAATAACAGGGATGGAAAGCTTCTCATTTACGAGTTTCAATAATTCGAGATCAAAACCTTGTTTGGTCCCGTCTCTGTCCATCGAAGTTAGCAAAATTTCACCGGCACCACGTTGTTCCGTTTCAACCATCCATTCAAGGGCGTCTAATCCGGTGTTTTCGGTTCCACCTTTCACAAATACGTCCCAAGAATCGCCTACTCGTTTAGCATCTACAGCCGCTACAATAGCTTGAGCTCCGAATGCCTCTGAAGCACGATTAATTAAATCTGGATCTCTAACAATGCTGCTGTTGAGTGAAACTTTATCAGCTCCGGCTTTGAGTAAAGCTTCAATTTCGTCAACAGATTTGATACCTCCACCAACTGTAAATGGGATATTGATTTGGCTAGCTATTCGCTTTACCAATTCGATCAGTGTTTTACGTTTTTCGAGGGTGGCCGTGATGTCTAGAAACACTAATTCATCAGCTCCTTCTTCCGAATAGCGCTGTGCTAATTCTACAGGATCTCCTGCGTCGCGAAGCCCTTCAAAATTAACACCTTTAACTGTTCTGCCGTTTTTAATATCTAGGCAGGGAATAACTCTTTTAGTAAGCATATTTAGTCTGATTCAATGGCGTCAAATATACAAAACTCTAGCTTTCGATAATGTTATTAATTGTTTGTTAACAAGAAGGGTAGTGTAGCATTAAGAGCGAGTAAGTACCAAATACCACAACAGTGATAAATGGGGGGATTGAGTATTAAGGAAGGTTAGGAAATGGAAACAAAATCTAAATAATGCTGTTTAAAGGCTCAAACATGAATAAATCAAAGACTATGAAATCCTTATTTAAAATTACAGCTACTTTATTTTGTGCACTATTTTTAATGAACACAGCCCAAGCTCAAGATGGCTTCTTCTCTAATGCTAAGACCTTGGAAAAAGGAAGTGGAGCCATTGGTTTACAGCCGGTATTTTTAACGGCTCAAGATGACTTTATGTTCATCCTACGTGGTGCTTATGGTATACAGCACGGTGTAACTGGACACTTAAAATTAGGTGTATTTGAAGATGAAACATATTTCGGTGGTCATTTTGAAACAGCATTGAATCGCCATTCTGAAAGCGATGTTAATGTAGCCGCACTAGCAGGACTGTACACTTATAACGATTTAGGGCTTAAATTCGGTTTAAATCTAAGTACCGACATCGAGCCTGTGAGTATTTACACAGGTGTGAATTACCAGCCACTTTTTGCTAGTGAAACCATTCACAGTATTACCATCCCAGTAGGTTTTGATATTCACCTTAACAATGGGGTTGATCTAATGCTTGAAGGGGCTATTCCAGCCAATGATGATGCCGAGTATTTAGAGGCCATCACCTTTGGTGCTAGAATTTATCTGAACTAATTTAGATTAGTTAGTTATGGTTCGAAAGCCTGATAGCAATTATGCTGTCAGGCTTTTCATGTGTTCGAGGGTTATGTGTCCTTCGTAATAGGCTTTTCCAACTACTACGGCATCAATGTTTGATGCATTTAATTCGATCAAATCATCAATACTGGAAACCCCACCTGAAGCGATTAACCTAATATCAGGAAAGTCTCTTTTAAGCTGGCGATATAGTTCGATATTTGGACCTGATAAGGTGCCGTCTTTAGAAATATCGGTACATAAAACCTCTTGTAAGCCTTCCGCTATCATTCGTGATAGGAAGCTGTATGTATCTTCTTCAGCCGTTTTTAACCATCCTGAATAGGCAATTTTTCCATCCTTTAGGTCCATGCCTAAGATCATGTTTTCAGGATATGTTTTTACAGCTTTCACGAAATCAGCTTCGTTCTTAATAGCCATTGAGCTGCAAATCACTTTTGTTAATCCAGCATCAATTAGTGCCTTTACATCTTCAAATGTGCGGATACCACCGCCGGTTTGAACAGAGATGCCAAGCTTGTTAATGACTTCTTGAATATGAGGTAGATTAACAAAAGCACCTTCTTTGGCACCATTTAGGTCTACAATGTGAATATGGTCAAAACCAGCGTTTTCGAATTCAGTTGCGGTGATTAAAGGGGAGTCTGCGTATACCGTTACTTCAGTATATGAGCCTTTATGAAGGCGTACTACTTGACCGTCTAATAGGTCAATAGCTGGGATTACTTTCATTAAATAGATTTGGTTTGAACTTTCTCATTAGAATACACCAAATCTAAGAAGTTTTGAAGTACCATGGAGCCAACATTTCCAGATTTTTCAGGGTGGAATTGTACACCCATAAAATTGTCTTTAACAACGGCCGCTGTAAACGGATTTATGTAGCTACAACTAGCGATGGCATGTTCTGTTAGCGGGGCATAGTAACTGTGAACAAAGTAAAGGTGTTTGTTCTCGTCAATCCCTTTCATAAGATGATGATCACTATTACGTTCAACATTGTTCCAACCCATATGAGGAACTTTGTCTACTGTAGAATCAAATTTTTGAAGTTTACCGGGTATAATTCCTAATCCTTCGGTATTGCCTTCTGTTGAACCTTCATAGAGTAATTGCATTCCCACACAAATACCTAGAACAGGTTTTGTAGTTTGTTTCAACCAGGTATCCACGCCGAGCTCTTTTAAAGATTCCATAGCTGATGCAGCATGGCCCACGCCTGGAAAAATTACTGCACGTGCACTTTCTAACTCTTGTGGGGTTTCAGCGAAAAAATAATAAGCTCCTAGTCTGTCTAGAGCATTTGATACTGAGGCTATATTACCAGCCTTATACTTGATGATAGCAATCATAGTGAGTTACAGCGTACCTTTTGAACTTGGTACTTTATTTCTTATCCGCCCGTTTTGTTCAATTGCCGTCTTTAAAGTCCGGGCTAACCCTTTAAAGCATGCTTCAATTTTGTGATGATCATTTTCACCACTGCATTTAACATGAAGAGTGGCTTTCAAGTTCATTGCCAAACTATAATAAAAATGTTCTAACATCTCGGTAGGGAAGTCACCCACATACTCACGTTTCATAGGTACATCGAACACTAAATACGGCCTACCGCTTAAGTCAAGGGCCACTGTAGCTTGCGTCTCATCCATAGGGAGTACAAAGCTGTATCTTTCAATGCCTTTTTTATCACCTAAAGCAGTAGAAATTGCCTCCCCTAAAGCAATCGCAACATCTTCAATGGTATGGTGTTCGTCCACTTCAAGGTCACCTTTACAGTATAATTTGAGATCGATGAGACCATGTCTTGAGATTTGTTCGAGCATGTGATCAAAGAACTTTAAGCCCGTATCAATCTCTGATTCTCCCGTACCATCTAGGTTTACATCTATAGCAATTTTGGTTTCTCGAGTATCTCTTCGAATTGAAGCTACACGGTCAGGATTCGTAATTTTTTTTGTGATCTCAGCCCATTGATCAGAGCTTGTAACCAAGTCATTGCTAGAATCAAATAATTGAAGGGACTGATTTTCAGCTTTGATGAAAAAATTAGCATCACCATGATCCGAATTAAACTCAATATCCTCTTGAGCTAAGATAGTTAGCTGATCTTGAGTCAGACTTTCTTCAGGTAAATAAATTTCAACGTCAAACTGCTTTAATTCTAAAAGTGCCTGTAAAGTGCCAGCTCTAAAGGGGAACTTTGAGTTAGGCGATAGTAACGCTTCTTGGGAGATAGAAACAATCATAAAGGGGTAGTAGTTGTGTTAATTAGGCAGAGTTGCGTTATTACTCATTGAAAGATCAACCAAAGATCGTGAAATGAATAATAAATTGAACGTTTTATGTTGGTGTTTACGAATAACTTCAGCGGCCATTTTGTTGCGAACACTCTTTTTGAAGTTCACAGGGTCAGCTGAAAGCATATTTATATTCGAACAGATTGGTGTAGAACCATGGGGAAGGTTTGCAACAGGAGCTACAGAGTTTATTGCAACCATACTACTCCTCATCCCAAAAACGACTTGGATGGGTGCATTTTTAGGAGCTAGTGTAACACTAGGTGCTATATTTAGCCATCTTACATTACTAGGTATAGAAGTGCAAGATGATGGGGGAGTATTATTTATGTTGGCCATCGTAGTTTTTGGCTGTTGCATAAGCCTGTTGTGGTTAAACAAAGAGGAAATACCCATAATTAGATCTTCCTCTATTCCTCAAGAACCTCTGTAAGTGCTTTTAGAAAAGCATTGTTTTCGTTTTCAGTTCCAATAGTGAGTCGTAAGCAATTATCACATAAAGGTTCATTTCCTCTATAGCGTATAATTACTCCCTTATCTGCTAGCTTCTGATAAACATTTAAAGCATCGTTTACCTTGAAAATAAAGAAGTTCGCATTGCTTGGATAGACCTTCAACACATCTTCCATGCTTGCTAATGAACTCATAATACGTTCCCTTTCTTCAATAATACTAGTGATGTGTTCTTGAACGGAGTCAAGAGCATCAAAAGCTTGCAATGCCGCTTTAGATGTTAGCTTATTCACATTATAAGGAGCTTTTACCTTCATCATATAGGCTATGATATCAGTGTTAGCTAGTGCTACTCCAAGTCGAATTCCTGCCAATCCAAATGCCTTTGAAAGTGTTTGCAACACCACAAGATTAGGATAGTTCTTGAGTTCTGTTGCTAAGCTACCTTGTTGAGAGAAATCGATATAGGCTTCATCCACAACAACGATACCGTCAAAGGATTCAAGAATGAACTGAATGTCTCGAATGGCGATATCATTAGCGGTTGGATTATTCGGAGAACAGATAAAAATGATTTTAGTATTCGGAGTGACTGCTTCTAAAATCTTTTCAGTCTGTAATTGAAAATCTTCCGTCAGTAGTACTTCATCAATAGCTACATCATTGATATTAGCGGATACTTTGTACATCCCATAGGTAGGTGGATTTATAAGAATCCGATCTTTTCCGGGGGTACAGAAAATTCTAAATAATAGATCGATGGCTTCATCACTTCCTACTCCAACAAATACTTCGGAAGCATCTATACCACGATAGTCTGCAATTTTAGCACGCAATGCTTCTTGATAGGGCATTGGGTATCGATGCAGCTTTAAATCATTTGCATAAGGCGCACCATAACTGTTTTCGTTGGCATCTAATAAGATTCCAGTATCGAAGTCATCTCGGGCACTTCGGTATGGTTTTAAATCTCGAATGTTAGTTCGAACAAGTGACTGTAAATCGAATGTTTTATTCATGATGGGAATTCCAAATCCACTTATGATTCTATAGCTTTTAAACGAAGAGTAACTGCATTTTTGTGAGCTTGTAGCTCTTCCAATTCAGCTAGCTTTTCTACAGAAGGCCCAATGTTTTTTAACCCTTCTTCCGTTAGCGACTGCATCGTGATGCTCTTTTGATAGGAGGCTAAATTCACTCCGCTGTACATGCGCGCGTAGCCGTAAGTGGGTAATGTGTGGTTGGTGCCCGATGCATAATCACCTACACTTTCTGGGGTTAAGTTGCCTAAGAAAACAGATCCCGCATTAATGATTCTTTCCCTATAATTGTCGGGATTTGCCACGTTCACAATTAAGTGCTCAGGTGCATATTCATTCGAAAAATCGAATGCCTGTATAAGATCCTCTACAACCACAGTGTAGCTGTTCTTAAGAGCCAAAGCGGCAATATCTCGTCGAGGTAATGCTTCAAGCTGTTCGGCTAATGCTTGCTCCAAGCCGTCTATATTAAAGGAAGTGGTTGCTACTAAAACAACCTGACTATCTTTGCCGTGTTCAGCCTGTGATAATAGGTCGGCTGCAACAAATTCGGGGTTCGCTTCTTCATCTGCGATAACCAGCACTTCCGAAGGGCCAGCCGGCATATCGATACTGATCTGAGCTTCAGAGTTTTGGAGCAACATTTTAGCCGCTGTTACATACTGATTTCCAGGCCCTAATATCTTATCTACTTTCGGTACCGTTTCAGTGCCTAAAGCCATCGCTGCTACGGCTTGTGCTCCGCCAGCTAATAAAATGGTATTCACTTTGGCTTTTTGAGCGATGTAGATGATTTCAGGCGCTACAGTGCCATCCTTTTTTGGAGGCGTAGCTAACACAACTTGCTCACAACCGGCTATCATGGCAGGGATGCTTAGCATCATAGCTGAGGAAGGAAGAATGGCCGTGCCACCGGGTACATATAACCCAACGCGCTGAATAGCACGACTAGTTCTGCTACATTTTACACCGGGCATGGTTTCCACTTCTAAATCAGCGGGTTGCTGTGCTTTATGAAAACGATAAATGTTATCGAAAGCGGTATCAATGGCAGTTTTAATAGCCTCATCTAATTCAACAGAAACAGTGGCAGGGTTGATGGTGACAACCGAAAGTTGAACTCCATCAAATTTTTGAGTGAGTGCAATGAGTGCTTGGTCTCCATCATTTTCAACTTGATCAATGATAGGTTGAACCGTTTCAAAAATAGAACCGAAATCAATTTTAGGCCGCTGTAAAAGCGACTTTAGTGCTTGATTGTCGAGTTGGTTATAGAAGTACTTTTCTAAAATCATAGGATCATGCTTTCAATCGGTAGCATTACGATATCGGATGCCCCAGCTTCTTTAAGTTCTTCCATCACATTCCAAAATTTAGTGATAGGGATAACGGTGTGAATTGCTACCATCCCAGTTTCAGCTAAAGGAACTATGGTCGGACTTTTCATAGAAGGGATGATTGCTTTAACAGTTTCGATGGCTGATTCGGGAGCATTCATCATGATATATCGGCTTTTTCCAGCTTGCTGATACCCATCAATACGCATTAGGAACTTTTCGATGAGTTCTTTTTTGCCCTCACTTAATTCCATATTGGTTTGAACCAGTTCAGTCTCTGATTCTAAAATCGTGAATAGCTCCTTCAGCCCATTTGCTTTAAGTGTTCCACCTGTAGATACTAGATCTGAAATCGCATCCGCAACACCTAGTTGAGGAGTGATTTCAACGGCCCCAGAAATTTCTACGACTTTAACATCAACCCCTTGCTCTTTGAAGTATTTTTGGGTCAAAAATGGATAACTGGTAGCAATGGTTTTCCCATCAAAATCTTTGGCCTCATTTAGATTACCATCTTTAGGCACGGCAATTGAAAGGCGACACTTACCATAATTTAGACCTCTAAGTACGGTAACGTCGGCATCTTTTTCGGCACGTTCATTAGCACCAACAAAGCCTAAATCACAAATACCATCTTGTACATATTCAGGGATGTCATCATCACGAAGAAGTAAAAGCTCAACATCAAAATCACGAGCTTTAACCATTAGGTTGCGTTTGTAATTATCGAAATCGATACCGATGCCATGCAGTAGGTTTACTGTTTTATCAGTTAAACGGCCACTCTTTTGAATAGCAATGCGTAATGAGGTCGAAGAATCTTTCGAACGGGTCATAAGTCAGTAAGTAAGTTTGTAAGTGAAATTAATTTAAAGGAGAAAAATGGAAAAAGGGCGTTAAATAAAGTTTACGCGCAATGATGCCAATGGTGGGGATGATGGGCACCTGAATGATGATGGGTAGTATGTGTGTTTTTCCAATTCACGGATCAAAGATAGGGATTAAAATTTTAAAGACGTACCCTAAATAAAAATTTTAATGATTTAGTTTCCTTGCCTTTAAAATCCTGATGAGATAAACGGAGCATTGGGTTAAATCTCTGGAAACCACTTTTCAATACATTGTGTGATTTCATTTCTTCGTACAGGCTTACTGAGGTAATCGTTCATGCCCGCTCCTAAACATATGGCCCGGTCTTTCTTCATGGCATTGGCTGTCATTGCCACAATGATTGGGCGTGAAGGAAACTTACTTGCTTTACGAATGCGTTTAGTAGCCTCTAAACCGTCAATAATAGGCATGTGAACATCCATCAGAATCAGATCGTATTCGTTTTGTTGGTGAAGTTCAATGGCTTCTTGCCCATTATTAGCCACTTCAATTGTGTAGCCAATGGTTTCTAATAACCTACGAGATACCAATTGGTTGGTGATATTATCTTCGGCAATAAGCACCTTAATATCTCTTGGAGTGTGTTCAACTTCGGTTGGAATAACTTCGATCTCACGTTTCTTCGATGTGAGGATGTGTTCAAGTTGTGATACAACATCCGAACGTTTAATCGGCTTGGTGATTTGGTTCTCATAGATGTGGATATTTTTACCCACAATATTCGAACCTAAAGGGACTAAAGGTAATAGCTTATTTGGCTTCTCTGAAGCGATTTTGTTTAAAGTATCCATGATGAAAGGAGTGGCATCATCAATGATATTTTGATCGATTACGAATACATCAAAGTCATCGTTTTTGGTAAGATGTTCTTCGAGCGATGCAATATCTTTATAGCAATCCATATCAAAGCCCCAAAGTAGAAACTTCTTTTCCAAGTCTTTAAGTAGTGGGGGAGTCTTGGAAGCAATAAGCATGCGCTTACCTTTAAACACCGGTGTTTGAGAAAGAACACCATGACTGTAATCTGGTTCTACGGTTATCTGAAAAGAAAATACGGAGCCTTTGTTCTCTTTACTTTGCACCTGAATGTCTCCACCCATCATTTTGATTAGGCTTTTACTGATAGCTAAGCCCAATCCTGTTCCACCAAAAATCCTTGTAGTACTTACATCTACTTGAGAGAAGGATCCAAATATTGATTCATGCTTTTCTTCTGGGATACCAATACCCGTATCCGTTATTTCATATTCGATAACTACCTTCGAATCGAGCGTCTCTTTTTTATGTACACGAATATGCACATAACCATCCATTGTAAACTTAATGGCGTTACTGATTAGGTTCACCAATACTTGTTTTAATCGAGTTGGATCTGATTTCACAAACATTGGTACATCTTCTTCAATGATGTATAAAATCTCTAATCCTTTTTCATGAGCCTTTAAAGCCAACATCGAAAGTGCTTCTTCGATGTGTGAATAGATGTTTATGGTCTCATTATCGATTTCAAGTTTACCCGATTCAATTTTTGAATAATCTAGGATGTCGTTAATGATATTTACTAGATCGTAACCACTTTTGGAGATGGTTTCGATATAACTTAATTGCTCTCGTGTTGGCTTGGTTTCTTTAAGAATATCAGCCATCCCAATTACGGCATTCATTGGGGTTCGAATTTCATGACTCATATTTGCTAAGAACATAGCTTTGGCTTCAGAGGCAGATTCGGCTTTATTTTTTGCTTGTATGAGCTCTCTTTGTGTTTTCTCTAATTCTTTATTTTTGATAGAAAGTTCTTCAGTAAGCTTCTCAAAGTGAGCTACTTTTTTTAGTAACAGCTTTTCAATTTGATGTTTGGTGAGGGCACTAATTCTTGACTCATCCATTAGCTGTTCAGGCAAAATAGAGACTATAACCTGAAAGGAGTCTAAGTTGATGTAAAAAGGAGCCAGCGTTTGGTACGCCGTATCAAACCTACGAATAGCTGTTTCTTCACCTAATTTCTTTTGCAGTAATTCAAAGATTACTACAGCCAGTTTTCGAAGGCAGTTGGTCCAGTCCTTCAAATTCTTTGGTTGTGCATCCATCAACACGGTTACCCCATGTGGTGGCATTACGTTAGGAGCACTTTCGATAATATTTCTAATTTCTTGTATCGATTTACTTCCGTTTTCACCCAATAAGTCAGATAGGTTTTGAATGATTTGAAGCAAATACTTTTGGCTTAACTTGAACTCTTGAACGTCTTCGTCTTCAAATATTAAATTGAAGGATTCAATCTCTTGTAATTTTGGAAACTGAATTCGAATTAGTTCACGTAGTTGCCGCTTATCTTTTTTGAAGTCTTGTTTTAGATCGGTTAGATATTTTTCAACAAACAGATAAGTTTGAGTGAGCTTTTCTTTTTTTTGATTGGTGTTAAGCTTTAGGTAATTAAAGATCGTAGCTCGAGCAGCGTGGGAGCTGTCGGTATCACCAACTCGTTCTAATAAGAAATCCATGAGCCTAGCTATAGATTCCTCAAAACGAAGATCACGACCGGTATAGCCCTTTCTTTTTTTGAAAAACTGAGATATGTAATTGAAAGGGGCCATAAAAAAAGAGCCAACATCATATGATGTGGCTCGCTTAATGTATTATTGCTTACTAGCCTGATATATTTTATAAAACCCTAAGGCAGATAAAGCCCAAGTTGCCATTAATGCTATAAACCAGGCAATCTTACCTAATGGTTGGTTTAGTAATGCATCAAAAATATCTACTCCAAAAATGTTGGTGATTTGCATACTTAAATGCCCTACCGCCATAATTGAAAATCCCCAAGCAAGAAACCACATTCCTTTCCCAAATACACCGCCCTTTAATTGTTGTGCCGTTTTAAAACTGTAAACGATACACACTAATAAGAAGGGAAGTTCTAAGATTCCAAACCACTGTTGGAAAGTCAACGAACCCATATCAGACATAAATAATAGTTGCATAGTAGTAGTAATTGTTAAATGATGATAAAGTATTAATAACAAGATAAAAGAGGAATCAAGCAATATACTACCACAAATAATCAACAGTACTAAAAACTATGTTAAGAAAGTGGTAAGGAAGGTATATGTTGGTTAACTTTTCGTTAAATAAATTTGAATTCAATTCCACGACATGAAGACTATTGCTCAACTATCATACATTCCTTTAGCTACACGGAACCCACAAGAAAACGTACAGGAATTATTAGAGCACCTTGCACAATTTGATGTGCAAATCGAAGTAGGGTATTTATCTACTACCATCATTGCAGAGCCGAAAGTAATATTTGAAGCTATCGAAGAACTATACAGAATCATGGCTGAAGAGTCTGAAAAGTTCAGATTTCATATTGAATTACTTAGCCCTGAAGCTGATAAATAAGATTTAAAAATTCTTTGTAAGGATGTTGATTGCCAACGGTCGTACTACTTAAAAAATGGAAAGTAGTACGACTATGCATCACAGATTTTATCTATACATTCTCAGCAATCGCTCCAAAATGATTTATGTTGGTTTAACCAACGACCTCAAAAACATTCTCAAAAAGCACCAAGAAATGAGGATGAGCACATCAAAAGGTAACTTCGGATTAAACCGTCTTGTTCATGTGGAAGAGTTTGATAATGTTGAAGAAGCCATTCAACGAGAAGAAGAGCTTAAAAAGGCACCCCGATCTACTAAAGCACGCCTATTATCGTTTGTGAATCCTAAATGGCGATGCATTCAAAACAATTGGTTTGAGGCTAAAGAACCCCAATTAATTAAATCAGTTTAGGCTAAACAAGTACTTTAGTAGCTCCTTCCTTATTTGTATCTTGGCGTTCTTAAATTAGAGACGCAGAGAACATACATGAACAATATTCGAAACTTTTGCATAATCGCACACATTGATCACGGTAAATCTACCTTGGCCGATCGTTTGCTTCAAATGACGGGCACTATTAGTGAGCGTGAAATGCAGGAGCAGGTTCTAGACGATATGGATCTAGAACGTGAACGTGGAATTACTATTAAGAGCCACGCTATTAAGTTAGATTACAAGCGCCCAAATGGCGAAATGTATAGCTTCAACCTGATCGATACTCCTGGCCACGTGGATTTCGCCTATGAAGTATCGCGAGCACTGAAAGCTTGTGAAGGAGCTATATTAGTAGTAGACGCCGCTCAAGGTATCGAAGCACAAACTATTTCCAATCTATACCAAGCCATTGAACAAGATCTTGAGATTGTTCCAGTACTAAATAAAATTGATTTACCGGGTGCCGATCCTGAAGGCATTGGCCAACAGGTTATAGACCTTATCGGGTGTGAACGAGAAGACATCTTACATGTATCTGGAAAAACGGGTGAAGGTGTTCCAGAACTTTTAGAAGCCATTGTTGAACGGGTTCCCGGCCCAAAACAGGAAGTTGATAAACCTCTGCGTGCACTTATTTTTGACTCAGTATTCAACACCTATCGTGGGTCTGTTGCTTATGTTCGTGTAATGGAAGGTGTGATTCGCAAAGGCGAAGCATTTGAGTTCATGGCGAACAAAGAAGAATACAATGCGGAAGATGTTGGTTACCTACGCATGACGTATGAACCGACCAAGGAATTGAAGGCAGGGGAAGTTGGATATGTAATTGGTTCTGTGAAGTCGCTTCAGGATGTACGTGTGGGTGATACCATCACTACCAAGAAAAACCCTGCTACCGAGCCAATTCCGGGTTACCAAGAAGCGAAGCCAATGGTGTTCTCTGGAATCTATCCTACACAATCAGAAGATTTTGAAGATTTACGTGCTGCTCTCGAAAAATTACAGTTAAATGATGCATCCCTAACCTATGAGCCTGAAACTTCTAAAGCTTTAGGTTTTGGATTCCGTGCTGGTTTCCTCGGTCTGTTGCATATGGAAATTGTTCAAGAGCGCTTAGACCGTGAATTCAATATCGACATCATTACCACTGTGCCTAACGTGCAGTATGAAGTGCAACTAGAAGATGGTTCGCAGAAAAGGGTAGACAACCCAAGTCAGATGCCAGAAGTAGGTGATATTGATGCGATTTTTGAGCCCTATATAAAAGCTAGTATCATTACACCGGCTGATTACATCGGACCGATTATGAAATTATGCCAAGATCGCCGAGGTATTTATGTGAATCAGGTGTTCATGCAAAATAATCGTGTTGAGATTACGTATGAAATACCAATGGCCGAAGTAGTTTTTGATTTCTATGATAAGTTGAAATCAGGTACTCGTGGCTATGCTTCTCTAGATTATGAATTTATCGAATACCGTAAAGGTGATTTGGTTCGTTTAGATATTCTGCTGAATGGGGAACAGGTTGATGCCCTTTCGAGTATCACGCACAGAGATAAAGCTTATTACCAAGGCCGAAAAGTGTGTGCTAAGTTGAAAGAGTTAATTCCTCGCCAACAGTATGAGGTAGCCGTGCAAGCAGCTATTGGTAGCCGAATTATCGCACGCGACTCAGTAAGAGCACTTCGTAAAGATGTAACCGCAAAATGTTATGGTGGTGATATCTCTCGTAAGCGTAAACTTCTAGAGAAGCAGAAAGAAGGTAAAAAACGAATGAAACAGGTTGGTTCAGTTGAAATCCCACAAGAGGCATTTTTAGCTGTTCTATCCATGGATGATGATGATAGATAAAATGAAAGTATTAAGACAAGGGTTCATGATTATAACTTTAATCATGTTTATGGCCATTTCAACTTCCGTATATGCTCAATTTGATGAGCCTGAAATCGTAAAAGTTGAAGCAAAAGATAAGGCCGCATTTCAAGCAAAGTTTGCAGAAATCAAATGGACGGGCCAAGGATTTAATTACAACAAGTTAGATCGTATTCCAGCGATTGAAATTCGTGCTCATTTGCAAAGTGTGTATGGCGAGCCCACTCAAACCATTGAAGATATTGCCAAAACAGGCACATACCGCCCAGGGAAAGCTATTCAGTTTGAGTATTGGTTTATCATAGATGGTAAAATCCCAATGATGGTACTCGATTTAGATGGTCCATTTGAAGATGGACTGGTTTACGTGGGGGCAAGTCGATACATCGATTTAATGCCACAAGTGAAACGAACTTTCACTAGAGTCGTAACTGAGGCCGAACCAAAAGAGTTTACGGATTATTTCTTCTCTCCGGAACGTGGACAATGGTATGAAGTTAAATATGCCAATGGGAAATATTCGAAAACTGAGGTCAAAAAACCTTCACATATCAACATTAAGTAGCAAAGAATTTGGAAGAGCAAAACAAAGACGAGCAAAAAAAGAGCTCATTTTGGAGTAAGCGAAAAAATAAGGAAGAGGAGGACAAAAAGGCGAAATCGTGGTTACGCGAGTGGTTAGACGCCTTAGTTTTTGCTTTCATAGCCGCAGCTATACTTCGCGCGTTTATATTTGGATCGTATAAGATCCCAACGCCTTCGATGGAAAAAAACCTGATGGTAGGCGACTTTCTCATAGTCTCGAACCTTACTTATGGTCCACGTACTCCAATGGCGGTTTGTGTACCCTTTACACAATGGTGTTTGCCAGGAGTTAAAATTCCATCCACACGCATTCCTGGTTTCAGAGATGTAGAACGAAACGACGTAATCGTATTTAATGTGCCGTTTGAAGTGAAACCCGTTTCACAGAAAACCAATTATATAAAACGAGCAGTAGCAATTGCCGGTGATACCCTAGAGATTCGAGATAAAGTGGTATACATCAATGGCGAAGAGCAACCTGAGGCACAGGAAGGATTACAGCGTAATTACTATCTGAAAATGAATGATCGTGTTCGTTTGAGTGAAGCAAAAATGAAGTCGGTAGGTGCAGGTGCTGTATATAACGATGTGTTTATGGAATACATGAACAACAGTACCTATTTAGTGAACCTGACAAAAGAAGCTGCAGAAGAAATTCGCAAATGGCCTGAGTTAGATTCTCTTTGGTTACGCATGGCAGAGAAAGGGGAGGTTGATGCTAGTTATGTATCTACTCGAAGACAGTATAACTTCGCTAAGATGTTCAATAACCCGGATCAAATTTCTCCAATCGTAATTCCATTTGAAGGACAGGAAATTGAAATTACCAACGAAAATTGGTTCCTATATAAAGACTTGATTGAGCGTTACGAAGGCAATCAATTAGAGCGGAAGGACGGTAAAATCTTCATTAATGGAGTAGAGACCAATTCATATACGGTAAAACAAGATTACTACTTTGGAATGGGTGATAACCGTGATAACAGCCAGGATAGTCGATTCTTCGGTTTTATTCCTAAAGATCACATCATCGGTAAAGGCTCTATCGTTTGGTACTCACACGATAATGGCGTACCAAGATTTAATCGCATCTTTAAGCTGATTAAATAGGAAAGCAATCGTTTTTAAATGGAATGAAGAATCCCCTTGATCAAAGATGAAGGGGATTTTTTATGGCTAAGATTTTGCGATAGTTTTTCCTTTCGGAGCGCCTTCGCGAATAGCTAACTGTCCACAGCCCGCATCGATGTCATCCCCTCTAGAGCGGCGTACAGTAGCTCGGACATCAAACTTGGCTAATTCCTTGATGAAGGTATTTAAGCGATCCTCACGGGCTCTTTGGAGCTCCACACCCATCACATTGTTATACATGATGATATTCACCTTGCTTGGTGCCCACTTCACAATCTTAGCTAGATTTCTAGCGTCCTCTTTGCCATCGTTAAAGTTATCGAATAAGAGATACTCATAAGTTAGGCGACGTTCAGTTTTGCGGTAGTAATAACGAACGGCCTCCTCTAAACTCTCTAAGTTCATAGAGCTATTAATCGGCATGATCTTATCTCTCTTTTCATCTGTAGGGGCATGTAATGAGATGGCAAGATTGAAGGGTTCTTGGTCGTCAGCTAATTTCTTAATCTGCTTCGTTAAACCTACCGTGGAAACTGTAATGCGTTTTGGTGATAAATCTATGCCCAAAGGGTCACAAATAATAGAAGAAGAATTTACCACGGTCTTGTAATTATGAAGTGGTTCTCCCATCCCCATATACACGATGTTGGTGATTTTCTTGTCGTATTCAGCTAAGGAAACTTCATTGATGTATTGAACTTGATCCACCACTTCGCCATGGCTTAAGTTTCTGAAGAAACCCATTTTTCCCGTGGCACAAAAAGCACATCCGAATACACATCCTACTTGAGAAGACACACAAACTGTTAGTCGGTTAGCAGCTCCATCAGGGAAGAAATCAGGTATCAAAACCGCTTCCACTTTATAGTCTTTACCTTCATCTGAAAGTTTGAACAAAAACTTTATGGTACCATCTTGCGACTTCTGTTGGCTATCCAATTCAATTTTATTGATGAAGGCGATCTCTTCTAGTTTAGTGCGAAGATCCTTCGGTAGATTGGTCATCTCCTCAAATGAGGCGGCACCTTTTTGGTATAACCACTGGAAGATTTGGTCGGTTCGAAAACGTGGCAAACCTAGCTCAGTGCAAAACTCAAAGAGTTCTGTTTTGTTGAGAGATTTTAAGTCGGTTTTGGAAGAAAGCTGTTCTGTACTCATGATGGGCTAAAGATACGGAGAAGCTAGGCCAAGGGCTATGAACAAAAAAAGGGAAGTATTTCCTAATACTTCCCTTATCAATACAAAATATGGAAGGGTTACATGAACGCTTTTGCAGCAGCTAATAAGATTCCGCCATCGATGCGTTGCTTGTAATCTGGATTCACATATTTAAACTTTATTACGCCTTCAGTATCTGTGATAAATACAGCAGGAGCGGGTAATAGATGATGATCGTGACCCGAATCTGCTTCTAAGTCTATACCTACAGATTTATATCTCTGAACAGTAGCGTCATCTACTTTGAAAGCTATACCTAAGGCCTTTGCAGCGGTCATAGGCGCATCAGAAAGCAAGGTATAACTGAGTTCGTTTTTATCTAAGGTTTTGCTTAATAGCTCTGGTCTATCTGCACTGATTGCATACACCGTGTAACCCATATCGGCTAAGCCTTTTTCGATTTGTTTCAGATCCGCTAAATGACGGTTGCAATAAGGGCACCATCCACCTCTGTAAAAAATGAATACAGATTTATTCTCTTTAGCTAAATCGAGCATAGAATGAGATTTCCCGTTTAGATCTTTGACTTCAACATCAGGTAACGTCGAATTAATGAGTACTGGGCTTACTTTATCCGCAGACGGCGCATAATCTTGGGCTACAAGGGGAAAGGAAAAAAAGAAAGTGAGTAAAAGTAAAGTAATTGATTTGTAGTTATTTAAGCGCATAGATAATTAAAATGGTTTGATATTGAATTATAATAGGGAACAATTGGGGAAGATATTTCATTCTAATAAGGTGAAAACAATAGTAATTATTAACCAAATATCATCCTATGAACTTAGAAGAAGGGTACAGCCTCATTGTTGATAAATTAGAATCATGGTTGAATACAGCCATAGAGATGTTGCCGAATCTGGCAGCCGCACTGCTTGTAATTGCACTGTTTTATGTGATTGCCAGTATCATTAAAAAGTATTCGGGCAAACTATTACATAAAGTAACGCACAATAAAACAATCGTAAACTTAGCACAAACAGTGCTGGGTGTAGTAATATTAGGTGCAGGTGTTTTTATAGCACTTGGAATCTTGAATTTAGATGGTACTGTAACTAGCCTATTAGCAGGTGCTGGTATAATTGGTTTGGCACTAGGTTTTGCCTTCCAAGACATTGCTGCCAATTTTATTTCAGGTATACTATTATCTGTTCGTCACCCATTCGGTATCGGTGATATAATTGAGAGTAACGGATACTATGGTACCGTTCAGAAACTGAACCTGCGTAATACAAAAATTAAAACACCTCAGGGGCAAATTGTATATATCCCGAATAAAGAAGTATATGAAAACCCATTTACCAATTTCACTAAGAATAATGAGCGTCGTATCGACCTACAATGTGGTGTTTCATATGGGGATGATTTAGAGAAAGCTCGTAGCATTACACTTGATGCTATAAGTGGACTTGAAGGAATTAACAAAGACAAAGGCATCGAGTTCTACTATGAAGAATTCGGTGGTAGCTCGATAAATTACGTAGTACGCTTTTGGGTAGACTTTTCTAAGAACCCAGATTTCTGGAGCCCTAGAAGTGAAGCTATTATGGCTATTAAAAAGGCATATGATGAGAATGACATTATGATTCCATTCCCAATCAGAACCTTAGACTTCGGAATTCGAGGTGGAGAAAAACTAAATACTATGCTGAAAGAAGGGACTCAAATGGGTTCTAATGCTTCAGATGGTGGAGAAGGATAAGCTCCATCTTATAAAACATTGTACACCAACAAAAAAGGCTGCATATGCAGCCTTTTTTTATATCTGTAATTGAAAAGTCTTTAGAGACGGCTGTTTACAACATTGTTGTACAGCGAACCAAAGTTGAATTCAAGTCCTACTGAACCGCCAAAGTTATATGAAGTAGCTTGTTGTCTTAAGTTTAGTAAACGTTCCGCATCACTTAAGTCGCCACCAGGGATTGAAAGCTGATCGTTGATTACCGAATAACGGCCAGAGATTCTGAAGGATAGCGCGCGCGAGATACGCATATTCATACTTAAATTGAAGTTTAAGCTGTTCTTGCTGAAGTCGTGCATGTAATTACGAAGTTCAATTCGCCCATCAACACCACCCCATGGCTGAGTAAATTTACTCTCTACCGTTAATTCTTGGCGAACAAGTAGTTCTTCTTCCTTTTTGAATATCGTAGACTCGGTATAGTAGTTTTGCTCAACCAACATACCATATCTGAAAGTGATGAGGCGACGTGCAAATTCCGAATATGGAAATACACTGTATTCTAGAGAAGGTGTAGCTGCAATACGAAGGTCGATATTGTTCTGAGTAGAAGACTGTCCACGTAAGTATGTACCAGCAGTCCAATGGTCAGATAAACTTTTTGCAATAAGTCCGAAGAAGTTCTGCTCTTCAGTGATGTACGTATTGGTTACTTTTTGGTCATTATCATCGGTATAAGTGAACTTACGATTCCGATAATTTTGCCAGTAATTGAAATTCACTTTCCAATTTTCTGTGATTCGTTGTGCGCGAAAATTCCCGTTTATGCGGTAATCTTTTCGTGATTCTTCACCACTAAAATTGGTAGATGCACCTAATTCAAAATTCCATCCATTCCATGGATCTACTTTTTCTTCTTCCGAAGACGCATTATCACGAGTACCTGAGTAAGTGATATCAAGACGATCGATAATGTCTTTTTCAGCGAGGTAGCTTACTAAACCAAGTTTAATGTACTTCACTAATTTGTTGCGTTGAATTTCGTCGGTATCCGACTGAGGTGTAATGAAAACCACCTTGTTGTCTTTGTTGTGGTATTCCCCTAAACCAATAAAATCCAAGCTAAACTGAGACCCACCACCACCTGTGCGTTGGCGAGTTACTAATAACTGAACTTCAGCTACCGATTGGTCACGAACAAAAGTCACGAAATCAATTTCGCTGCGAACAAATTCACTATTGCAATCTCTGCAATCGAGATAAACGGTTAGTGTAGAAGTATTTATTTGTGCCTGAGCAGGAGCGGCTAATATGAATAGAAAACCTAAAGTAAATAGAACGTGTAGCTTTTTGAGCATTTTTTAAAACTCTTCTGAAAATTTCATATAAGAACATAAGGTACGAATGAACGTTCAGAGGAACTGAATAATTTTTAAGTAAAGGTGTAAAAAGATTTAACTTTTTAACCTATAAACACTTGAAAAGCACTCATTCCTAGTATTGCAAGAGTTACCCATAAACCGATAGTTTGGGGTTTACACTTCTCTAATGCTTCAGGAATTAGGTCGGCAAATACCATCCAGATCATCGCGCCGGCTGCAAAGCCTAATCCAAAGGGCAGATATTCGCGAAAGGTTTCAACAAATAGAAATGCAGGCACGGCCATTAAAGGCTGTGGTAAACTTGAAAATATAGACCACCAAACCGCTTTCAAAGGCGAGGTTCCATTCGGTACCATAACTAAGCTTATGGCAAGCCCTTCAGGAATGTTGTGTATAGCGATGGCAATGGCGATAAATGTTCCGAACTCTAGGGTGTTTGCAAAGGATACACCCACACTAATCCCTTCTGCAAAGGAGTGAACAGTCATGATGCCAAGAAAAAGTAACATCTCCTTTTTACGGCCACCAACTACATCTTTAAGCTCAGGCGTATCACGTTTCTGTAACCAATTATTAGCAAGCACCACGAGTATTACCCCAGCTAACATGCCCCCAATAGTCATCCATTCACTTTCTTTATACCCTTCAAAAATGAGATTGTAACTCGCAGAGAGCATTAAACCAGCAGCAACGGCATTCGACTTCCCCAAGAAAGAAGTGGAGATCTTTTTAATGAAAAAGAAGGGGAGTGCACCTAGCCCGGTGGCAAGAGCCGTTAATAGGGCGTAGAGAAAAACTTGGGTTATGGGAAGTTCGAGTAGTTCCATAGGCTAAATGATGCCGAACTTACAATTTGTGTGCTAATAAAGCTATGTAATAGGTGAATTTATAGTTGGACTAAATAACATCATTTGAATCTATTTTTTATAAAAAAAGGTCCATTCGTGGGCTACTTTTTTCAGATCAGATGCCTATACTTAAAGCGTAATCAATTTCGGAAGTACATTGTGAATAACCCCCAACAAGAAAGACGATTTGTTAGACCGCGGCAAAAGCTCGTGGAACTCCTTCGTGATAAAGGCATAAAAGATCATCAAGTGTTAAGTGCAATTGGCACTACCCCTCGGCATAAGCTTGTAGATACGGCCTTGCATCATCGTGCTTATACGGATACAGCTTTACCCATAGGCCTTGGTCAAACGATATCACAGCCCTATACCGTAGCAGCTCAAACGGAACTCCTTGAGGTAAAAAAGGGGAAGAAGATTTTAGAGATTGGAACAGGATCAGGCTACCAATGCATGGTATTATGTGAACTAGGAGCGGAAGTGTATAGTGTTGAACGTCATAATGAACTCTATCACCGAGCAAAAGAAGCTCTTCGAGCTGAAGGCTATCGTCCATTGCTGAAAGCTGGAGATGGCACCCTCGGGTGGCCTACGTATGCGCCATACGATGGAATCATTGTAACAGCCGGAGCCCCAGTTGTACCTGATGATTTAATCAAACAGCTAAAAATTGGTGGCATCTTGGTGATACCAGTAGGGGATAACAAAACGCAGAAGATGCTGAAGATTACACGGGTTTCTGAAACGGAATACCAACAAGACGAATACGATAATTTTAAATTTGTACCACTGATTGGAGAAAAAGGGTGGGGAGAAAATCAATGACCGAAACAACCGGTAAAGGAACCGACGAAACGTCGTTAAAAGAAGCCCCACTATTATGGATAAAAGGATTTTTGATGGGATCAGCAGATATCGTACCCGGAGTGAGTGGTGGTACCATGGCGTTGATTCTAGGCATTTACGCACGCTTATTAAATGCCATCAAAAGTGTAAACGGCCCCTTTCTAAAAGCACTGTTTACCTTTAAGATTAAAGCCGCATTTCAAGAGTTACATCTCAAATTCTTAGTGTTCCTGTTTCTTGGGATATTCACGGCCTTAGGTTTTTTCACCAAAGTAGTTCCGCTTCAAGTGTATATGTTTACACATCCTGAAATTGTATTCGGGCTCTTTTTCGGCTTAATAGTGGGATCCATATACATTTTGTATAAGGCCCTCGAGCAGAAGCGCTGGAAAGAATGGGGTATGTTATTCTTGGGAATCTTTGTAGGTCTTTGGATTGTAAGCCTTGTACCTGCCGACACACCAGACCATCCTGCTTTTGTATTTTTGAGTGGTGCGATTGCTATTTGCGCCATGATACTTCCGGGCATCTCAGGTTCTTACCTGCTGCTGATTATGCGGAAATACGACTACCTGCTTTCTCATATAGGGATGATCGGTGGGGTTGAAACCATGGATGGCATCGTAGGTCTGTTGCCATTTTTTGCGGGTGCCATTATCGGTCTAGCAGCTTTTTCAAGATTCCTGTCGTGGTTGTTAAACCGTTACCATTCGCAAACATTGTCGTTATTAATCGGCTTTTTGATAGGTTCGCTTTTTGTAATCTGGCCCTATCAACAACGGGAGTATGTGGAGCAAATCCGAGAGGTGGAAGAATTGCCATTGGATGATGAACTCGTTCTTCAACTTCAACGGGAAGGGGTAAATGAAAACCTACCGGAATACAAGCGATTAGGTGATGTAATAAACCCAGATGCCACTTTTGATGAATTTAAACGCATTGAAGTTGAGACAGTGAAGAAAAAGATGCTGAAGTCGAACCCCTATATGCCAGATCTTCAAAAAGCCAAGAAAGAAGGGGTTAACTTTTGGGGTGGCATCGCCGGAATTTTGATTGGAATGGTATTGGTAGGAGGGCTTGATCTGTTGCGCAATAAAAGCGTGTAAGTACTTTCTTCACAATATCTTCACATAGGTTTACGATAGTATAGTAACACCACTAATAAATAGGGAGGTATTGTATGAAAGCGGACAGAATTCTCATCCCAACCGACTTTTCACCTCAATCGCATGCTGCTTTAAAGCTCGCTAAAACTTTTATCGATATTTATGGTTGCGATGTCAGCTTGATCCACATTGTGCCACTGAGTATGTACTTTGGAGAAAGCTTCGAGCACTTAGGTCTGCCACTCGACCTAAATGTGGATGTGTATCCTAAAATCCTAGAGAACACCCAAGAACGCTTGGATGAACTAGCAAAGGAATACATCCCCAAAGAATACCTCGAAAAAGCTAAAGTGATGGTAGATCGTAAACCTTCGGAAGCCATTGCGCGCTTTGCCAAAGAAAACGACTATGATCTCATACTGATGAGCTCGAAAGGGGGGCACGAATCTGAATGGTTCAGAGGAAGCATCACTAAAAAAGTGATTCGTTACTCGAAAGTGCCAGTGCTTACAGTAGATGATGTATTCGTGAAGGAAAAGCTAGAGAACATCGTATCGCCGGTTGACCTTTCTGATACCTCTATGAAGGCTCTTCCTGCGGCTTTCGAGCTTGCCTATCAATTCGATGCCAAACTGACTCTGCTGCACGTTAGTGAGTTGTACGCCCATGATGGGTTTGGGAACTTAGCTCCGATTCCTGGAATGGATGAACCCACAGCATATGAGGCAATCATGGATAAAATTGAAGCCTTCTTTGCAGATCATTTTGAGGGTAAGTATCGCTTACAAAGAACGGGTACTCCATATGAAGATCGAATAGTATACACCGAAGGAAACAACAATAAATCGATACCCATCGAGACCGAAGTGTTACGCGGTATATCGGCCCATCATGAAATAACCGAATATGCCAATGAACATGCCGACCTCTTAGTTCTAACAACACATGGACGTACGGGGCTCGCACACTTCTTCTTAGGCTCAACAGCTGGGAACATTGTGGAACACGCTCAAGTACCGGTACTTACTATCCGACCTGAAAAACTAAGAGCAAAGTCGAAAAAGGAAAAAGAAGATTAATAGAGAGTATGCTTAGTTTCGGCGTAAGGCCCTTTCGGTAAAACGCCAATCAGGGATGTTTTCGTTAATCACACGGTTACTCCAGTTCAGCTCTGTTTTTCGATTCGCTGAAAGGTCGTACATCACCATGGTGTTGGCACGCCAGACGTTGTCTACAACATTGGAAAAGTTGGAAGCTTCCAAACGCTTCACCATGGTATCTTCTTCATCAAAATACTCGGCCTTTTCAAGGGCGTACCGTTCTGTATTGATGTAGAACTTGATATAGGTATACTGACTGTCGTCTTTTTTGGTAGCCTTGAGGATGGCTGTATTTCTTTCCTCAGAAAGTAACTCAAAATCATAGTCGTCTGGATTTTGGTCACCAAGATCTTCGTATGTGAAGTCGGAGCCCATAAATCGGTCTCCTTTCTGAGAACTCGTTATAGTTTGAATTCGACCGAGTGCAGGCAGGTATAGCTTCTGCACTTCATTGCTCCCATCATTTAAAGTTAAAAAACCAGTGCCGCGTACATTGGCAGGCTCTTCAAACTGAAGGAGTGTTTTTTCTTCATCCCCTTTAGCATATGAATAGGAGGTGAGTACACGTTTACGGGTTCGACCTTTACTGTCATAAATCACCATATTCATGTCGGTACGTTCGTAGGTGATTGAATTGCGACGGGCGTCAACTTCTTCAAAAATTTGGGTAGCACGCTCTGAGTTCTGTGCCAACCCTAACGTTGGAAGGGCACAAAGAGTAAAGAGTATAGACCAGAAACGAGTCGTTTTCATAGCATTGAGATCAAGAGTTTATTGATGGAGAAAGGTAAACGTAAATAAGGGGAGAAACCATTCACGAAAATTGGAGGAAAGCTAAAAAAAGGCTTTTAAATAGCTGTGAA
>Ga0098059_1000226_pt1 | contig 42895 bp, 37 predicted proteins | sample 20_taG_FD_92580 | JGI IMG/M metagenome (GOLD analysis project Ga0098059, IMG submission 92580) | Marine viral communities from the Subarctic Pacific Ocean - 20_ETSP_OMZ_AT15318 metaG | ecosystem: Environmental > Aquatic > Marine > Oceanic | place: Subarctic Pacific Ocean | collected 2015-01-19
CGGAAACCCTTTTCGTCTTCAATGAATGCAGACTTTGCTTTGCGGCCAGTCAGCCAAATACGCAGCGAATATGAATAATGCATTGCTTTGCCGCCTGGCGTCATGTAGGGTGTTGTCATTGCCACAATGCGTGCGTTTGGGCCGCTCGGGATGTTAGTCTTAAGTTGGTTCAACACCAAGAATGTGGCCTGTTTATCTGCGATAGGTATAATCAGCTTTGACATTCCCTTGGCCAAGATGCGTGCCTTCACTGCCATCGATGACTGGGGATTGAAGTCTCCCTCAACATCAGAGATAGATGGTGTCAGCGCTAGTGAGTCCCATATAAACAATATTTGCTCATCGGTTGCTCCTAATAGTTCTTCCACTGTCTCCAACACAAACTCCACAGAGGACGCCTGAACATACATTAGTCGCTCTAGGTCGCACCCTGCGCGCACCAAGAAACTTGGGTCGATGGCAGACTCCGAATCGAAGTAAACGACCATCTTGCCTGTCCTCTGGGCGTTTGCAGCTACTTGCGCTGCCATATAAGACTTACCTGTACTTTCAAGGCCGGCAAGTTCTGTTATCTTGCCAACTGGAATACCGGCGACCTGCCCCTTGCAGATAATGGAATCAAGCCATCGGGATCCTGTGGAAATCCACTCTTTCACTTCGGTTGGGTTTTCACCCGTAAGATCATGGGCGACATTTCTGCCGGCCTTTTTGTTAACAAGACCCATTAAGTCTTGCAACGATACTCTTCCTGCTTTCGCTTCTTTTGTTTTTCTAGCCATTCTTTCCTCCTATCATTAGAATTTCTCTAGCCTTTTTGGCGCTATGTGTTCCATCGGCATTTTTCTTTCTACGACCTGCCGTGTACGTAACATCAAAATAGATGATTTTATTATTGCCCTGTCGAGACTCAAAGAAGTTATCTCCAATGTCTCTATTAGACATCATAGCGTATGCTCCTATACTTGTCAAGTCGTTTAAAAACTTAATTACTGACTCTTGTAAATCGTCATCAAAATCAACACCATACTGCGTGAACGATCCTCGATACGGAGGATCCAGAAACACATATGAGTTAGGCGTTGCAGCGCTTAAGGTCTCGCGAAAATCTCCAGTCATGAGAGTACAGCGCTGGAGAGCCTTCTTCCACTCTAAGACATTGTCTTTGTCGTATACCTTGTCTTTCTGATTTAGCAGACCAGACGGCGTGCCAAAGCGACCGTCAGTGTTTTTGTTAATCTGCCAGATTCCATTAAACCCCGTCTTCATGAGGAAATAGAGAGTTGCGGCCTCTTCGGTCCTTGACCACTTTTTGTAATCAAAAGCATGTTCTCTCCTCAAGTTATAGTAAAAGACCTTGCGTGCTTCTTTATCCAGAGGCAGATACTCCGTAGAGAGAATGTCCAATCGCGTCATAAAATCTTTACAATCATCCTTAATGGCCGCATAAATGGCCATGATGGACTCGTTGGAGTCGTTGAGAACAAACGTCGCACTGGGGTTCTGGTCATATGCCCATATAAACATTGCGCCGGCGCCCAAGAATGGTTCCATGTAGTGATCGAATGAGTCTGGGAGGATTTCTTTTTGTTTATACTTCTTCAAGAGGCGAGTCTTCCCTCCGGCCCACATAAATAACGGCTTCATACAATCTCCATAATTTGCTTAGCGACGGCTCCGATATTGCGGAAGCCGGGATCCATTATAGCATGGTTCTCTCCTTCAAGCAACAAAGACAGTTCATCTTTATATTTTTGACCTTGAAAGGTTTTTCCGGAAAAGACCATAAAGAAGGGCTCTTCCACGGTATTATATTTTTCGCGTACGATGCGTTTTAAGGCGGGCGAAAGAAACTTATAAGCGCGCTCGTGCGCGTTGCCACCATTGTTACCTGTCTTTTTTTCCACATACAGGCGCTCTTCGGTGAGGGTGTTAATAATAAGTGTGTCGAGCACAATGCCACGGCCAGCACTGTATACTTGCAGTTTGGGGGGCTTGTGGATAACCGTATAATGGGAAGGTAGTGCAGCCGCTATAAGGGTTGCAAAATCTTCTTCCCCCGCATCTCCGACGATGCGTGCCCCCATTTGCCAATTGTCTCTTTGTGATAGTGCTGTCGCACCCATCTTGCCTCCTCATTAAAATAGCGGCAGACTTTTAACCGGTCTGCCAGCGGCTGTTTTTACTACTCTGTTGTAGTTGTGGTGGTGTCAGTTGTTCCACCGTCGGTGGTAGTTTCGGTGGTTGTTCCACCATCCGTACCAGTTGTTGTGCCACTCGTTGTGGCAGAGACTTCTACGGTCTCACTAGCGGTTGTTTCAGTTGTTTCAGTGTTGGTGTTTGTCGACACCGCTCCCGGATCAACCGAACATGTCCCGTATGCTGTTGCGACCAGAAGGACGCCTCCGGCCACGCTTACTTGGACCTTCCATTTGGCCCATAGGGACTTTAGTGATTCTAACATTATTTTCTCCTTTATGTTAAAAAATAGGGCAGAGTATTTGCGGCACCCGCTCTGCCAGCGGTGTTTCTCAAACTATATGGTTCACTTTCCGTTCATCAGTTCGTTAAAGGCTTTATCTACATCACTCGTTGGCTTGCTATACGAAGTAGTCTCACTAGAGCGGGATTCCGCGGACTTATTGCCGCACAATTGCTCATCAAGAATACTATCAATCTGCTCTGAGGTGTGACGCTCAAAGAGAGAAGCAAAGTCTGGCATGCGATCGAGGAGGGCAGGGATCGCTTCTGTATCTGCCAGAAGAGGGGAAGTATTACGCCTCATCTTCATATTAGTTTGAGGATATGCGCCCGGGGTGGTGGGCTTGGTATATGTTAGCGTGATATCCGTGCCTTCGTTGGCATCCGTGACATCACCGTATTCTGGATCAAGAATGTAACCAAGAAGAAGTTCATACGCCTTCTTTCCATATCCATACACCTTGATTCCTTCATCTTCTCGGCCGCGGAGGACCACTGGTGAGAAGTAACGAGCACGTACGAACAGAGACTTAGCGAGCTTCTTGCTCTCTTCATCGTTGTTGTCCACACCTTCTCGCCATACAGAGGAGGCAAATTCACAAATTGGGCATGACTCTCCGTAGTTACGCTTAGGGCAAAGAATACCGCCCCGATGTTCTCCAACATTGTAGTGGAAATACATCTCCTTTAGGGGATCACCATCTGATGTCGGTACAATCCGAATATCTTGGTCACCTTCGTCGGGCTTAAACCAGACTGAGTCCCTGTTATCGCCACCTTCACCGCGTAGTGAAGCCAACTTCTTTCTCATTAGTTCCATATTAATAGACATTACTTTTTCTCCTTGTTGTTTTGTTAAAGTATACTGAGCTTTCCTCAGCATCTAATGTATTACTCTTGATCGAACTTGTCAAGAGTTTTTTGTTGTTGTATTGCGTTAGTGTGGGCAACGCAGAACCCAAAATCTGGTAAATTTGTTTCGTAAATCGCGTAAGAAATTTTACGATAGGCATTCCTGGGTTTTGTTTTTAGGATGTCTACCAAACGCTTATGCAACCCTGTTTCACTCTCCAACCGCTTTTCGTTTATACACATATAATAACATAATTCGCGCTCGGTGTCAAGGTCAAATAGCCACTTTTCTTCAAGTCTTTTCATATCTAAAAGGGACACTGCTCTTATCTTATTGATATCGCTTGGCTTTGACACATTTCCAATGTGTGGCTCGGTATGTGCAAAATAATTTAAGTAATGCACACAAGAATAGACCGTCTCATTAAGAATACTGTAGTACTCTTTTAGATTGATCTCACTGTGGACTCTCTCAATATTCTCGTTGGAAAAAATAGTTAGGTTTTTAAAAAGGCCTGATCGTGCATATTCCTGTAGCACTCCGAAAGTCGTGTTCTCCACTAATCTTGGCACGCCTGTGAGCAGTTCGATATCCGGCTTGATGTAGAAAACATCCAGTTGTTTCTCTCTGATCTGCTCTAATACCCCAAGTGTATAAATTGAACTCAGTGAGGAGCCCACTACAAAAACCTGCACGTGGTCTTTTAGATTCTTTAAAAACTTTTTAACTCGGGGGGCGTTCTTTTCGTATTCTTCGGGGGTATCGTACGTATTTAACTTAAACTGCGTCTTTGAGTTCTTCTCGACCTTGCTGTTCATGGTATATACCTCGTATTGCGGCAGATCTGCAAACTTACTTGCGATTGCAGACGCAGCATTGCCAATTCCGATCACAGAAATCATAGGTTTAGGTCTCCCAAATCAAAATAGTTTTGGCCGGCCTTAAGATTGACCATGAATGAGTCCAATTTGTTATTTGAAAAGACTTCTTTAATTGCCGGCAAAAGAGGGCGGTCCTCATCAGCCAAGTCAATTACCAATTCATCATGTACAATATGTGAAATGTGGCTTTTCGTGTTTTCTAGCATTTTGTTAATCTCAATTGCCCGGTCGATAACCAGATCCGAAGTTGTGCTTTGGATAAGGTAATTGAATGCTTTTCTTTGTTCCACTTTAATGCGCCTTCCGAAGATGGTCTTAATATAGCCATCTTTGTAATGTTTGTCAAGAATCAAATTGCGATCATATAGATCGCTCTTGATAATCGTAGAATCAGGATTGTACAACCACCCAAAAAACAAAGTCTTTGCTTCGTCGCGCGTAGGATTGCGTATATCATTTGATTTGTTGAACACGTTTTCAATGTTCCATTGGTGAATGTCTTCCTGCGGTTGCGGTTCGCCGAGAAGAGACAGCACCGTCCTTACCTCTGCTCCGTTATAGTCCAATGAAATAAACCAATCGTTTTTAGGCTTTACAACCTTTCTGAAATCCTTTTTCATCGTTAAGATGGGGAAAGACCCGGGAGAGGTTGTTAAGCGGCCTGTGACGGTACCAAAGAGGTTGTAATCAATATAGTTAGCGCCGGAGATAATCTTCTTGATGCCGAGCCTGGAGTTAGTGGCAGTGAACATGCTCTTACAGTCTGAGGCATCGATGTTTAGTGGTCGATATCTGATGTCATGGATGAGTTTCGAAGCCTCGCACAGAAAATCGTAGTTATTTGGCTTTGTGGTGTTTTCAAATACATGTTGAGTTATCTTATTCTTTATCTCGCAGAACTGTAGCAGGGCGTCCTTGGGAATGAGATCGAAGATGCAGTGGTCGTTGAAATCAATCTTTGCTATTGTAAAAGATTTATAAAAAGCGTTCATTTTACGCACAGTTGCCTCGTACTCTTCAAGTAAATCCGAGGGTGCAGCTTCCTTGAGAGACGACCCGCCAGAATAAAGCCATGCGTATTGTACATCGGAATCTCTTACCGAGCCAGTGTACTTCCAAGTTCTGAGTAGATCGGCCGGCATATGTTCAAAGTGAAGTTCTCCATCTTTATAAACACCAACACACTCTGTTTTATCATCAAGTGTTTGAAAGTACATTTTCCGCCTCTTCTTTACTTATCTTATCACGGTAAAGAAGATCTGTCAAGGAGCCACTGTAATCATATGTTTTTCCAATGATGGACTCAAACAGGCCGACCGCTTCTGCGTGGCCCTTTAAGGTCGCGAGTTTTAATGAGTCCCTGATAAGATGCTGCTTTTCATTTTCTGTCAGTGGCGCGCTCTTTTCTTCCATCAGTCGGATTTTCATGTAGTTCTCAAGGCAAAATCTCTCTGTATAGAGCGTGTTGAACTGACTGAGGCTATACTGCTTGGGTCGTACAATATTGTTTCTAAGTGTGCCGTCACCGCAAAGCTCAACATGTATATAATCTGTTTTAATGCGATCATATAACTCTAGAAGTATTGTTTTAAAATTTTCATAGTACGTAATGTGGGCTGGTGTGTAGGCGCTAGCCAACACTGCGGAAGTGCTGCGGTAATTTGAATTTGGGGCGGTCTGCGCATATTGGATCATCTCTGGGGTACCAATGTCCGCCACAAGTCTCCAAGGGTTGTTTGAGTCCACAGAGAATCCGTAAGAACGGCAAGCGTTCAGATAGAACTGCCAGTTTTTGCTTTCTTTAAAATTCTTGATCTTCATTTCGTCGCTCGCGGCTGACTCGGTAGAGACCTCAATTACAAGACCAGTCGCAGTCATCGGACAGTACCGACTCTTTATAAACCCGGGATACGTAAAAGGTAGCTCCTTCGTAGACGTTTCTAAAATTCCCATGAGATGAAGCATAAATCCATCAAAATCTTTAAATCTCAAGTTCCTACCAGAGAAGGTCTTCTCTATTGACTGTTTGTTTTCTGCTGAAAAGCTTCTGTATAGTGTTCTCGGGCTTTCGTATGCCCTTTGCACCTCTAGCACAGATAAAAATGGGTCGGTAGTTTTGATTTGTCCGGACATGGCTTTCTTTTTAAATTGTTGTGAGAGTTCTCGGAAAGCATGAGCAACGAACCCCACTGCCTGGAAGCCAGTCCCCAACTTGTTGGTTTGATCAAGAGAGCCCATGGAGGTCGACGGCAGATCTAATTCAATCGGCACGTAGCTGTAGCTCACTCGGCCATACAAATACTTTTCTGCTAATTGAAAATCTTTTAGATTCTCGTATTCCGGTTCCAGAATATCATTTCGGTATATGAGTGATTTTTGATAGAGCGCTTTCGTGCTCTCATTGTTACCTTTTTTATAAAATATAGACATTTAAATTGATTCCTTGTTGTGCATTATCTATCCGCCCCCGACCGAACCTTGGGCAGTGTCGCTTGGGTCACTTGTCTCGTAAGACTCGGTGATGCTGCTGCCATCCTCAAAAACGGTGCTCTCACCGAGTTCTTCGTTCGACTGATAACCCACTTCGTCTTCGGGTACCGGTTCCTTGTTGTCGCTTGTAGAAGCTTGATATTCTGTTCTTTTTAGTGCACACTTTTTCACAACCGATACATCAGGGTTTGAATCAACAGAAGCGTTATTGCCATTGTTTGACTTGGAGTTCTTGTCCACCTCGGCAACCCAGTGCGCAATAATTTGACTTGAGCGTACACCTTCTGCAATCGTGTGTGTGGTTTTAATAATCATGTAGTACCCACCTATACCATACCTGCTTAGTTCGTATTGGTCAAGGGGCATTTTCTTTTTATTCTGATTGTAGTGATAGCCCGTAGTGTTTGGCGCAAAGCCGCGAGGATCAACGTACATGTACGTACCCGGGAAGGTGTTTGGCAACAGAAACGCGTCTACTGTGACATTGTACACTTCTCGGAGTTGCATGAGCCCATCATAGCCTTCTTGCTCAAAGCGTAGCTCTTTCAAGCCAGTCGCACTCGTCCTGTCTAATTTGATTGTTTTAACAATGCCCTTATCGCTCCCCAAGACATAATGAAAAATTCCATGGCTGTGATCGACACTGTAGTCTCCGCGCATCAGTTCTTGGGGGCGTGAGCGGCCTGCATAAAAGATCATCCAATTTCTTTGGGACTCTTGCCCCTTGTTTCTCGGACCCTGGTTGGTCCGGGAACCCATTGTGTTTAAGAGAGCCCCTCCGGTAAATTTGGGCACATAAACGTCTACCCTTTTGTTGGCGACCTTCTCTCTTCTCCAACTCTTTAACAGAAGTTCGCTTATCTCATCAGTAGGGCCGTCATAGTAGGAGGTCACCGAGGCATTGTATAAGGATACTCTTTGGCGCGATTTATCACCGCCGCACCTATTATCATTTAGAAAGTTTCTAAGATAATTTTTTACAAACTGGTTTATAAAGGCGCTCAGAGTGAAGCCAGTACGACCTTTGGCTAAGACCTTAGACGCCATCCACTCAGTAAAGTAGCTAACCGATATAGGAGCTTCTCCTATCGAAACGTTTAGATAGACATCTGGCTTTTGGGGGTCCGATATTTCCATTGGACCCAATAGCACCCTTAAATTTTTGAAGTTGGTTTGCATCCTTCGCAGGGTTGCTCTTTCTTTTGTTTTTATGTGCTTGGCGCCTTCAGGGGGATCTAACTTGCCTAGTGCATTAGGATAGGTGCTCCGGAGGGCCACCTCAATTCCATTTAAAATAACATCAATCAAATCATAAAGGTAAAAGAAGGTAACTTGCTCGTAAGAATCACCGCCGAACCCCTTCGCTGTTCCAATTCCAAGATGTGTTTCAAGCTCATCGGCCTTCTCTGTGGTGGCCGTGGCCTCAGCAGTCCTGCCGGCGGTTCCTGCTTCGCGGGCTTGAGTTCTAAGGCTTGAAATCTCGTTTGTGACCGCGGTTCGATTGGGTATACCGCCCTCGACATCATATACCGGCCGTACACCGCCATACATTGATTCCGTCATCGACCCATATGGGATCTTGTAATAATATAATCTCTTATTTTCAAAAAGTGCTGACAGCAGTGACTTTAGATTCGACATTTGCTCTGCTTTTAATATTTCAGGATCCTCTTCTGTCGGGGGTTGAAGTTGATCGCCCTCTTTGTTTTTTCTTGCTCTGCTGAAAGCCTGCTTCATTCTACGGTTAAAGTTTGCGGCCGCAGATTTCTCCCCTGCAGCAAATATATCATAGTAAAAGTCGTCGAAAAAATCTTCGATGTAGGCAAGGTAGTTAATGACAAGATTAACTCTACCAAATTCATCGAACTCAAATTCGTGAATGGTCGGAGTAAGCTCAAGCGTTACAAAACTATCTCGAATGGCAGCTTGAATTTTGTTCCTGTCGCCTCTTGAAATGGCCAGTTTTTTTGGTATTGCGTAGCCAACAAGAACTTTTAATCTAAAATTAAGTTTGGATGACGCGTCTTCGATTATGTTCCCAGCGCTAGTACGACATTCGGTCTCGGTGGTGCCAGTTTTGAGAGCCAAATCAACATATCTAAATTTTCCTCGGCCAGATCCCCGGGGCGCTAACAAATCAGCGAAACTTGCTGCGTGAAGCTTCAATTTTGCTTTTATGCTCTTTTTTGTAGAGAAGGGATCACTGCCGTCATACGTCCAGTTGAAGCTTTTTAGGCCTACGCCTCTGCCGCGGCGCTTCTTGTTAGCAAGCATTTCTTTTACATCGGATGCAGTAGTAGAACCATCAAAAGTTATTTCAACGTCCTCCTCTGTTCCCGGCTTTTCGCCTGGGATGACCTTGTAAAGGCGCACTGTGGGCTGCAACTGCGATAATACCTCTGGGGGGATCTCAAACATTGTTTTAATGCTCTCTGATTGTGTTAATTTGTTTATAAACCCAAAGGGTGTGCCGCCTGCCATAATGCAGGCCTGACCCACCGGACTGGATGATGCGTTGCTGACGGGCAGTTTCCTTTGCTTGGGCATTGCAGGGTCCCTACGCAGCTTAATAAGTTCAAAGATTTGTGCTTGAACATAGCACTGCTCTCGATAAGGCTTTGAAAGATAATTCTCATTTACCGTTAATGCTGCGATATTCGATAGACCTTCTCGATCTTTCTCAAGTTGTTCGCGTTTAATTCGTTCTGCTTCTTTTGCGGCTTGAACTTTCTGGGCGGTGGGGCCCGACGACATCTGATTTCCTTGGCGACCAGTGTTGGCGGCCATGGCGGCACGGGTTTCCTTGGCGGCTGAAGCTATGTCTTCTTCTGATAGTGTCTCAGCTAAAGTTTTAGTGATCTCCTCGAATCTTTCGCTAAGGTCCTTTATTTCTGTTGCCGCTCCTTCAAGAGCCTCTTTGGCCTCTCTAATCTCGGCGTACGCATTATCTACTGCGGTTTCTGCAAAGGCTGGCGACTCGTCATCGGCGAGGGTGTCTTCGAAATCTTTTTGGGTCTTAAGAGCACTCTTAGCGGTTTTTTTGAGTCCCGACAAATCGCTAAATTGTGTTTTAAACTGGGTTTCGTAATTGACGCCGGTGTAATCATCTGAGACTTTATCTACTTTAAATCGCGATAGTTCGTCATAGTCGCCTGCTGCTGTGTTTACTATTGTTGCTGCGGCATTGAAAGCAGCAATACTCTCTTGTAAGCTCTGCACACCGGCCTCAATGTTACCGCAGTTGTCGTCGATGAATTGATTTGTTTTCGGATGTTCGGATCCGAATTTCTTGCAAGAAGCCATTTTCTTATCCCATTCCCAGGGTGGCCAAAATGGATTCTGTGTCTAGTGGAATTGTGAGCAAATCTCCGGTGAGGCAGTCTGACTCGGTTGGGCGGCCGTTATACCAAGCAATTATCCACCACAGTGTGGGATCTCCATAAAACTGGTCTGCTAGCTTATAGTAGCGATCACCAACAGTCCACACGTGCGTTGTCGTATTTAAGCTAGCGCGATCAATCATATCTGGGTGATACAAAACAGGGGTTTCGTATTGTTGTATGTTTTTGATTCCATTACGCTTTTTGCGCAAGAACTGGTAGTATTTGCTGCTGTTGTTTAAAATTTTATAGTTGTTGTATCTTGACATAATCTGTCTCCTTTCGGCATATTATCTTCCGCCTATGAATAATATTCTTCCATGTCTCTTGCGGCCTGTTCGAACATCTCCTCCTGGGCGCCGCGCATTCCAGCGGCGTGGGCCTCAGAGGTTTTGACGTTGGCTCGGGTATCACCCGTGTCGCCGGCCTGGACTGAGCTAAGGTATTCGTAGTTTGCCTGCTGTCGTGGTTTGAGTTTTTCTCCTGCGGCCACCTTATCATTAAGTTTATCTAAGCGCTTTTGATCTCTCCTTCTTCTCATCTCTCCAAACATTCCATCATACCCTCTGGCTTCCGCGTTGGCGCGATCTTGGGCAGCTTCGGCCCGGGCAGCTTCTCTGTTCTTGCGGGCCTCGATCTTCTCATTATAAGTACCCGCAGCGGCCACGGCGCCCGCCTCTGCCTCGCGAGGGGCATTGTAAGGAAATTGGGGATCCTTGAAGGTGGACTTGCTGTTGTCGTTCCAACCTAGTGTTTGTTCGTGAATGACTGCGAAGTCTATTGATACTTCAATCATCTTGGGAAGAATAGTGTTTGACTCAACCTGAATAACGCCTACATCTTTGTTTTCCAAGTTATGATTAATGTTCAGCGATGTGATAACTCCCAGCAAACCCTTGGACGGATCATTTGTAGAAGTATATTGGTTGAAAATCGTCTTACCCGTTGAATCCGCGGCCTTGTTCGGGCCGCTTTTTTCAGCAAGATTCATAACCTTAAGCCTGACCATTGGGCTCTGGGACAAAGTGTTAGCGGAGCCTACCCCTGTGTAGTTTGGATAAAGAAACTGTGCGAGTGATTGAACCCTAGCGAGGTTTCCATATGCGTCACCAATCGAGTCAGCGGGGATCTTCCAAGCTAGTGTGATTCTTCTTTGGGTGTTCTTGAAGGTGTAGATTGGATCAGTTCTTCCAAACACTGTCTCCGGGCTCCACTCAGAGGCGTATGACTCTTGGAAAGTGGTTATAAACGCCTTGAAAAAGACGTCTGATTCCGAAGGTACATGGAAAAAGGAGATGACAGCTTCCGCATGGTTAGCGATGCCATCAGTTGTAGCCGGACTTAGATGACCAGCTTTTGTGCCCCTTCGATTATTAAGGGTAATCTCTTTGTACCTTTCTTGATCGAACATTCCTAAACTTTTACTCATTTACTTGTTTCCTTTAATTTCGTCATATGACTGACTCTCCGAATTCCTTCTCAAACACTTCTACCGTCTTGACTGCTATTGGTTCACTATCAAGAGTCACGTAGACCTCTACGTTGGGCGCTGCTGGCGCTGGGGCTGCTGCTGCTGTCACTGGGCGCTGGTTCGTTGTTGCGGCTGCTGCAGAGGCTCCTGTGACGATAAGAGCGGTACTTGCCAACTTGACTGCTGACACTCCGTCGATTGCATCCATAACCCCTTCAACATCTGCGGTTAGAGGGGTAAGATTGGCTGTGATATTGATATTGCTCAGACTGTTCAGCATTTTTATCGCACTCTCAGGGATAGATTCCAGAGCTTCTCCGACTAGGTAGATGCTGGCGGCAATCGCTGTTAGGGCTCCGGCGCCTGCAGCGGATCCAATAGCGTTAAGGCCTCCCACATCTACTATAAACTTGGCGAGGGCTGCGAGCTTTCCAATATCAATCGAATCAAACATTTTTGCAAGACCTCCTGCCATATGACCTATTCCTGCCGCGGCTAGCCCCATGCCGGCACCAATCATTACCGCGGCTTTTCCTACTCCTAGGAGGGTAGCAATAGCCGCGGCTGTGAGAGCGGCTTGAGGTCCCGCAACAAGAGCCATCAATCCAAGAATTAGTAGTCCAAATGCAGCCGTAAACCCAATAATCGCTATTGTGGCCGGGCCGGCCGCATCACCAAGTCCCTTAAAGGATTGAACCATGTAACTCATACCAAAGGTAGCAAGTCCGATGCCGGCGCCGATGCCGAGGACAGCGGCGCCGAATGCCGTCAATTGTTTGGCCGAAAAGGCTGCGGCTTGGCCTGAGCCGTACATCAACACCTTTGTAACTCCCATCTGTTTACTCCAAAGCATAATTTTTGCGATCATTTTTGCGCCAAAGACGAGTAGCATGCCAAATCCGAGCAATTTAAAGTTATCAGCCACTACTTTGACGAAACCAGCCAAAGAGGACAAGGTTTTACCCAATTCAGTAGTAGGGGCTGTTCCGTCCTTCATCTCGGTGATGACTTCGTGCAAGGCTGTTACAAAGTGAGTAACATCGGGTATTAGCGCGCGGAGAGAGTTGGTGAACCTATCCATTACATTTTGTTGTTCTTCGGTTCTTTTCTGAAGGTCTATCAAAGATTGTGCCGATTGATTGGTGCTGCCAGCCAAATCGTCTATATTACCAGACATCAGCATGGCTAGATCAGTTACGTTGTCAATTCCATCTATGGCACCCACGTAGAAGTTTTTCTCGAAGTAAGACATGCTATCAAATGTCTTGCCAGTTTTAAGAATGGCGTCCCGGATCTGCCCGAAGCGTTCTGCTGGCTCTGTGGCCATCAAAAGGTCCATGGCGTTTACGAAGTTGCCCCCAAGCGCTGCGTTGAGTTGTCCAGCTTGCTTGGCTGCACCCTCGAAGGTGTCAAAATTCTCGGTGATGCGAATAAGCTTCTCAATAGACAGACCAGTGGCCTTAGAAACTATTGCCAGATCTTTAAATACACTCACTCCGTCGCTTCCAAATTTAGAAACCATATCGCCGGCACTGGCAAAATCTGCCGCCATTTGCTTGGGAGCTACTCCAATTTGGCGCGCAAGGCCATCGAGTTCGATAACCGCATTCATGGCTTCGCGGCCGCCCATTCCTAAGCTCTTGGTGGCTATCTGGAGGCCCTTTCCGTAAGCCTCCAGGCCTACACCCGATTTCGCGAGGTAGGCGCCGGTCTGTCCAATCGAAGTCTGAAGATCGATTGACAACATTGTAAAGTCAGTGAAAACTGGCTGAAGGGCGATGATCGACGCGGACATATCGCCAACCGTTACTCCAAGCTCAATCATCTCCTGGCGAGTCTCCATCAAGGCGTTCCCCTGTTCGCGAGTAAAGCCTGTCTGCGATATCATGGCAGAAGTGGCCTTATCCATTTCAAGAGTAAGGTTGATAATGGTGTCGATAAGGCCGATACCTATTCCAATTAGGCCGGCTTGAGCGGTTTTCCAAAGCCCAGCTTTTGCGATCTGTTTGCCCATGCTTATTGCATTCCCGACATTGAGCGAATTATGCTTGCCATAGAGAGACACCATGCCGGACATTTGCGCTTTTAGGCTTTTGTAGGCGGCTTCTTGCTCTTTTAATTTCTTTATGTCCTTTTCTCGGGCTGCTTCTGCCTTTAAGAGACCCTTTAATTCTTCTTCCCTCGTAGCGTTAAGCTCTTCGAGATTTTCACCATTCTCTATTAGACTTTGACCTAACTTTTTCCGAAGCTCTATATCTGCTGCTGTTTTGTCGATTTTCGCTTCTAATGTTTTTATAGCCAGCTTTTTTTCAGCTTCGGCTTTCTTCTCAGCATCAACCATACGTTCGATGTTGCGGGCCTGAGTCGCTAAAGAATTATTTTGTTTATCAAGGAGTCTGATGCGTTCTTCAAGGCGCGCAATTGCTTCTTTTTCTGCGTTCTCGTCTCTATCCGGACCAAAGCCTGCAGGGCCCGAATCAGCAACCCCGCCGGCTTTATTAATAGCAGCAACAATGGCGGCTTTAATCGCTTCTAAATCTGATTTATCGACTGGCACAGAAAAGTTCCCTTATTTAGTAAATAGTATCAGCAAAAAAAGACAAGGTTTTACTCTTGCCCATATTGCTTACTATATGATTTTGATGGGGGAGGCGAGTTAGACTCCGTCAACACATGCGTCTGGTTGCCGCGGCCTTTGCTGTTGGAAGCGTTCTCAATTGCTTCCTTTTCCGACTCTAATTGTTTAACGAGTCTCTCAACAAACCATTTACGCAAACCAATGGGCAAGTTGTATGCCTCTGATAATGACCAGCCTCCTGAATATTTTAGGAAGAAGAACTGCTCATATATGTTCTCCATATAATCAGGTGTTAGGCCAAAAAAAGTCCGTGGTGAGCGGAACCTCCAATTCGTCCTCATAATCACACTCTGAGCATTCAAAGTGCTGGTTTAAGTCGACATTGGGGCTGGTTGCCTTATATGCATTACGAAGGTGCCTGGCATCCATGGAGGGGATGTTTTCAACAAGGTAGTTGATTGCCTGTGGGGTCGTGTTGCCGTTGACTCCGATAATCATGTTGACTAGCTGGCGTGTTATGTTACGCTCTAGCTCGTTCTTACTCTTGCGATCATGTTCGATACCGTCAATAAGCCTTTTCTCGTCGGTGCCATTGAGCAACTTAAAGGTGACGTCCAAGCCTGTTTTAGGAAGCTTGGTGACAAACGTGCCATCGTTGTTATTGGCTGTAACGTATGCCGCGGCATTTTCGCCGTTATAGACGTTTGCCTTGTTGAGATCAAAACCATACTCTTGTGCTGTACCGCATGCTGGACATGTAACCTTGGTATTGTACTCATTACCATAAGCGGAGATTCTGGCCGCAATAATAATTGCGTTTCTGTCTCCCACAAGAATAGAATCCGGATTAATTGCCTTATTCACGATTAAACTAGAAAGCACGCGATCAATCGCGACACCCTTCTTTAGGAGAGTTCGTGAAGTAAGCATATCTTCTTCTTTTGCGGTCATTTGCTTAATTTCGATTACATCTTTTTGATGCAAAGGGTGAGCCGCATGATAGTGGACGCCAGCCGAGGGCAAGTCCACAAATTCAGTTGGAACAATGAATGAAAAATCATTTGATTCCGTGTTTTGGGTTAATTGTGGTGAAGGGGCCGCATCCATATTTTGAGGACCCCCCACTCTATCACTGTTTCTTGACAATATACACCTCTTTAAGTTATTGCAATAGAAATATTATAGCACGTTTGAGTGCGTTTTGTACTACGATTGGAAGAAAGTTTGGCTTTCGTTACCGCCGGTGGCGCGTGATGGACCACCCATGGTCTGCAAGCGGGCCCAGTCATAACGAAGTTCTAAGGAAAGCTCAACCAAGTCATCTGTTCCGTAAGCGAGATCGCCGTACTTCACATCTGAGATGAATGCATTCCAAAGAGTCCATTTCTCAATCTCGTTGCCATCACCGTCAATCTGTGAGATATAGACAGCACCGAGGGCGCCGGCTGCTCTCGACTTGGACATAGAGCCAAGGGAGTTGGGGTTAGATGGAGGAGTATAGCCAGAAAGGTTGACGATGTCCGAAAGAGTTGCGGTCATGTCAGGATCACGTGGATCAACCAACGTTACAGTGATTGGATTCCAAGTCACAGCGCCAGGGTAGTAGAAAGTGTGATTCAGATACTGATGTTCTGCTGTATTGATAGTGAACGAAGGTTTGTTCACTGTTTTGGCGTACCACATAAGTGCTCCGCCCTGGGGGGCACTAATGCCCGTAAATTCGACTTTGAATCTAAACTGACGTTTAGGATCTTTTAGTTGTGTGCTCTCGGCAAAGTTGTCTGACCAAAATGGTGCCATTTTAAAGTACTCCTGTGTTCTTTTTTAAATAGTGTTTAGTTTTTTTTTAATCATCAAATGATGCGCCGGTTGAAGCAATAACGAAGTCAATCGCAATATATTCGATTGAGCGCGCTGGCTTCACCATGATTTTCGCATACATGATGTTTTGATCTACTAGATCGGGGGTGGTTGTTGACTCATCAAGAATCAACTTGTAGTCAGAGATACCGAAGTTACTCTTAACATTTGCAAGGAAGGGCTCAACAAGACCTGTAAAGCGGTTCCAAGTAGTCTGTACATTCTGTTCGAAGAGAATCTTGGTAGAGATTACTGAAATCTGCTTCTTCAAGTAGATGACAAGTCGTCTTACGTTAATTCTATCAAGTGCGGATTGACGCTCTTGAAGTGTCTTCTGTCCGAACACTACGATTCCGGTTGATGGGAACGAGGCGATTGGGTTGATAGACGCTTCGTAAAGAAGGTCGCGCTCTTTCGATGTAAGTTTTTCTGTTACTGCGCTGATTGGGATACCAGCAGCACCTTCTGAGAGGCCACCGCGGTTGAAGCCGGCTGGTGCAAACCAAAGTTGTGCTTTACGCTCAGAACTGGCCAGCACACCAAGCATTGCTGCGGATGGTGGAAGCCATACTGCGGCGCCCGTGTTCTCATCGCGAGTCTGGACCCATGGGTAGAATGTTGCACCGTATGAAGAGTCGATTCTTCGATCCTTCAAAGATGTTGCAGCACCCTGTGGGGTTGTTCCAATTCGACTAGCCTTATCAGCGTAGTATGCTTCCGCGGTTGGAAGATATACACTTGGAAGGTCGATAAGAGCCATCGTGTCTGCGCGGTCTTCACATACACTAATCATATGCTGTGTAAGCGATGCGTTTGTTAAGCCCGGTGCAGCCATCAGGTTCATATCCACTGATTCTGGATCGCCAACTGTGTCGATTGCGCGTTTAAGCGTGTAGTAAGCAGAACTGTTACGCTCTGTTGCTGCGGCGCCCATACCATTGTTATAGAGTGGATCGGGAAGCTTGATGTCGAATCCATCGAATCCACCGAACAATGGTGCAGTGAAGCTGTTGTATCCGAGGTCAAGCAGGGCCTTGTAGCCGTTAACTGCGGAGTACGAAGTTCCAGCGCCGCGGGATCCCGATCTGTAGAACATGTTGTTGCTACTATCAGGACTCACCAAGTTGTCAAGAGAGAAGATATACGAGAAACCGTCGATTCCAGTAATTCCGCCAGTAGAAGGATCTGACTGAAGGGCGCTTTGTGCCGAAAGCAGGCGTTGTACGCCTGGAGTGCTCGGATCAAAGCGGTTAGAGCCAGAGCCGCGCGTTGGAGAGAATCCAAAGTATGCCTTTGAGGGGTCGCTGATTCCGCCATCGGAAGCAGAGAGCCTAAGGCTAACGCTAGGCATGATTAGGTCCATTTGTATGTCCGCAGAGTCATCGGCGTTCGTGGCAGTTATGGTGCCGACGCCTAGGCCGCCGCTGAGGCAGAATGTGCCGTTGACGCCTCCCCAAGCAAGAGTCTCACCGGTGTCACCGAGAGAAGATCCCGTCGCCAGGGTCACAAAGATGTTAGAATCGGCAGGACCCAGGCGTCTTTCGCCCGAAAGGTTAGTGGCCGTGGGGATTATGCTGCCAGTAGCGCTGATGATGATTTTGTTAGCGTCTTTGTATTTTGGTGGGCCGTAGTAACCGAATGGAAGCAATGTTTCCATGCCGGATGCGCCGGCTTCGACCTCGACATTCATGTCGACATATACATACTTGGATTGGTTAGGGTATTCACCATATAATTTAAGGCGTTTTTCCGTTTCGTCCCATACTTGATATTGATCTCCAACTTTCCGTGAAAGGAAGTTAGGAGAAGTAGGATCAAGACTGCATTCGTCGAATCTTTCAAGAACCTGAACAGCGTTGTCTGAATCATCGATACGACGGATTAACACCGAGAATGTTCCGTAGTCGGTTGTGCTAGTGTTGGACTGGCGAATGTTGGAGATCGAAATTTTAACGTTATCGCTCAACCATGCGCCATGGCCGCGGCCGATTAATCGGAACAGCTTAGTTGCATCGCGCTGGATGCTGAACTCATCATAGAGGCCTGTATCTTGTGCGACGAACCAGCCGGCTTTCGCTTCATTGGCCGATACACCGGTCATATTTCCAGGAGAAGTGGTTTTGGAACCAGACAGGTGAAGTGCCACGATAACGCCAGCAAGGGGAGACGCTGCGTCGGTACTCTTGTCGTTTAGAAAGTCGCGAGTCTCTTGTTCATAGGACTCACCAAGCCAGTAATCTTTCTCTGCAGATGTTGGGTAGAAGTTACCCGAAACATACAGTTGAGGGTTGGTGTTGAACACCTTGCGGATGAACTTGTTACTGTTGTCGTCGAGGCTGAAGTCATAGAGTGTCTTGGTGCCATCACCTGCGGTGTGAGCAGCCTTAAAGACACCGTTAGCATCAGAAAGAATCACTGCACCGACGCCTTCAGCGTTTTGGCGGCCATCAGCCGCGGCGCCAGAACCGATAAGAGTTCCTGAAAGGGCCATTAGTCCTGCTTCCAGATACCAAACTGCAGCTAAACTGCCCGTTGGGCCGGTGATGTCGGCCATTGATGCGGTACCATGCATGGTCCCTGAAGGTATAACAAACAAACCAAATGCTCCACCACCATGGGTGTTGTCTAACAGTAGTTCTGTTCTCCAGCCGGCCTGCTCTCCGAAGTGCGGAGAAGTAACATCGTCAGCATTAGGGTGCTGGTGACCAAGTGTACGGATATATGTGGCGGGGGCCACGCCGGGTGCTAAGAACGCCTTGGCGCCATAGAGACCATAGATGGGGGACTGGGTTGAGAGCCCGTTACGGTAAACATCTCCACCGGCTCCACCGGGGACTGTTTCACCGAACATAGCTACAAAGTCGGAATAGGCCTCAGCCTTAACTGGCTGCATCGCCAAGCCTTTTGGCGCTCGGCCGATAATAACCGGTCCGATAGTATCGGGGGTTCTGGGTATAAAGGAGTTATCAATCTCGTTGATAAAAACTCCGGGGGAAACAAACTTAAATTTCTTTACTGACATGATTTCGCAATCCTCGTTTTATTAATTGTCTAAAAGACATCACAATCATTACCTAAATAGTATTTTGGATTTCAAAAGGATGAAGACAATGTAGAAAATAAGTGTTAGTTCCTGAATTAGTCCTCTAAAAACGAGGGCTCCCCAGGAATTACAGCGGATTCTCTAGGGAAAGTAACTTCTACTACACTTTCTTCTACAGTCACTATTGGCCGATCATCATTCTCGCCTTCTCCAATAAGATAACCCAAAACACGTAAATTAATTGACGTTTCGAACATTCGCAAGTCCTCCGATAGGTCCGACATGTTGTTATTGTGCGCAAAGTCTTGGTCAAGGAATGCTTCATAGATGTGACCGTTTCTTCTTAACAAGAAAGAGTTAATCTGACCAGTGCGTGTCATAAATGGCTGAATAAGGCTATTCATCTGTTCCTGATATTCAGTCTTGATGACAATTTTGTATTCTACATTGACATATACGGGTATTGGGATGGAAAGAGTCTGAATTACAACCTGTTTGTTGATTCTCGGAAAATAGTTTTGAAGTTTTCCTCCATTATTTGTCCTCGTCCCTGTTGCAACTGCAAAATTTCTTGTTTTGTCTTGTTTTATCTTTCTTGCAATAACCATGCGGCCGGCGCGCCCATTGTGGTTTTTTGAAAAGGTGTGCGCCTGGAAGCTGCCTTTGCGAGATGGATCTTTGACAATGTTAACTCGTTCAATGCTGACAATAGGCAGGATTAGAGAGCCATCTGCATCTCTAAGCTCTTTGCGGCTCTTTATCTGATATGCCCTTTCGGGAGTCTGCCAAAAAACCGGAACTTCGGTGTATCCGTGATTTGTTCGTGCGCTTAGATCAAGGTCTTCCTTGATCCATGAAGTAATCGCATAATCTATTGTCTCGATTGTCGAAGACAACATTCCTACCTCTTCTAAGGTGGTGCTGGTTGCCCCGGGGGGTAGCTGTGCGAAATCAAAATCATCAGGTAGCATCGAATAATCCTCTTCTTGCTCGTCGGCATGTGCCGGCTATCTCAAAACTGTGGTCTACTTGGCCGAAAAGTTTCCTCGGCTCAGACAACTTAACTATCTCGTAATAGATTTTACCGTAAAGAATAAAATCGCCCTCGCGGACATAAAGGTCCTGATCTTCGGTTAATCTTCTTTTATGGAAAAGTACTGTTATTGTAGAATCGGAGTCAACACCAACATTAGGCAAATATGACGTTGCTTCTTCGTTAAAGTCGATTAAAGCGTATATACGTACCGGCGGCAGATAGGTCTTTGCAATTGCCTCGCCGTACAGGTCATGAAAGTTGGTAGCCTCAAGATCAACTGGATAGTAGAGTATTTGTTGGCCAATGACCTTCTCGATAAGCTCATCATTAACTTGTTTTACTAAGTCTCGCTCTTTTTTGCCCAAAAAGAGGGGAGGTGGTGGTGCTGCTGGTCTTTCCCATTCGTCTGACATCTATATCACCCCACAAAAATCGGTAGAGGAGAGTTTTTGAATAGATTTTGTGTTGCGTCTGCAGTTTCAGAATCGTATTTGACAAGCTCTTTGTATTCAGTCTCTTTGAGCATCTCCATTAGTTTGTCTTTAAGTTGCTGTTGTTCATCTTTAGCTTGTGAAAGCAATTCGCTGTGATTGAGAGTTACGCTTTCTCCCGGAATCGGAATGGTGGTAAACTTTCCTCGAATCTGCCCAAGCATTTCTTTACACAATGCTAAGCAGTATTTTCTAATCCACTGCTTACCAATCGCATTGATGTTGCCATACGGTATATTATCGAAAGGCAATGTGTTCATATTGTTGACGCCCTCTACTCCGTCTCTATATTCCGAATTTGAGGTAAACGTGTCTAAATCTTCCACGTAAAAGCGAACCCACATGCTTTCGATAGAAGTGAAGTCGAAGTGGCCCGGCTCTGGATATACTCGAAGCTTATTATCAATCAACTCATAAGAATAGTGCGAAGTTCTCGTGTAGAGGCTGTCTTCGTACATAATCGCCTGCATTTTGTTTTGCCAGGTCGGGATCATTTCAAAAGTAGAGTCGTCTGAGTATTGCCCATAGGTTGACATGTTGCCAACAACACCGATTCCTCCATAGTATCCAAAAAACCGCCACATTGCGCGCGGAGACCTATAGAAAACCTTTGTTATAATAACTCTCTTGCCATCAACCTTTCCAGAGAAGGGAACCTCGTTACCTTGGTCGTCAAGACCGGTCGAAGAGGCAGTTTCAATTATTTCTTGCAAATCGTAATCTTGTTTTTTCGGCGTAGGAGTAAACGACGCTGAATATTGTGGTATAGTGCCGCCATAACCACCCATTGCAGCCATCGAATCTCCAACTTTTTTAGCGTAAGATGCCTGAAATCGCGGATAGCGCAAATTGCCGCTTACGGGGCCGGTTAAAATAGTGCCATCATGATTGAACGTTCCCGTGGTGTTACCCAGGGCCGTCGATAGCACATTCTTACCTTGGTGTAGATTAATAATGTATGAATACTCTAATACCGCTTCTTCATACGCTGCATATACATTGGAAGTGGTGAGTTCGATGTCAACAACATCGCCACCAAGTTTCTTATAGGTATATGCTACCTGATCTACAGCGCCACTTTTAAAGTTAGCCGATCCTGTGTATATTCCAAAGGGTACCGCGCTAGCGACGTCGTCGAACGACCCTGTTGATGTTAAGACGATTGCGCTTGTCGTCGATAGTGGACTTAAGTTTGTAGGCACACATTTATCCTCCTATACGATAAATAGTTTTATGAAGCACAAACTACGCTGCTTCTAGCACTTTATTATTATCGATCGCAAAATCTCAAAATTTTAAGGGGAAAAAAATTGCAGAGATCGGCAATTTCAACAAAAACCCCCCATCCAAAAAGGAAAGGGGGATTTAAAAGCTTGATGCTGTTCGCTACCACACGTCCTATGTGTGGGCAGTTTGAACCAAAGCGTAGTGCAGGACGATGGCCTCACTCAGAGAGCCGCCCGAGATGTTTGTTACTGTGATCTTGAAGCTACCGGCAGCGTGGCCTGTCGCATCTACAGAATATTTTCCAATTGTTCCACCACTGTGATGGTTGACAATACAAACGTCAGTTGCTCTGGCAAAGCTTGCACATGTCACCTGGAAGGTCACGATCGCATCCGAAGCAAGGGATGCGTTATGCATTGTAATCTTTCCAACTGGGTGATCGAGAACAACAGTAGTTGATTTGCTCGTAGCTTGCGTGACTGAGCCGCCGTTGTCTAGCTTCAGTGTACCTGTCGTACCGACAATGTTGCCAGCAGTGGCTGTAACAGTCGTATCTGATGTCAGGGAGTTAACCGTAACATCCGAACCTTCGAGATCAATCTCGCGGTCCAACTCTTCCATTAATTTTTCTAGTCTTCCTAATCCAACTCTAGCCATTTTAATAACCTCCTATTTCTTTAATGTTATAATAAATGTTTTAAATAATCGATTGGAAGTTCTCCAATTCATATATAAGTAGTTTGTAATAAACGAAAGCCCCCTTCCGAAGAAGGAGGCTTTACATTTTTTTTGCTTTTACGCTAGGCTATAACGTTAAGCGGACTCTCCGATCATGCCACGTACGATAACGAGACCGTACATATCAGGACGCACCATCTTCTTGGCGTAACGAGTCATCACGCCCTTACGAGGTACGAAGTCCTCTGGTCCAAAGATGGTTGGAGTGGTCTGCAGGGGCACGTAAGGTGCATACACATATCCGCTTTCAAGGAAAGAGGAACCACGACGACCAACAAGGATCAGGTTACGCATGAAGTAAGGATCGACATATACGTCGAACTTCTTGGTGAGAGCACCAACCTTCACAGCACCGATATCGCCGCGCTCATCGTCAGCAGTGACGTTAGCACGGAAGCCAGCGGTGAACTCAAGGATGTTGGCAACTTCAGGGCCTACGACCACGAAGTTAGCACCACCACGCAGAGTCTTGCGGTGAATGTTAGCAGAAACATCGTTGATTGTCTCAACGAGAGTCTCATACCACTCAGAAACGGTACCAGTAAAGTCTGGAGCCGCTGAGGTTGAAACGAGTTCTGCACCCGTGTCACGGTTGACAAAGAGACCTGGAGCACGAGACCAGTACTTAGTACCAGCGGTAGCGCCACGTACAAGATCCTCAAGGATCTCGCGGTCAATCTCAAGAGCGATTTGCTCAGAGAGAATGCTAGTCAACTCAACCTCTGCATCAAGGTTGTGGTAGGCGTTAAGGTCTTGACCTAACTCCGGAGTCCACTTAGCCTTGAGCTTCTTGGTTACAGCCGTCACAGCCACGGAATCGACCTTAATGTCGATCTCTGGGATGTTCTGATTGTTCTCCAAGCCCCATGGGGAAGCACCGACGACAGAGCCGAGGGCGTCACTTGACTCCAACTTGTCCTTGATTGGATAAGTGAAGCTGATTGCAGAAGCAGTCATCAAACCATTCAGGTCTGCGTTGCTGATCGCACCGTCATACGAAGCGAAAACAACGTATGCGACAGAATCAGAGGAACCGCTGTATCGTGTGAGACGACGCAACTGAACCGAGCCACCGGTTTGACCGAGGGCACCAGAGTGGAACAGCCTTCCGTGTGAACCAGAAGTTGTAGAAACCGATGTGACTGCTACAAGATCCTCCGAGTTCCAGTTAGTGAGGCCCGAGGTATCAATGGTACCAATAGCAACATTTGCTGTACCAGACTGAGACTCAAGCTCAGCATCGAACTCCGTAAGGAGAGGGATGCTACCTGCTGAAGAACTATAGGTACTTGCTGTTACGAAAGTAATAAATCTGCTAACAGATGCTGTTGGGGAAGAGTAACCGTTGTTGAGGTTACGGGGTCCACGTTCTGCTTGAGCACCGGAGATGTCAACACCGCCAGTGATCTGAGAACCGACCTTATCACCACCATAGATGGATGGCTCTGCGCCATCTGAACCTGTAGTGTATCCCAAACGAGCAAGACCTGCTCCCTGTTTGGAAAAAGTAAAGTCAAGGAAGAAAATCAGACCTGAGGGTAAGCTCATGGGCTGAACAGAGACAAGATCGTTTGCGATCAAGCCTGCGAATACACGACGTACGATGGGGAACGCGACGGCTGCAAAGCCCTCAACATCGCCACCGGCCATTGTGCTGCTCTCGCGAAGCAGTTCTTTTGCTTGGTTTTCAAGCAGGCGCGCCATTGTTTGACGCTTGGAATCTTTTGTAAGACCCTCAAGCAGACCGGTCTTCTCCCACTTGGAAAGAAGAGCATGGCTCTCGGCGCGCATATCACGATTGACAACTCCTTCGGTCAATCTTTCGATAATACTAGACATTTTAAATCACCTCCTTTTTTTTATAAATTATGATTATTTTATTCCAGCTAAACGACGCATCCTATCGGAGAATACATCGTTGGGTTTTGACGACTCTTGACGAGTCGCGCGGATAACAGAGGCCTTATGACCGATTGCTTCGCTAAGTGATTGTGGGCGTCGTTGTGGCTTCGCCTCCACTGTGCTTTGAAGCGTCTCAAAAATGGTTTTGGCTTCTGCGACCGAACCGGCGGTGGAAATCGCTTCGACAATCTTTTCTTTTTGTCGCTCATTAAGGGAGGTATTTCTTAAAACACGGTTCGTGTATAATAAACGTGCATTGGAGAGATTAACCTCATAAAGGTTTTCTTTAATCTCACTTACTGCTTGCTTATATTTATCTAGCTGCTCTTTCAATGTAATATTTTCATTTTCAAGTGCAACATTTGATTCGTTTAATTCTGATTCTGGAAGATCCGACTCCTCTTCTTCGAGGGTGGCATCGGCGTCTTCCTTAGTGGAAGCGGCGCCGGCAAGTTCTCTCTCTTGCTCGTGCTTCAACTGTGTGGTAGGGCGGCCGGCCCAACCGGACAAGGTAGCGCCGGTATCGACTTCTAGTTTTTCCATGACTGCGTCAACAAGAGCATCAATCTTGTCTGATTCATCTTCATCAAGATTGGCGAGACCTGCCATGGCCTTGTCGTCGGCGTCTTCTTCATCAGCAGAAGGATCGACGTCAACAGAGACGTCCTCTTCTTCATCTAAAATATTAATAATGTCTTCTTCGTTGATCTCGACGTCGTCCTCTTCAAGAGTGCCGGCAAGTTGGTCGATCGCCTCCTGGAGGGCCCCAAGATCAATGTTGACCTCGACTTCCTCACCAGAATTTGGTAAAGAGGAGAGGTTGGTTCCGTCATTGTTGGAGAGATTGTCAGTAGCAGCAAGCGGCACTTCGTCTTCTGTCACTTCTTCGGCATCTTCGGCCAAAGCATCGACTGGCTCTGCGGGCATTTCAGGCATCTCTAACTCAGGCGCATCGGCATCGGGTGCGCCACCGAGTTCCAGTTCCCCTTCTTCTTGTTCAAGCAAGTGGCTTAAGACTTTCTTTACTTCGTCAGAGTACTTATCTATTATCGCGCCTTCGGCATTCTTTAGTGCGCTTTCTCTGAGTGCCTTGGCATCTACAATTGCTTCGTTTAAAAGACTGGACATGAATTCTCTCCTTAATTGACAATAATTCAAAATAAATAGTATTATTCAAGACCAAAGACCCTTTTTATCCCATTAATCTATACTAAAACTTTTTATAAATTTATCTTTAAAGCGGCAGATATTTGTTGACCGCTATGTGATTTATGTTTTCTGTACCAGAATCAAAGGCAAGATTCTCGACGCCGGAACTCCATGTAGTACCATCGTCGACGCTATATGAGATGTCACCGCCGTTGTGTACAACTACCCAATTGCCGTTCCCGTCTCCGGCGATTCCGTTGGCACTGCCGTATGGTAAAACATTTACCATGTACGAGCCATTAGCACAAGAATCAACACTACGCCAAATGTCATTAGAGTTTACCACGATCACAGTAGAAAGTCCGGATGAAGCCGTGGACACGCAGGCTGCAATATGTGGACCAGTTGCGGCGCCGCCTATTAGAGTGTCTGCGGTATCCGTCCAACTGCCAGAACTTGCAGCATCGGCAAATGTTACTACGTCGCCGGCGCCGACATTGGTACACCATACAAACCATCTGGCATTTGAATAAGCTACTTGGTGACAGACGCGAGCGTCATTAAAGTCCTCCAACAAATACCAGCTATCGCCGTGATTGCTGGAAGCATACAGCCTATCCTGTTGTGAGAAGATCCAGTTATTTCCACCGTCGCTAGCAATTCCTTGGGAATTGGTAGTTGTGATTCCTGTCAGGGCGCTTACATCTACGGTGCCCCATGTTGCGCCATCACTTGAGGTTAGCACTGTTTGCGGCGACGACATTTGACCCACACCGATCCATTTGTCATTAGCCCACGCCAAGCTGTAAATCTTTCCAGAACTAATATTAATGTCCGTCCATGAGCCGTCTGTCTCTGGATCGTCAGAATAACGTATTTCTCGGTTACCACTGTTAGAGTTGGAGACCCACCGCGGGCTACCGCCCGGGCCGTCCTTGCCATATGCGATATAGTGGTAATCGGTTGAAGTATCTGGATCTCTGTACCCGACCCAGCCTGTAATGGCATCGCCGGCGGTTACTTCAACGTGACCATAGCCGCCATCTTTGGCCGCGGCAATCCAAAGGTTGTCGCCACCGCCGCTAGCAGGTGTCGCAGAACCATTAATGTTACTAATACTGCCTTTAGCTATCCCGTTAACGCTAGTAACTCCTGCTGCAGCAACGCCATTTAGCTTGCTCCACGACACTATGTCACCACCAAATAGTCCGGACTAGGATTAAAGTAGATTACATTTCCGGTCGTAGTACAGTTGCCCAAGACGCGAACTATTTCAGCAGAGCCCGATGGACGCATGGTTGTAATGTAGCCCGGGGCCGATACATACAGAGTTGTACCAGCAACAAAGGTTCCACTAAGATATGAGTGTGCGTCAAAGAATCCACGTATAAGCATTCCGTCCGCGGCTGGATTAGAACCTAGGGCGATTCCCAGCATCCCTAAGCCGCCTGAAGCCTCACCAACGCCGGCCGCTTGTTCCCATGAAGATCCGCTGTGTAGATAGTACAGCTTGCCCGTTGTCAGGGTTCCTGTTCCAAATTTGACCACCTCTCCTCCACCAGTATCGTTAGCCAAAGCCGTGGGGTTATGGTGTATATCAAGAGCAGTTTTAGCGGTAGGGATTCCAACACTTACGGCGCCAGACACGCTTAGTGTTGCGCCCATCGTAGCCGGAGCATCGATGTGGAGGCCATTCGAACCGGAGATTAGGCCGGTCGAAAGAACACCAGCAGAGGAAACTGAACCACTAGCATTAATATTGCCGCCGAAGCTTGAGTGGCCTACATTGTGGAAGGTTGAAGATCCAGAATATAGTCCAACATTTGTAATATTATTTGCGGTTAATGATTCCATGACCGTAGAGCCTGAAACGTTCAAATTATTTCCTAAGAGCGTGGCCCCTACGTTTTGTAGTGTACCTGAACCAGAGATATTCCCTACAACGCTAAAGGCTTCTGGTGGTGCATTCGTATTAATTCCAACTTTATTCTCGCTACCGTCTACAAATAGCATGTGTGTATTGTTATCAGACTCGACACGGAAATCAACTAGTGAGTCAGCGCCCTGGTTTACTACCACTTCTGGTACCGCACCATCGATTCGGAAGCCTTCTTTGATTGTTCCGTTGTCATTGGTTTTGAATACAACATGTTTATTACTTGTGTTGTTTTGCACAATAATATTATTAGATGAGTTGTATCCTAAGTAGCCTAGGCCTGTGCCGACACTGTTGCTGAAAAATAACCTTGGCTCAGCTTGTTGCATAATAATATTGCCAGAGACAAAGGTTTCTCCACTTGCGCTTACATAAAATGCTACGCCGCGAGAAGTCCCGGCGGCCGAGATTAGCTTACTTGTATCTGAACCACTAACATTCAATTTTGCATCAAGGTGCATTCCACCTACTACTACTTGTCCCGATCCCGTTATACCCAAAATGGTGTCATGTGACGGAGACTTGAAGATCGATACCACCGAATTATCGGAGGATGCTTTAACATAAAGAGGGGAGTTCGCTTGATTTGGTCCGCCGATATTGACATTACCAGTAACCGCCAGTGTGCTTCCAAGGGTAGCGGCACCAACAGCTTGGAGAGTACCAGACCCTGATACATTCCCATCAACGAAAACATCCCCTCCTGCAGGGTCTAAAGTAATGTCTCCATCAACATTAAATGTAAGATGGGCCGCAGTAGCGTTATCATCTTGTGTTGTGATTGTAGTTGCGCCGGCGGTGGTGGTTTGAATCTGGAAGTAATCGCCATTATCGGCTGAACTTTCAATTCTAAGATCAACGTTATTGGGTCCATCCTCAACGTCAAGCTGGATTCCGTAGTTGAAGTCGCCGCCGGCTGCTTCGATCCTTGCACCTTGGACCAAGCTGCTGCCGTTTGTTCCGCCTTGCGCACTAATGTGGGCGCCGTATACAAAGCTGCCGCCGGCATCAGCAGCGTGTGTAAGCGTTGGGGTAACATATAAGCCATACATATAGTTGTTGCCATTGGTGGCTGTGGTATTATCCATGTCAAGTTGGATACCAAACATGTTGTTGTCTGATGTGGAAGCGCCAGTTTTATCAAAATCTATATTTATACCGACTATTGATGCTTCAGTGGTGTCTGAGTAATTTTTGTCTAAATTAACTCCCGTTTTTCCGCCGTCTGACTGAACTGCGAGCGCTGTAGCGCTAAGTGCAGCAGCATTATTCTGAATCACCATTGCTGTATTTCTTGTTCCTGTGCTTGATGAATCGTCATCAATATAAAGAGCGTTACCAGTTGTTAAGGCGTCAGCAGATATACGCAAAGCTTTGGCTGTTGTTATGGAATCTGCGTTGATATTAACAGCATTGTTGGTATCTTCTGCGTGAGTAACCGTGAGTGTAGCTTTTCCTTGAGCGGCGTCACCTTCAACTTCTAACACAGCCGATGGTGCATCGGTGGATACACCAATACTAACAGCATCATTTGCGCCATCAACAAAAAGCATATGCGTGTCGTTAGCCGACTCAATTCTAAAGTCAATATCTGCGCCGGCCTCATTAAAAGTTACGTCGTTTTGAGAGCCCGAGGTGAAATCCACAAAGTTGACGGCGCCGGCTGTGATGTTTATATCGTCAGTTGTAAAGCTGATATAAGTGTCAGCGTCCCCCGCATGCTCAATCTTATCGGCCACAAAAACAGTACCAGAGACAGTTAGAGTGTTCCCGAGAGTCGTGGCGCCAACCACTTCAAGCGTGCTAGATCCCGAAATAGATCCAGTGGCAACAATGTTGGAGAACGAGCCTGTTCCTTTGAGTGTGGTGGCGCCCGCTAAAGTGGTGGATCCGGATACTTTCAAATATCCCGAGGTTTCGACGCCGGTGGTTAGTTGTGCCGTCGTTCCCGAGAGAGTTGTGGGAACTCCCCCATTGGATGCCGCGGTCAGGCGCCCTTGAGCGTCGACAGTAATATTCGCACTGTTGTATGAACCCGCACTTACCGAGGTATTATCCAAAGCAATGCTAACGGTATCAGTAACAGCAGCCGTAGATGTAAGCCCAGTACCGCCGGCGATTGTCAGCGTGTTACCGTTTTCAATAGTTTGAGACGAGCCACCATCACCGGCCAAACTGAACGAGGTGAACAAGCCAGTAATGCCAGCGCCGGAGCCATGGAAAGCTGTGGCGTGAATTGCGCCGGTAACCGCAACATCACCCGATCCCGAAATAGAACCAACATTCCTAAAGATTCCAGAGGCCGACATTTCTGTATTGACGACCGATACGCGTGGTGCGCCACCGGTCCTCAGTATAATCTGATCATTCTCGAAATCGATCTGAACGTCGTTCGGATCTCCTTCGTATTGAATGTCGCCGGTATGTTGCGAACCTTTTTGTGAGTTATATGCCATTTATTATTTCCTTTTTTATAATAAGTATATTATTCTTGTGTCAAGTGCCCTTGGCGCCAATAATCCACCAACTATTTCCGTCAGACTGGACTGCACGCAAAGCATAGTTAGTCTTGAGTACTATCTGTTCGGTCAAGTCAATCGTCCCTTCTTGTACTTTCAGGACAACTGGGTAGGAGTTAAGTTTATATTTGTTCGTGCACGCTTTTTTAATATTAAGCATGCGGCCTGGGTGGTTGCAGGCTGGTGGCAGCATGACGGTCACAGGACTATCTACGGTGTCACACAACAAAGTGTAATCTTCGCTTTGTACTTCATACATTCGGGTGCTAATTGTTTTTATGCTGTTTATTACGGCGCCGTCGCAACGCAAGTCTCCTTCTATATGAAGGGTTGCGGCAGCTATTTTGCCATCAATGTTTAAGATGTCTTTATCCGTGTTATACGAAAGCTTAGAAGACGAGTTGAAACCAGATTTTCCTTTTAACTGTACTTCGTTTGTAGTACCAGCGGCATGGGAAACCTTATTCTTAATGTAGCCTTCATAAAAATTATTTAACGTGGTGTGAGCCACAGAGGATCTTGAAGTATCAGAAACAAGCAGCAAGTCATTGTCACTTAAATTTTGGCCGGCGGCGGTTATTGTCTCTGTCTTAGTTGGGTCAACAACAAGGTGATTATCTTTTACACACAATGCACCGTTTTTCGCTAGCGAGACTCCAACGGCGTTGTCTTCGATTGAAAGACCAGCGTGGGCTTTTACTTGCAGGGTACCGCGGACTGAATGTATACCATGGCTGTGTTCTATGGAATCTGCCGATATTTTCTCTTTAAATTTATTGGTCGGTATTTCCGTGAGGCCAGCACCAGAACCAACAAACGCGTCGGCTGTTATGTTTGTAGTCTTCAGAGTTTCTCCATCAAACGTAAGATTATAGTTTGCGTTAACCTTACCCTCTTCAGCAAGAGACAGAACTGAATTTTTACTGCCGCCTACAATTTCTTTTATTGCTAAATCTTTTATTGTAGCGCAAGGGCTCTCTGCGTCAGTATCATAAAAAACGCTGGCACTAATGGTGTTTTTAAACACTTTAATCCCTGAGATTTCTTGGTCTGCGTGCTGATCAACCGATCCTTCTACGATACCCTTTAAAACATTGTAGGCCATTTTGTTTCCTCATCTTCAATAAATAGATTATTTTTAGTTATTAAGCATAAAAAAGAGGATGCCCCCATAAAGGGGGCACCCAAGGTATAGAAAAACCTCTAAGATTATATAATCCTAGAAGATTAGCCATGCGTTGCTACCAACATAGATCATGTTGATCGCGGCGCCCGGTGATTCAAGGTCGATAGTGTCAGCACCATCGATTACGTGAGAACCGGCCTTAGAGATAATGAGGCGGTTGCCACCAAGATCCTGAGGAGCCTTAACGCGAACGACATCACCAGCACTCGGAGCGGCTGGAAGAGTCCATGTGCGGTCAGCAGTTAGAGCAGCACTACCAAAGTTGAAGCCTTCAGTGAGAGTTGCATTAGCATCTCCACGTGCTGCGGGTGTTGCAGCAGATTCAACTGTGAGTACGCCACCAGAAGCCGAGAGACCTGGGCCTGCCATAGCAGTAACAAGGTCAGCAATGCTTTCTTTACGCGTGAAGTTGCTATCGCTAGCGTCGACGATAGCAATGCTATCAGCAGCGACATCAACAGCAGCAGCACTTAACTCGAAGACGTCAAGGGCGAGAACGCCAGAGACAGCAGCAAGTCCGTCACCACCGATACCAGACACAAGGTCAGCAATGCTTTCTTTGCGAGAAACGTTACCGTCAGCATCCACGAAGGGGAAGCTATCGGCAGCAACGTTAATTGTTGCAGCAGTAAGCTCGTTGAAGTCGAGGGCCATAACACCAGAAGCAGCCGAGAGACCAACACCAGCAAGACCAGTAGCAGCATCATCGTTCAACATGGCATCGGTAACTTTAGTAGCACCGATTGAAAGAACACCTGCAGCCAATGTAGCGTCACCGCTCATTGAAACATATGCAAGGTCTGTACCATCAGATTGCAAGAATTGGTGTGCAGAACCAACGGCAAGCGCTGCAGGGTCAGCAGAAGAATCGCCGAAGATAATAGCACCACGATTCAGAGATGCCATCTTGGCAAGAGTAACACCGTTGTCTTTAAGACGAAGAGCATCAGAGTTGATCTCGATACCAGAATCGTCGACACCAACAGCCATTACGCCGCTAGAAGCAACAAGACCACTACCAGCAAGACCAGTAGCAACATCATCGTTCATCATAGCGTCGGTAAGACCGGCTGCTTTGACACGAATTGCATCACCATTGGTTTCGATAGAAGAGTCATCAACGTTGACGGAAAGGATACCCGAAGAGAATCCAAGGCCATCACCAGCAGCAGTTGCCATCAAGTTTGAAGCAAATACGCCAGCAGCGTAAGAAGAACTAATGGTTTGACCCATCGATGCACTAAAGTGTGCACGAACCTCAGTAGCGCTAGGACCAGTGTAAGTGAATACACCAGTGCCGTTGTTGTAGGCTAAAGAACCGTCACCACCAGCGTCTGTTACAGACACGTGTGCGCGGGCTTCAGCAGAGCTTGGACCCGTGTAGGTGAGAACACCAGTGCTAGCGTTGTAAGCCATAGAGCCGTCACCGCCTGCATCGGCTACACTGATAAGACCGCGAGCAGAACCCGAGAAAAGTGTCTCATCCATTGTGAATGCACCTGTGCTACCATTGTAAGCGATAAAACGATCAGCTTCCATGGAGAGAGCGCCGCGTGCACGTGCGTCGGTGTAGTAAAGGTTAGAACCTTCGGAAAGATCGCCAGTATCGAATTCGGTTAAGCTTTGAACTTTAGCAGTTATGATACCAGTTGCTTTACTGTACGAAGCACTGATTGAGGTTGTTGAAGACGCGCTTAAATGTAAGCGAGCTTCTGCAGCACTTGGTCCAGTGTAAGTGAATACACCAGTGCTGTTGTTGTAGGCTAAGGAGCCGTCACCGCCGGCGTCTGTTACGGACACGTGGGCACGGGCTTCTGCAGCCGATGGGCCGGTGTAAGTGATAACACCGGTGCTGTTGTTGTATGCTAGTGAGCCATCGCCACCAGCGTCTGTTACAGAGACGGATGCGCGAGCGCGAGCGTCAGTGTAGTAAAGGTTGGTGCCCTCAGCGATATCCGCTGTGTCGACATTAACCATAGCTGTTCCAGGGTTGATGATCTGACCGTCTAAGGTAGAACCAGAAACTGCTCGAAGAGCGGAGATAACTTGAGTACCACCGATTTTGAGGGCGCCGCCGGCACCTTCATCATCGAGAATATTAAGATCCCCTTCCTGTGTAAGGGCGCCGGACATGATCGCGGAGCCGAATTGAAATTTGTAAGCCATTTATAAAATCCTCCAATAAATGTTGTTACGAGGATCAGCCGTAGGTATACACAAATGTATATGCGTACAGCGAAACCCTCGGTAATAAGTAGTGCCCTAGGGCCGAAGAATTTTTATCCAATAAAGTATTTATCAGAGCCGTTACAATAAAGCTGAATCGATGCATAGGGTGACTCCAAAACAATCGAATTTTGATTGTCGATTGTTTGTGAACCATGTGCGGTAATTGTTATATTGTTTGAGTGAGCGGCTCCACCTTCGTCTTTTACAACGTAGGTCTGACCGTTGCCCATGAGGGCTGCGTCGGGCAATGTTAGGACTACTGGATTGCTGACTGTTCCGACTCCAACATAGTAATCAGTTACCGAAACGGTGATGGAAGAATCCGTGTATCTTCTATTGAGAGTTAGCCCGCCACCAACCGACAAAACATCGTTCTGAAATGTTAAGTTTGAGGATCCAGTTAAGTCGGAGTCGGTTGGATCATGAAATTGAATTGAGTTTACCGGGCCCTCGGCGACAACATGATCTGCTTTCACATTTGTTAAGTTGCTTCCGTCTCCATAAAAAGTTGACGCCGATACAAATGTTGATGCAGACAAGGCGCCGGTGACAACCAGTGTCTTGTTCATCATTATTTTATGATCTGCAGAGCTAATCGAACAGTTAGGACCCAGGTGAACCGAACCAGTCCCAACAAAAACCTCAGCCCATCTTTGGGTCTCTGAGCCTAATGAGAATACGGCGCTTCCAGAGGGGTATATGGAGCCTGTGATGGTGAGACCAGTACTACTAGAGAGATTTATCGGCCCGTACAGTGTGGTGCCCGCTGAGACCGTTAAATCGCCTGTAACGTCCAGGGACGTACCATCAAACGTTAAGTTACTCTCGCAAGTTAGCGTGTTTGCGTCACCACCTACGTTTGTTACAAGCGAATTATTCGTAGCGTTTGAAACACGAGGAATATTAATGACTTCAGCAGCATCAGAAGTGCTTAAATTGCCAGAAAGGATGGTCGATTGGATCACATCCAGCCTAGGTCGAAGCTCTTGAGGCAAGAACACGGTGCCAGACATCTGATTGAATGCCATTATAAAACTCCTCTAAGTTTAATTAGAAGACGAACCAGTTAGTTCCGTTTGAATACAAACTAATTGCTGGCGATGAGCCAGTTAGTGTATAGAACGCAGCACTATCAAATGTATATGTATCATCTACAGAGCGAGTTATTATAATGGATGAGCCGCCGCGAGCAGCGAGTTCGTCTTTAATTACGAGTATGGCGCCAGCAGCGAAAGTCGCCGGGCTTGGTACAGTTATTCTTACAGGGTCGGTACCACCCGTGAATGGAGTGGCAACCCCTAGAATGTAATCAGAGGTTGACGCAGTTTGATGGCTTCCGCTAATCTGAAGGTAACCTCCACCAAAACCCTTAACAAAAGTTTGTTTACTGTAGGAGCTTGCTGAAAGGACCGGCGTTGTGCCGGACCAGATCTCTAAGCTACCGGTCCTAGAGTGGATATCGTCGATGGTGTTACCAAAGAACGTGGAACCCGTTGCGTCAATGATGGAGATGTCTTCATAATTAAAAACACTGGCGCTAAGAGTGCCAGTTATAACCATGTTGCCAGATAAAACTAGCGTTGAAGAGCCTACATGCTCACCATAAGATGCGGTATAGTATACCAATTGGCTGGAGCCAGTGGTGTGTCCACCACCGCCGCTAATAAATTGAAGTGATCCAGTCGGACCTGCGGCTGCGCCGTCTGCACCAACGTCACCACAATCAATATATGCCCAGCCAAAATTCGCCATGGGCCTAACCTACTCCTGCTGAACCTGACCAGTTAGGACCTGTTGCGGTGGCTGTGCGGATTGTTGCGATGGAGGTTAATCCAGCAACGACATCAACATTTGTGGAACCAGATATCCAAATAGATGACACCTTTAGCTCCAAAATACCGCTAGTAGCGTCATTAGATGTACTACCGAACGCTTCAGTAACCGAACCACTAACTGACTGCACTGTAAAGTAGTTATTCGAACCGGTCATTCCAGAAAGAGTAAAGGCAACTTTGCACTTGTTCCCTATATCATTGTTAATAACCTTGAACCAGCGTGTCACGTAGGGGAAAACCACCTCATATCCGCCAGGTCGGTGGCCATGTAGTGCGACAATACTGCCGCTGGCAAACGGCCGGCCACTTACTTGATAGGCGCCGACTGAATTTAATCCTTGTCCTGTCTCCCAACTTCCCATTACAAAAACTCCTTAAAAATTTGATTTACAATATAAATAGTCACTTATTTTTTCTATCGCGCCTTTGTTGTGCTCTAATACGTTTTTGTTCTTCACGATATTTAGCGCGTTGTGCTCTCTCTCTCTTCTCTCTTTTCTTTATTGAAGGTTTTTTATAGTGAGAGCGCTCTCTAACTTCTTCTACGATTCTTTCTTTTTTGGTTTTCTTTATAAACCTTCTGATCATTCTTTCAGCCGATTCTCTTGAGTGATTCGGCTTGATAATTACATTTGCTTTCTTCTTCATGTTGTTCCTATTTTATTGCCTGCCAAATCTGTGACGATGCGCCAAGAATTGAACTGATGTCTACTCCGGGATCCCTGGGGTCCCCAAGATCAACACTGCCAGCCTTTGATTCGCCGGCCGCGGCCGAGCTAAGCGGCTCTGTTCCTTCGAATAGATCGACGCCGTTGTATGCATCGCGGTTAACCGCATCCATCATCTTGCGTCGGTGTTCCTGTATCGCAATATTGCTCTTTTTAGTTTTCTTTTGACGTCTAGCGGGGGGAGTTTCAGCTTCTACAATTGTCTGTGGACCTACTCCCTTGACAACCTCGGATACAATATTAGACAAAAGGCCCTCTTCTAGAAGAACCTCATGAATACACTCTTTAACCAACGGTTTGATTACCTTCTTTAGGTCACTCTTGTTCATCTAAGACCTCATTCAATAAACGATTGATGCGATCGGCCTTTGTAAAAACCTGCGACACATCTAAGTCTTTTGCCTCTCTCATCATAAACGCGCCGGGCGTCGAAGGCTCCGAGACCATGTCAAAACATATTAACTGGAAATCATCTTCAACCATGGTTTGTCCAGACTGCTCGCTTACTGAGCCCATACCCCTGGAGGAGACTCCTACCGTAACCCCTCCGTTAACCAGTTCTTTGAGAATCTTGCCCGATGGGGTCTCAAGGATTTTCATTTTTCCCATAACCTTTTGGCCATCCATCCAGATCTCAGTGATCATGTGGGAGGCGTTCTTAAGGTTAATAACTGAATCATCTGGATGATCGAGTTCTCCAAGGGCGCGGTTTTCTTGTACAAGTTTTTGGTAGTTCTTAACTTCTCTGACCATTGTTTTGTGTGGATACACTCGACCATTACCATTCTGGGTTTCAGTCATTTGCATGATGCCAGATAAAATCATACCGCCATCTGCGACGTAACGCTTCTCTTCCTCGGTCAAAAGGTCCTGGCAAACGCCGCCTTCGCACAGTGCGTAATACTCTCTTAATAGCTTCTTACCCATAGTTAACTTCCCTTACAACAGTGTCTGACTGGTTGTAGCATCCACTTTGCTGTCCAAATGTTTGTGTTCATGTTTTATCCCCTCGTCTCCGAATACCATGTTTAATATATAAGATGTTCCAGATGAAACACCTCCCAATAAAAGGAGGTTAACAATAGAAACGTCAAAACTAAATAGTTCTGTAAATGGAGAAAGTAGCATTAAAAACCATCCTACATGAAACCCCATGCACATTGGACATTTAAAAAGTTCTCCAGCTTTTCCTTTCTGCGGCCTTATTCTGTTGAATAGTTTACCATACACAATGATTTGTGTTAAACCATATGCGCACAATATAAATGTTAGTAGTTCCATTTCTTCTCCGTTACGGCTCCTTCGGTTCCGGCGCCTATGACACCGAGGACTGACTCAAAGTCAGTCTTGCCGGTAGCTTTTAAAATTGTTGACAGCATGCCACCGTCATCAGGATCCATGCCGCCGGCACTCGTTAGCTTGAAGGCGATAAGACCCAAAGCCAACAGCGGTGGTGCCACCTTCATTATTTTTCGGGCGGCTTCAGTGTTCAATAAATTCTGGGCGCCAAGGTACCCCTGAGCCGAGAGCTTGAGAAAGTCGTCGGATAGCCCCTCCTCCACATCGGTAGGAGCGTCATCAGCCTCTTGTGCAAGTTCCTTGAGTGCATCAACCACCTGCAGCACTTCGGGATCGGCCGCTAGCGCATTTAAAACGGCTTGCAGCCTCTTTCTATCCTTAATACGCGCAACATCGTCTGCTAGCTCTTCTACCGCTGCAGGATCATCTTTAAGTTGTGTCAGAGTATCCTCTTCGAAAATGAGATAGCTGTCCCATCTTTCTAATATCAATTTCATGTCAGGCATCTTTGATCCTTAAACTGTGTACATGTAGCCAATCGAATAGGCACTTCTTACATGACCAGGGCGAATAGAGCCCTTCTCTACTTCCTGCGGAACTTCTCCAAGCTCAGTTGAATCTGCCTTATCTGGGTGCACCAACTCATCGTCGGCCATCGAGATGATTGCTTCCGTCTGTTCAAAGTATGGACGCTCTTCATCAATAAAGTTTGAGATGTTGATTAAAGCCATCTTAGCAGAACTGGCTTCTTCTAATGTCGATTGCTCTAGGGTACCCTCAATAGAACCGTAAAAAGCTCCAGCCTGGATACTCTCAGCAACAATGATGCCTTTTTTACGGAGATGTGCAAACAACCTATTCTGGGCGCCGTACACTAAATCAGTCATGGTATCCTTCGGAAAAACAACTACTTTATTTTTTGCTGGGGATAGCACAATGTCGATGTCGCCATGATCAAAGATCATAAGATCGCCGCTCATGGACTTACGAAGATCAAGCTCTAATCTTACTTTTTTTGCATTAGCTTCTTTGCCAATTTTAATTATTATTGCCATTGCCCAATTCCTTTGCTAGTTCTTGTGTCTTTAAAACAGTGAGCAATATGTTATCATTAATCTCTGTTTTAGCATATGTGTCAAGCTTCTCAACGATGAGGTCGGCCTTAGACTTCATGCCTTCATCTGTACCGAAGTCATCTCCCTTAGAGGCCTCGACTAGTACGGCTCTCAATCGGGCAATCTCTTCATTCAAGTAAGTCTTCAGTTCTACTGCGTTATCTGCAAACGAAGTGATGTAATGGGAAAGCAATTGTTTTTGTTCCTCAGAGAGAGCATTCGAGTATTTTTCATTAAACTTTTCCGTGAAGGCACTAAGGACCAGATTGTCCATGAATGTTTGCGGTGGCGCTGCATCTGTGGCCTTGCTCATATTCTCTACGATTGAGTTCTCCAGCATCACCCTGCTCTTTGGCGCTAGCTTTGTAGAGAAAATCTGATCAATCGTGGCTAGCGTTTTGTAATTTGGCACAAAGTTGTTGAATACTGTAGGCTCTAGTTCTTTGTTGATGTCATTGATGAGTTCTGTTTGCTGCTTAAAGAGTCCGTGTGGATCTATCAACCTTGAGGCTTGTTTTGCTTCTTCCAGAATCCTCTCGCTGAACTTTAGTGAAATATCTTGATTTTCATACAAGGCCTTATAGCACTCCAGGTGTCTGCTCAACTCGGTTCCCGACTTGAAGTGTGTTCTTACGATTTTAATTACTGCATCCTTTCTCTGCTCGTCTCCCTTTAAGATAGCAGCGGTTGCTTCTCTCATTAAGGTTTCGAAAACAAAGGCTGTGTTTCTCTTTTTGTTGTGTTTAATCTTCATTTTTTTGCTCCGTTAATGATTTATCTTTTTTGTCTAGAATTTCAACAAGTTGGCGAACCGACTGGTTTATTTCAAGAATTTGTTTTTCTTGGTTCCGGTCTTTCAAAGAATAAGTAGGTTCCTGTTCTTCATAAAAGCCTGTTCCCTGGGATGTTTCTACAACACCTCTACCTAGGGCACTCAGGGCATCGCGGCCCGGTAACGTGGTTCGTGGGGTAATCTCGGCGCCGCCCATACTCTTTAAATTGCGAGTACGTGCGCCTTGCGGTCGAGAGTCTGTCTTGGTGGGGGTGTATACTTTGCCCTTTGCTCCTGGCGTTATCCTAGGTTTCATTTTTTCGCCCGGGGTCAACCTTTTTGAGGGTCGGCTGCCTGGCGGAACGGCCAGAAGCGGAGAGTCGTCGGTCGCGGGAGCATCGTCGGGAGCGGCCGCATCTAAGCCGCCAACATCTGCTGCAGGTATTTCTTCTGCTCCTAGGTCTAACTCAGGCGAGTCGGCGCCGTCGAGGCCGCCGCTCAAGTCTCCACCCAGGCCGCCGCCCTCGGCGCCGGCTGCAGCAGCTTCTGCCACTTGTTGGAGCGCTGCGTCGTGTTTTCTATCATAGTACATCTCTCGTTGGTTACGAGTAAACTCTTCGTGAGACAGGCCGAAAATATTGTCAGCAACCCATCGGCGCGAGAAGTATCCCTCGGTAGCTGAGGCTGCAATATCAAACTTAGACTTCCAGTGCTCAATTTCCTGAAGTTCTGCGATCTTTGAAGGATTATTAAGGGACAACTTAAACGCTAATAAGTCGTCTCCGCGGAAACCCAAAGTATAAAGATGGATAATGCCAATCTTTTCTAGCTCTGATATTACAACCCTTTGCAGCCTTTGGATAGTTCTTGAAAAGCGGATATCCTTTTGTGCTAACGTGGTCTTATCTTCGGTGGCGCCTTCTCCCATTGTAAGATAGGATTGGGGCACCTTAAGGGCAGAAAATAACTTATCTCGAAGATATTTAACGTCGTCGATAGCCGTAATGTTAGAGGCACCAGCCAGTGTTTGAATATCTGTTGCTGAGCCAGCGCGTGTAGGGATAAAGTAATCTTCCTCGATTGACATTGGGTTATACCTTAAATCAACTCGACCCGTACTGGCATCAACTACTGAATTTCTTTTTAACTGAGTAACGATCTTCTGCATGTATTGCTCTACATCTTGTGGAGGCACAGCACCAACATCAATTTTGAACACACGACGTTCTGAGGAGCGTACGACGCGATAAGCCATCATGGCATCCTCCATCAACGTTAGCTGGCGCCAGATGCGTCGGGCGGGCTCTAAAATAGATGTTCCGTATGGGGCATACTTATCGTTGCCAAGCACGCGAAAGTGTGCAATCTGCCAGTTCTCGAAAGTGACTCCCGCAGAGTTCCATTGATATTGAAGATAGTTAGGGTTGGTAGTGTCCTGGCCCTCAAGTCTTTCGATTTCTGGTGACGGTAGCGCGATAACAGATTGAACACCGTATTTGTCGTCGATGTCTAGGTACAGGAAAAAGTCTCCGTACTTGCACATTGTACGTGACCAACCAAAAAGGTTGTATTGGACGTTCAAAATGTTCTCATAAAGAATTCCCAACACTGCTTTTATCTCTTCGTTGGCGCATTTGATGTTTAACATTGGGCGCAGGTCAGAATAAGTGGTCATCTCATCAGCATAAATATCAAGAGACGATGCAATCTCTGGCATGTACTCCATCTGGTCGAAGTCAATATAGCGCTCGGCGCGTTGTTGATTCTGAATAGCATTCGTTGAAATTTGATCTAACGGATTGTATAGAGATTTCTTAAACTGTTGGCCAGAGGCTGATTTAAATCTGCTAGAGAACTTATCCAGGTGCTGGCGCCGAATGCGGCGGCCGGACTGTGATCTATAATTAATTATAGGGCCCGAAAACAATCTAGTTAAAGATTTGAATAAGTCCGATTGTTGATTCTTGGGGTTGTGTGTAGGTTTGCTAGCCATTTATTTTCTCACTTTATAATCCATTGGTATTGTTTATATATTTTATCTGCTTCATTCATTTTATCAAAGATATTGTCTTTTTTGTATCCTTGTTGTCCATTTATTTGTGTGTTCATTGTAGTTTTGCTGGTTACTATGGCATTTACAAATGCTTTTTGATAGTTTAAATCTCTTGCACTTGATTGAATTGCCGTATCTCTAACCCAACAAGCGATTGCCAATGCCATGATCAGGTCATCATGGTATCCTTTCATTGCCTGGGGTCTACCATTCCTCCAAATAAACGTTTTCATTTCATTAATTGTGCGAGATGAATATATGGTAATTAGTTTATTTCTGATAAACTCTTCTAATTTCGCAATGATAAGTGGTCTTGTTTTCATCGAAGTGGTAAATCCGGGCACAGCGGAGTTAGTTACTTCGGCTTGGTGCTGTTCAATATATTCGTGTGTCGACTTAATTGAATGATATACATTTGGATATTCATATTCCATAAGTTTAGTTAACACAGAGTATCCAATATTATTGTTTTCTACTACCAACATGGCACTCCCAAACTCTCGGCCGATTTGGTTTAGCATCCCAGCATACATATCTAAAGAAGGTTTTCCTTGATATTCTCCAACTACCTCAAGAGTCTCTAGCTTGATAATTTGGAAGGTGGAATAGTCAGCGCCGTCGCCGCGGGCGACATCGGCGACCATTAGATAGTTGCACGTGGGATCAAAGTCTTCCCATATCCAAAAGTTTCTATCAAAGCCAGTCCTGTGTTTGGGCTCCCTCATTGTAGCGTGTAAATATTCCATGCATTCCGGATCAATAACAGTCTCGCCAGAGGTATTGAAGTTACATTCTAGCTCTTGAGCGATTTGTCGCTTGGACATATTTTTAGTTTCTTTCTTATACCACTCTGCATCTCTATCGGGGTGCACATCCCATGGCAAAGTTGTCAGGTTGAAGTTATTTGCGTCAGCGTCAGCGTCAGTACAGGTTTTATGAAACCAATTACCAACACCGTTCGGAGTAGACAGCGCGATGCATCGACCACCGGTTGATAGTGTGGGATACAAGCCAGTCCACAGTTCTTCTAGTCCCTCAATATGGGCTGCCTCATCGAGAACTAAGAGAGACAGTGCTTCAGAGCGGCCGGCGTCCCCAGAGGTAGAAGCTGCTTTAATCGACGAACCATTCGACAACTCGAAAGAAGTTCGGTTATCTACTGTAATGGTGGCAATCTTTAACCAGTCGGGGATATTCCGCATGATGTTCTTGACTTTCTTAACCAAGTTACCAGCAGTGGCAAACTTAGTTGCCATGACAAGGATTGCTTTGTCACGGTGAAAGAGCATCAGCCAAACAATGTAGCCGGCTGTAATCGTAGAGATTCCTAGCTGGCGCGCTTTTAGAATAACGTTAAAGCGGTAGTCATTAAAGTCTTTTAAAAGTGTATCTTGAAAATCGTATGTGTCAAAAAGAATTAACCCGTGCATCGGGTGAGATATACGGGCGTAGGTTTTAAGGAAATAAACCGGGTCTTTACCGCACCGCAGCATTTCTTTAACTTGTTGTTTCTTGTCTAACTTGAAACTCATACATCTTTCATAGCCGCCAATACTTCTTCACGATTAGCGAGATCTCCCTCGCCATCTAGTATTAAAACTTCTTCAATCCCATCTTTCCAAGCTTGGTCTACTATCTGCGCATCA
>Ga0098059_1000227_pt1 | contig 42763 bp, 41 predicted proteins | sample 20_taG_FD_92580 | JGI IMG/M metagenome (GOLD analysis project Ga0098059, IMG submission 92580) | Marine viral communities from the Subarctic Pacific Ocean - 20_ETSP_OMZ_AT15318 metaG | ecosystem: Environmental > Aquatic > Marine > Oceanic | place: Subarctic Pacific Ocean | collected 2015-01-19
CTTATAAATGTAGGATAAGTTGTTATAAATGTTCTGATATATGATATTTTTAGTGTCATGGAGAGACTGTTCATATACTAAGTCTTCGCTTCTGTCTGCCAACTTCTCTAACAGGTCGGCATCTAGGAAGAGATCGGGAGCTACGAAGCCTTGTTGCGCCAAGAGCTTTTCGGCAAAGGGCAGAGGCTTATCGCTTCCACTTGGATATTGTTTATCCTTCAGAGTATTAAGACTCTCAATTTGTAGCTGCAACGTGTCAAAATAGCTAGACATAATCTGTGTCATAGACACTAGATTTTTCTGCCCCTCAAAGTCTTCCTCTGTGATCCATGCAGGAATAGAGTTATAAATCGACGCATTGTTCGTGCCGTCGTGGGCAGAGCCAGAGAGCTTGAGCGACTCGCTCAGTGATTCTACTGCAGGGTGGAAAGAGTAAATAATGGGGTCACGGAACTCTTTGATGGCTGCGCTGGAAGAAACGATAGCAGAGCCTGTGTTTCGAGAGTTAGCGGTGTATCCGGTCCACGCCCCATTAGAGAAGCGTCCCGAGTAATCTAGGACAACACTGTCAGTCGCCGCCACACCCGTTATGCCTTCGTTGAACTTAAAGTAGACACCCAGATCCACGTTACCCGATTCAACGGTATCTATGAAGGGCTGAGGGTCTGTGTTGACGCCGCCACCGACCTGGGTGAACCAGAAGCGGCCGATGTCTTTTGAAGATCGTTGAGTTTTCCAGTAGCGCAACTCGTCAAGGGATCCTGAAAGCTTTCCATCGCCGGCTTGTGTAACGCTGGGAGTGGTTGCTCCCGAGACGGAGGTGATGAGTGCCCCCACATAGGCGCGTAAGGTTGTGCTATCAAAATCATTAATCCCCACAGTTCCTTGTGTGGTTTCGTTGTTCAAATCTCCATCAATATAGAACCGAGTTGTGATCCCCGCCGATGCAGATTTCAGTGTCACTGCATAGTGGTGCCATGCGCCGTCAGCCACAGAAGCACTCGTGACTGTGGAAGCAGCGATAGGCTGTCGGTAAATGCCAGCCGTACCCGAAAGAACTGTCAATAAGAAAGGATCTGATCCATCGGTAACGTTTCCAGTTAATTCCAGTCTCAAGCGTCCGTAGTCAACCGAAGAGGAGTTCTCACCATTCCACAGGTCAAAAATAACCTCGCGGTTAGTAATACTAGGGTCGAGGAAGAGATCTTTCTTAAACCAGAATTCTAGAGATACGCCGTCTGTAGCAAGGTTTAGCTCCAAGTTCGAGCCACGATTCATTGATGGTTCATAGTAGTTGGAACCAGTAAACTGAGTAGAAAATGGAGTATCACTAACGGGATGGGGATTTGGTCCACCCTCAACATAGATATATTCTAGAGTACTCGGGCGCCCATACCCGTCAGCGATATTATCGGTCGCTGCCCCATTCGCTGACATAATGACATAGCCATTGGTGCGGGGATATTTCTCATCGTAGATATAGAGATCAAGATAGGTAGACTCATTAACCCATTTTAGGCGCTCTTGTAGCGAGCCATCATATGGATAGGTGTTGTAGATACGCTTGATAGCACTATCATAGTACTCTTCAGCCGAGCCATACCGTGCGAAGTTTTCCGGCTTGGAAAAATCGATACGAGGTATAAATCTCTCTTCTTCAATGATATCTTGCTCGTGATACCCAACAGATTCAATCTCCGATGCAATATCGGCGGCTGACTTGTTTGCGAGAGACTGTATGGTTGCAGCAACTTCGAAATACTTCTTAATGCTCATGCTCTAATTATTCTTCAACTCTAAATTTGAACGTTTGTGGTTGTTCTTGCCAAGCTCCTATGCTATCATTGTAATAAGACAACTTAATTTCATACATGTAATCGGGTTCTAGGAGTCCCATATCAAAGTCAAAGTAGTTCCCATCTTTGTCGTAAGATAAATATGTACTTAAGTCTGACCCGGTTCCATACCCTACCGCTAAATAGTTGTCTGTCACTCTTGTAATACTATAAGATGCGCTTGGGATAATATCGGTCGGGTTGTTGGTGGTGGAAACCACATAGAGAGTAGGACTCCAGTTACGGTCGCGCACAAAAAATCGGAAGCGAGCAGTGTCTTGGGCGGAGTATACTTTCTTCAGGTTAGTACAGCTAGTGATACGATTAAAGGTGGGGGCGAAATCATATGTTGGCATTAACTCAGGATAAATGGATCCAGTAAAGAATTGTACTCCGCCTGAGTGCCATACATCATGGATTGCTAGAAGCGGAGTTGCTGCGGACGTCAAGGCGACGTCGCAGGAATAGATTCCCGGGCTCACATAGCTAGCTGTGGCGTTAAGGTCGCCGGCTGTAACAGTGCCTCCACCTACCGAGAGTGCTATCTGGGATCCGGTAGGCTCCCCATTAGAACTAGAATAGAATGAGACCTCCAGGTCATTTGTCCCTACTGCCGGAATATTAACGAGGCGGCCGCGGATGTAGTTGTAGAGGTGCAGGCTGTTAAGATTATCCAGAGCAGGCGCCATTGAGCTAGAGTAATAGAAGTTTTCCCTGTCATCCATGATACGGGAATCCCAGCGAGCCTCAATATATGGACGGCGGTAGAAGAACTCGCTGGATCGAGCAAAAAACTTCTTAGTATAATAAGATTGGGTGGCACCGACAGTGTTTTGGATCACCGATCCAGAGTCTGCTGCGGCTCCCTCCACCCCAGCGCCGACTGACGAGGAGAAGTAGGCTTCTTGGCTCGCTGTCAAGTGCACACCTACTCCATAGTTTTTAATAACGCCCGGGGCGGCTGTAGTGTCAAGATATGAGATCCACTCCTCGACCAGATGAGATATATCAGTCTCTAGGTTTTCGTAACCTAGGGGGAAAGGAACGTTGCTTCTTAACGTCGAAGCAGTGTGGTAATCGCCGCCCACGCGGGTCCAGCCAGCAGTGGCACTGGCAGAGCCCCAGTTTGAAACTCCTAAATCTTGGTAGTTATCCATATCCAAGCCAGTACCCTCACTCCATGAGCGGGACACCGGTGCTACAATAAGATTAAAGTCTTGCGGTAGTGTAAACGGTGTTTCGGCATTAAACATCTTAAGATAGAAAGATACGCTACCAGAAGCGGGAAGCTTGCCGCTCGTACGGTCTGCTTTAACAGCATCAATAGGGAATTTAATCAAGATCCGTGAAAGTTCTTGGGACTGCCCGTTAGACCCCGATTCCTGTCCATAGATTGAGAACACCTCTAGGGCATCTGCATATCCCATATTGGAGCCAGTGCCGCGCGTAACTAGATTAGCTTCAAATGCATTGGTGATTGTGGTATCGGCACTTGCTGTGTATCTAAAAATAGCCATTATCTTATAGATCCTTTAATGTCAACGTTAGCGTACTTAAGTTCAAAGACAACGTTGTTAGCGGCTTCGATTCTTTGTCCGTTGGGAGAGAGGTTTTCAATAAAGTCATAACTTAGATCAGAATATTGGGCGCCTGTTTTCGCGACGATCTCTAGATCTTCTACGTCAACAATACCGGGTACCTTCTGCAGTACTTTATAAAAGTCTGTTATTTGAATCGACTCTCCGATCTCGTATTGGTTTTCGCTGATATAGCGCTGGAGTGCTACTGTGGCTCGGTTCAGGGCGGTGAATCGATTCGTATTAGGGTCTATAACAGCCACAAAGTTAATTCCAAAGTTAGCAATAGTCGCATCTAGGATATCTATTGTATCGTTGATCATCTTATACTGTAGAAGCCAAGTTCTTAAGTTATTTTTCAATGTCTGGTTAGGTGCCAACAGTTTACCACTGGTATCCTCGGAGATAACATAGATATTAATGTTTCGCTTAAACTCATCGAAATCTCTAACAACGGCGGCGCGTTTGACGGACCCAAACTTACCTGGCATGCCATATGAAATCGACTGATAATCCTGGGCAGTCACGGCGCGGTTCTGGGACGCATAGTAGCCCATGACCCTCTGTTTGATCTCCTCTGAGTTGGGGAGTGAAATGTCTCCTACAAAGGGCTCTTCGTTCAAGACCTCCAGAGAGTTAATGACACTATTACGCTGGGCCTGCGATAGCGCGCCCTGAGAAGTAAAACGAATGAGCGGACTGTCGACACGGGTGATAGTATTCACACCAGCATTTACATCATTTACAGTATTGATACGATATCCAATACGCAACGAAGTGTTTGAAGGTCCGATGCCAAACTTATCAGTGCTGATAAGTTTCGTTGGGTCGAAGTCGGGGTCTGTTATATAGGTGCGCCCATTCATGTCGAGGACAACATTGGATGGATCAGCCACTGAGGTATCCAATAATTCTGAGTCCGAACCATATCCAAACTGTAAATATGTGTTATCGCCTTCATGCTCGACTGTAAAACGGCGAGCTACTGGGACCGCCTTTAAAATATTACGAACTGTAGTGTTAGTGGCGGAGTTCGAGTTTTTTATCGCCTGAAAAACGATGTTTTGCGACAGGTGATCCACTTCCACATACTGATGTCCCTCTAGATCTACTACTGACAGCACTTCTGCAACGTTTCGCACCCCTAGACTCACTCGGCGGAATCGCTGGAAGGCTCCCACTTCAACTTCGTGGAAGGCGGTTCGTCCCGAGACTGCTCGCCCTTGGGCGCGAATCACATAGTTAGTCGGTGCGCCTGTGGATGTGTTCACAGTGCCCACAACAATCTGATTTGTGGGAGTCGCGAAGTCGATATCTTCTAATAGTGTATACTGTCCGCCTCCGGTGGATGAAAATGTGGATCCGGCGCGGAGGACCGGTGCATACGCAAGATCAGGACCAACTGCCGTTGCTTGGGTGGGAATCTGAATATAAAAGGACAGAACGCCATAGGAAGACGGGCTCGTGTTAAGCTTGAAACCCATCTGCTTAGCGAGGCGTACTACGTTGTTATACTCAATAGCAGTGTCTAGAAAGCTCTCATTAGTCTGGTAATCCAGATAAAAGGACAGAATATCACCAACATAAGCCACTGTGTCGAGCATCAATGAACCGAAAGAAGCCTCACTAAAGTCTTTGTAAGTATCAGAATAGTATCGACGCGCGTAGTCTTCGAGGTCCTTGCGAATCGAATCGAAATCGCGGCTAGTGTAGTTGATAGGTTGCTGCTTTTTTGTCATTATTAAATCTCATTAAATAGGTCGATTGACTTGTATTTCCAGGACTGAAGATTGATTAAGGGATACTATACTAAATAGCACGCTCACATTAAGATCGTGCGGAAATAGATCAGGATTGTTCTCGGGTGTGCTGAACCGTACGTCCTCAATTGTAATGTAGCTTAGGTATTTTTGAACTTGTTGTTGGATCGCCGTGGTAATATCCATATAAGTATTAACGTTATTTAACTCAAAAGAGTAAGATTTTAAACCCACACCAAAGCCGGGATCCATCATTCGCTCACCGGGGCTGGTCAGGATCAACATCTTAAGGTTCTGTGTGGCCATTTCCACATAGTTTTGATTCAGTCCGTACGGACCAAAAGTCTCGCTGACTTCTAATGGTAATTTGACTGATAGCCCTGAACTCATCTCACTCCCTCTTTAGCACTCTTCGGTGCGGGTGCCGGCGTCTGAAACGTTTTCGGTTTCCCCTATTGCATTCTTAACTAGTTCTAGAAGCAAATAAAGTAACCCAAGTGGGCTCGGAGGAATCATGAACATTCCGGGGATTGTGCCTGTAAAGTCAATACCATCGAGAGACACAGACGGCAATAAATCACCGGGCACCTCAGCCATATCCGGAGGAAGCAAAGCTTCGATTGCCTGCTCGGTGGTCTCGAATCCTGCCTCAATCAGACACAAAACTACCTCCATCAGGCGTTGTCCTGTGAGGTTATTAGGAATACCTTCTGCCGCAAGTTGGGTCTTTATCTGCTGGGCCACAGGATTAAGGTACTCAATCCCCTCATTGAAGGCAGTGGCCGAGCCGATCTTGATAATCTTTGTGATGGCTACATGAGGATCGATCAGTTCCACGAGGCCTTTCAGGATACTAATAGGAGTTTGGATGATCATTTTCAGGATGAACTCCCTTGCGTCCACATCGAAGTTGCCAGTTGCCTCTTTAATAGCAGCTGTGGAGGAAGGACGACTCAGGTCAGGTTCCATCTGGAACTGTTCATCATTATTGATTGTGTTAAGAAGAACTGATAGTGCTGCTCTCTTTGGAGGAAGCATTGCTGTAGTAACTCCGCTGAAATATTTTTCTGTTAGATATAGGTTCTGTATGAGAGGTATAGTAGTTATCAGCTCTTCGTTGAATGTGGTGGCAAAATACTGCTTATAGGCTTCTTGTTGAGAGATCGCGTTAATCTCTCCGCTTGTAAGCGATTCTACAAAGGTAAACTCAGGCGCTACATCTCCAAGGAGCCCTTCTAGTTCTTCCTGTTGGGCTTCGGTGCCTTCATCCAGAAGTCGCTGAACTTCATCTGGGTAATCATCAATGGCTTCTCGAAAGACATTTAGCGCTGCATCTATATTACCTAGGATCTTAGGGATGATTCTCGGATCACATCGGACGCTTACTAGATCAAAGGAGGTAGGAGTAAGGTCCGACCCCAGCAGAACATTATGTAGGGCATATAAACGAATAACAATGCGCAGCGCGACCCAGCGACCCAGATCACCATAGGGCGGCAGCGTAGACGCGGTGGGGAGGTAAAAAGTAAATAAGGCAGGGGGCAGAGGGAGACCGAGAGACCACCGGCGCATCGAGTCAAATGTGGCTTCATCATCAATATAGATATTAGACTCGACCTGGAAACGGCCGCCTCCGCCCGATCTCAATATTGCATCATAGACTGGGCGTAGTGGTTCACTGATTTTTGCTTCAAGATCATCTAGCTCGGTACTCATCATTTCTAAAAGAGTCTTACGATCGCCAATATCGTCTACGTATGGAATACCCGAAGCGAGCGGAGGTAATGGATAGGGGTTGATGTTGTTAAGGCTCCGCGCAGTGCTAATCAGTTGATTCCCTAATGCTAAATAAGAGTACCAAGTTTCACGTTCTGGGGTTTGAAAATCGCCTAGGTTTCCAACAACGGGGGGCGGAGGGGATAAATTTCTCCATGCGTCAGCATTGGTGGCGCCTAGGCGTCCGCTGGAGTCATAAACAAAATCGCTTTCTGTTTGTATAGGACTTGTCCCAGAGGTGGACGGAGAGAGAGAGTTCGGGTCATTGATTGCTGTTGCAATCTGCGATGGTTGTAAGAATCGTGGCATTTTTTATTCTACTCCGGTGGCTCAATATTATCTAACGCATTACTCAGTCCGGCGGCAATACCCTGAAGGACTGAAAAACCTTCCACAGTTAGATTTGCAGATAGTCCAGAGAAAGGAGTGGCAGATTCTGGTGGTGTCAATCCTCCAGAGAACCCTGACTCAGCTACAAGTGAGGGTGGTCCGAACATCTCGGTATCGATCGGGTTACGGCCAGAGAGATTTGCGCCTCCGGGTCCGTCCCCGAAGGGTCCTGCCCAAATGCCTGTGCCGACTTCTCCGTTAAGAGTAACTGTCGCCAGACCGGTTTCTTCATTTGTACCTGTAGTAAAATCGGAACCAGAATCATCACCAGAATCATCACCAGATCCTTCATCGAATTCTTCGGAGAGATCATCGCCGTCGTCGTAGTTGTTGCTCGTGTCATTACCGTCTTGTCCTCCGTCCGGAGACAGATTGTTCATAAAGTCCATGACGCCGGCGGGGTCGGCTCCTATCGCAGAGAGATCCAAGAGATTCATCATGCCCGGAATATCGAAGCCTAAGTTACTAAACTGTCCTATGAGCGCGTCAATCTCAACTAGTGTATCCTCTACCATTGCGTCGCCGCCTGGAGTGTTATAAACATAAGATCCAGCGACTTGAGGAGAAATCAGTATGGACCGTATTGCGGTAGGATCGACAAGCGCGTCATCATTAATGACTTCTTCCATAGTAGTGTCTTGTGCAAGATCCTGTACTTCCACAATCGTGTCAAAATCAACTCCCAGGGACTCTTGGAATTCGCTGGAACTGCTAGGTGGTGCTTGTTGTTCCCCAGCTTCAGTTTCAGTTTGAGCATTGCCGCTACCCACCGCATTGGGATTCGGAATAACTCCGGTATAGAACTCAGGGATCAACGGTACAGCCTGGGCGCCAGCGACATTATCCAGCACTCCGTCGCCATCAGCATCTGCATCGACGACGTCTGGGATTCCATCATTATCGGTATCCGTAAGCAGCTCGGCGATGTCCGTGATATCCTGTGAATCATAAGGCGATGTATCATCCACAATTGCCGGTGGCTCTCCAGCATCATAGAACCACAACGCATAGTGGATACCTACTGTTGAGATACGACGGACAACAAATACAGTAGGTTGCTGAGCAAATATGGCACTAGCTGCCGTTGTGACGCTCGCAATGGTAGGAGCTACTTCGTTGGTGATCTCCAGCACTGGGTATGTAGACAGGAGCGCGAGGTTCATCGGGAGTGCTGTGTTATCTCTTAGGGCTCGTCGAATAGTGTTGTTGATCGGATAGCGCGCGGAATACAGACGCTCGGAGATTAAGTATGCGATTATCTGGTCAAAACTTTGGGGTGGTGTGGGTCCGGCGTTAGGGCCCGTCAGGGAGAGAAGATATTCGTCCAATGTGAAGAGAGTACCTGCTGGAAAAGCTATGTCATGCGGAGCTTGAGTATATCTAATACCACCTGACTCCTGGACGCTAGCGCGCCCGATCTTGGCATTAAAATAGGCAACGAGATTCTCTTCTATCTTGCCTTTATCTAGCTCGCCAAACATCTTACCCCGGAGTGATGGAGTGTCCAAGAAACGTGTTAGTGAGTTAGTAACCTGGCTCTTGAAGTATTTAAACAAGAATCCGTCTGTGTTTTGTAATAGGCTATCGATTGTAAATGCTGAGAACACAAAGATGTTCTTGAGAATGAACTCGGCGATGTGCAGTTGAATAAGGAGAAGATATAGTCCGTACTTGACGATGTTCCTTACCTTTGCGCGCATAGTGAGGTTTGGGTTTTCGAGGCTCTCAAACGAGTTGCACGCCTGCTCACGATATTCGGCAGCCATGGCGGCAAGGATGCCGTTGATATCTAGAAGGTCAGCTACTTCATTTGGGGGACAGTTCTCATTGAGGTGGAAGAAATTCAGCGACTGGAGCTTGGCAGCTGTAAATACACCGTTCTCTAACACATAATCGAACATGCCGTCAACGAGTGCTGCATAGGCTTCGGGAAAGCGGAACGTTTCTACTTCCAATACCTCAGGGTTGGTGAGCACTTCTCCGTTTTCGTCGGCCGCGGCCCGGTAGGCATCTACAAACTGATCCACATATGGGTTAGCAGCGCGGCTAGTAGTGTAGTCGGCAAAATCCTCTAGGTACTCAGCGTCATTTGATGCCAACGATTCGGCGAATTGTGTGTCGATAACGGTTGAGCGGAAGTCTATAATGACGCGTGGGTTACTGAACTCCTCCCGGGGATAGCGGATCCGTAAGTAATCGGGGTCACCACTCATACGGACGGGCCATGACAATGTAGGGAGATCAAACTTGATGTACTCTGCGTAATAATCCCCTTCCTGGGGAGGGTCCATAAACTCGGTATCGAGCATCATGGATGTCTGAGTTTCTCCGGAAACTACTGCCGGGATCGAAGGATCTACCGGCTGCGGAGGAACCCGCATAGCGCTCATATTTCTCTCGACCGTAAAGGGGTAGTTCTCGGGTGTATCATCATATGCGTACTGCGATGCATCGATGTAGTTGCTGAACTCATTGAGAAACTCTCTATTAAAGTCATACGTCTGAATAATAGGTGCCGAGATTCCCCCGGGCGCATCCATGCTATTGATATTGCTCAGTTTTGTGTTAATATTTGACAATGAGCCAAGGAACGCTGGATCATTAATGGCTCCTTGGATGGTTTCGGCGATGGTAGCGCCCGTAGAGAGAGCCAGACTGGTATCAAATCCCAAGATCTCAGAGGGAGGAGGGTCGCATGCCTCCTCTAGGGTACCAGCAGCTGTAGCCAAGGTCTCGATCGCCGTCATGATCGTATTGAGTACTTGCTGGTTGATTCCCTCTAAGCTTCCTGTGGCGTCTGTCTGTCTGCCCATTTCAGCTACAATATCCAGCCGGCGCAGAACTTCCGAATCATCCGCATTCTTAAGATCAGGCTCTAGGAGAATCGATTTAATGGCTTCAGCTGAGTTGATGAAGTGCAGCTCAATTGATTCGGAAATAGTGCTAAACAGTTCGGGGATTGCTTTGGTAAGCGTAGGGTCATTAATAAAGTTCTCTTTGTCTGCGCAATCAAAGTTGAGGGTGGGGTACTGGAGCTGTAGTCCGTTCTCAATGACGTCGAGAATGTCGTCTAGGTTTGTTCCCAGAACCAAACAGATGTCGTCGGCATTTAGTTGGTATACTTCGTTTGCAATCTCCTCGCAGAGTTCGGTTACATCTGCAACACCCGAGACATCCAGGAAGAAACCCATGATAGCGTTTTCGGTGTTAAGATACTGAGAGATTCGATCAACCGGATACTCCTCATTGAAGGCGATGATCTTGTTGATGAGTTCGTCAGTGACTCCGGCTTGATTAATAAGCAGATTACAGAGGTCCACGGAGCTTAAGATCGTTGACACATCTCTGAGATATTGCATTAGTTGCGCGGGAGTGAGTCCGTTCTTCTCGGCGATTCGGTCTAGCTGATCTCCTCGCGGAGAGGCTGTCGCTCCTAGCGGATCTGGGTCAATGTAGTCCTCTAGGTTTGTGGCGCCGTAGTCAGTGGCACGAGGGTTAGTAAGAGGACACGTTTCGCGGATTAGTTCAACCATCTGCTTGATTGCTTCTAGGGCAGCCTCTTGAAGAGTATCAACCAAAACCCCCAAGATGATATCCCCCACATTTCCATCCTTTAGCTTAGGTTTGAACATAGCTTCGTCGATCTTTGGGATAACGATAGTTTTAGGGGGTTGTGGTTTCTTGTAGTAGTTCTTTGACAATACCTCAGTCAATGAATTTCGGACTGCTTGGGTAATACGGCTTGTTTCAATATTAAATCCACCGGTCAGACAAATAACGATCTCTTTTGCCAATGCATCGAGTCCGAATGTACGGAATACCTTGGAGATGGTCTTACCCGCAGGAGATTTATCGAGCAGCCCTAATGGTCCCTTATTCATCACCTCATCAATCACATTGGTAACTTCTAATGCATTTTTGAGCATCCTGGTTTTCTGACGGGAGGCAACTTTAGTATAGAGAGCAGGGTTCATAGCTATCTGTGTCTTAAGTTTATTGATCTCTTCGGTGGTAAAACTCTCTGTAAAACCTTTTTCTAGTTCCTTTGTATCTGAAATATCGATAAGTCCTGCTTCTGCAGCAACTTTCAAGAACTCGGCTTCTAAGGCTTTTTGTGGCTCTGGGTCTATATTTAAGATTAGCGATCCGGAAGCTTCTGCTAGGAGGCTCAACTCGGCGCCGAGACTCTGTATGGTCTCTGGCTTGTTCAGAAAGTCCATGAAGTTAAGACCACCAGTTGAGCCATAACCCCCATTACCACCTGCTGCCAAGCGCTGGACGCCATTGATAATATTGCGGTAATCCTTAAGCACAGCTAGACTCATCGGGTCCTTGAAACTTCGGTGATATAGGGCGTACGAGAACTCACCGACCTTAAGGGGCTGGGATTCGATTGACTCTTCGCTGATCAAATATTGGATACCTGTCACAACAGCTTGACCCCTATCGCCGGATCCAAACTGAATAGTGATAGTATCCGCATCGGTGATCCTGACTCCCGGGGCCGTCTGTTTGATCTGATGCATAAGTTGTTGTACGATCATATTAAGGATCATCAAGGTAGAATTCTGCAAGGATGTAAAGTTAACATTAACGTTAAGTTGTCCTTCAAAGTTTCTGAACTGTGTGTCGAACGTCTGGAGTCCACTGTTCAGGAGGCTATTATCTTGGAGAAGGGTACTAATAGTTAAAACTGTTTGTGACGTAGGATTGGAGAAATCATTCTCTTCACGGAAGAATGCGGCATTATCCTCGTAGGACGGCATTTTCTCTTCATCAATCCATTGTTGGCGAGTGTCTGCGAAGTCGTAGTATGTATTCAATACCACCAGGCTCTTATTCGGATTAATGTCGGCGAAGAAAGTCTCCAGCTGTATACTACGTTGTATCTCGTTGACCACATCTTCCACCTCGTTAAGACTGGTATTTTCAGGAAGCATTTCCTCAAATGCATTCCGATCAAACAAAAAGGCATAGAACTCCGGGAAATAATATGTAATGTAGTACTGGATTGCATCTTCTCGGAGTCCATCAATATCAATGCTGTTCGGATCTTGTTGAAACTCTGCTCGATTAATCTTACGCACTCGGAGCTTGAGGCGATAAAGCTTGTCCCTATCCACGTAAAAAGGTATCTTGACATCTTTTCCAGGATATCTCTTCGGGGTCTGCGTGATTGTGGGGATAGTAGCCATAAGATTAGTTGGTGCTATTGTATTTGCTTAAAATGTTTAAGGCTGCGCCCTGTAGCGCAGCGTCTTCCTCAACGAATCCCGAATCGGAGCCGATGTAGTTGGCGATGTCGACGGTGTCGGCCACTTGCACAAATCCTAAATAGTTAGTTTTAATTAATGCATTCTTGTATGCATGCATGGGAAGCTGAGCCGTCACATCACTTACTTTATCGATTAGCGACTGGATGCTGGTAGGTAAGCTTTCAAAGTCCGGAGATGTGCGGCCGCCGTTGAAGGTCCCATAGTGTGCATGAGTAGCTAGAGACCGGGATACATTCCGATCCGCCTCTACAAAGTTATTAAACAGTCCGCGCAGTTCATTGATAGAGTCCACAATAGCTGCGAGACAGTCTTGGAGATTATCTCCCTTTACTAGTGGCTGGAGACTAGTAGTATCGTTTAGGGCTATGAGATCAATCCCAAAGTCTTTGGTACTGAGATTACCCACTTCGCCCCCTTGGGAGTTAAACTGGTCCGTTCGAGTTACAATCTTAATGTTTTCGCGTCCTACTAGACGGATTGTGTCAGCTTTTAAAGCCACTGTGCTTCTAGGGGATGCATCAGTGGTATAGCAAGGGGCACTTAATCCTAATTCCCCATCAATGTTGCATTTTTGAGATATGTAAACACGGGCTGCGTCCAATGTCATGTCGGGGTCGACATTCATTAATTTGCCTTTTGTATTACGCTTGCGACCCAGAAAGGCTTTTCTCCCCACCACTAGATCAATGGCTGCGGCGTGGGTTTCTTTTCTTTGGGAGAGCGTTGTGTTGGTGCGATCTAATCCTAGCACAATAAAAGACCCACCCTTTTTAATCACCTTCTCGTTTTGATTAGTAATATACTGAGGGACATCAAAGGGAATACGGACAGCCTTTCCGTAACCAATATATTCTGCTTGTTGCCTAGGGTCGAGAGCCTCGTAGTGGGCGCGCTCTCCGGGGGGCATCAGGTCTACATTTACGGTGGGTGTTTTATTGCTCATTATGGTCCAGTCGGCTGCGACGCGTATCCCGGAGTGGACTCGGCTTCATCGTCGTCGACGTCGTCGACGGTACGGGTTAGCGCACTTGGGTCGATCCCCAGGCGGCGCAGCATGGCCTCAAGCGCGACTTTCTTCCATCCTGAAGCTGCCGTGTACTGGGCGATGAGAGCGTCGCGATCGTTGATGATAAGATTCTTATCCTGCGCCAGCGACTTCTTCGCTTCATCGATGTATTTTTCGAACTTCTTCCCCTTAGTGTTATAAGTTGGATCGTCTGGCCCCGGGGCTTTGTTCGGATCTAGATGAAAGTGGTCGCCTTCCACGTGGATCGCTACTTGAGTCGCCTCCTGGACGGTCAACAGTATTTTTATTAATTCTTGCGAAGGCGCGGTGTCGCGGGTGGACCCGGCTTTGGCCTTCGCCTTGCTGTCGTAAACTTTGAACTGAATATCTAGCGCACCTGTGGCGTGTCTGTTATTTGCAATCCAACTAATTTTAGAGGCTTGTTTGATCTTTTCTTCGCGGCTGGCGCCTGTAGAATTGAATATTTCCTTGACCTCCTTCGATCTCGGGCCGTACTGATCAAGCCACTCTATTCCTTTATTATTGGCGAAAACGTTTTGGTGCATCACCCGGGCCTGATTGTAGCCGTCGCGGTAGGCACTGTTGCAGCGCAGCCAGACATTTGCTCTAGTCGCAACTATATTAATAGCGTTGCGGAGCCGGTTCGAAGCTGGATTATCTATAAACTCAGCTCTGGGCCCGCCGATGAGGCGGTCTTGGGCTGCCTGTGCCTCAGGAGGGATGACATTCTCTTGCTCTCTGGGTGTAGATACCTCAATGGTAGTGGGGCGGCCGCCTTGGAATTGGGTTTTTCCCGATATATTTGAAGTAACATTGGTGATTTTCAATACTTCATCTGACACTTTCACGATCTTCGGTCCGAAAAGATTGCCGGGATCTTCATAGCGCACAGTCACAAATTTGCCAACTGCAATGTCAGCCTTTCCAGCAAGTGGGAGATCGACGCCCACATCCGGATAGTTCAAAATGATAGGATCGTCGAAACTTGCAGGAGGACAAAGTGGCTGCAACTCTGGGATGTACACCTTATAGAGATACTGATTGATATCTGCGTCCTGCAGCTTTGGTTCCGGGTCGGCGGCATCACCCTCTTGCTGTATAGTGGGGAAAGTGTTGAGGACTGTCGGGCGATAGTCATAGACCGCAGTCGTGATCACTCGGCGGCCCACTACAATCCCATAAAACTCTGATATCCCTTGAAGGGTGTCCCGGGCAAAGGCTTTTTCTGTTGCTATGCGCAGAGCTGTCACAGGATCGGTACGCCTCCGATCTCCCGAGGCATTAGAATCATTCTCCTGGAGATTGTTGAGCTGCCCATAAGTTAACTCTTCGAGGGTGAAACCGCCGTCAGCCATTAGTCTTTATTCTCGTTCAACAGGTCAAAGAGTTCTTCTTTGTCATTTTCTGTAAGTCCAACGTTGGTTGTCTTTTGTCTTTGGAGGATTGATGCAAGCTTAACCATTTGCTCATTGGAACGCTGGAGATTCTCTACGAACTTGGCGGCGATTGGTCCCATCTCCCGTCGGTCGGTTGCGGACGAAGCCATGTCAGCCATAACGTCCATAAGGAGCGATTTGGCCATTGCTCGGTCTTCTCTGATGTTTTTTGTAGTCTCTTCTAGATATTCGTCTAGGCTTAGATCTCGCCGTTTTGCCATTTGCTCTTGAACGTCCTATATCTTTTTCTTAGTTTGTTAAGATTATTCACGACTTGTTTTGTATTAAGTCCCGTAATCTCCCTAAGATATAAGTAAATAGCTTTTTTATTGAAAATTTCTATCTGATCAGCTGATTCTAGGAGGATCCGGACTGCCATCAGAACCTTTTTTTCATTTTCCTTAAGCATGAAGGAGTCCCAAGTGTCGATCTCGCCATGAAGGGAGGACCAGAACTCCATCTCCGAACGCATTTGAAAATAAGTTTTCTCTTGCGATATCAGATCTTCATCCAGCTGACTGATAATATCTTCCATGAAGATCTCAGTTCTGTTTCTCTTTTGCGTTCTCTTGACCTTGTGAATAAACCAGTTCTTTGTTACAACTGAAAAGTATGAGAAGGCTTTAGATCCCTTGCTGGGGTCGTACTTATTTAGGATCGTTGTGAGCCATACCTTGCAGTCGGCTTTTAAGTAATCAATATTTGGCAGCGTGGTGAACCGATAAGTATAGATAATCTTATCTACCATTTGATCAAATGCCGGCTGGATGTATTCTTCGTAAAGCTTTGATCGAAGTTCTCTATCCTCGGTGTTCGCATACTTAATGATCGCGTCTTCGTGGACGCTTGTAAAATAATGATTCTTTTTTCTAGTTCTCTTCTTGCGTGGCATTTAGCTCTTCCTCTAGTTCTGCGTCGAGACCGTATTCAAATATGTCTCGGAAATCTTCCATCTCGGCTAAAACTTCTTGTATCCGGAGCATCAACTCCTGAACCATGGGTTCACCGTGGTAGTTGTCCATGCTATACATTGATTTTAGAAAAGCCTCAAATGCCTTGTTGGTCAGAAACAAGTCGGCCATATTTTCAGATATAAATACAAACTTCCGGAGGAGTTTGGAAATATACCATATTAAACATATATTTATCCCTACTGAGACAGCTAATAATATGTAAAGTTCCATCATGCTTTCTCTTCCTGGTCCTTTTTTTGCTGTTTGAGATCTTCTCTAGCGTCGGCTATAAATTCTTCAGTCACTTGCCCTACTTTCTTGCGTAGGTTTTTTTTGGGAGCTGTGGTAAAACGATTCAAAAGTTTTACCATTGTTCCTTCCTCTTTGCAATCGCTGCAGTCCGAAAGTGTTTCCGATGAAAGATGTTGGACTGTGCTTGTTTGTTCACAAACTGTGCAGCGATAGCTATAACGGGGCATATCAACCCTCAGGGATCAAAACGGTTGAGTCCGTGATGGTCTCAGTGCCGGCGAGATCTACTCCCTCTAAAGATACAACCGGGGGATTGGTCACCACCAGGGTACCATCGTCCGACAGCTCTAGATCCATCTCTGTGAGGACCGGAACAATATCGCTCTGCTCCAGGAGCGACTTCTGGAGAGCCATCATCAGGGCTCCAACTGCTTGATTTGATAATTTCATGATCATTTTCTCCTTTTACCAATGAAAGTTGTTTTTATAGTATTCAACTATTGAATCTATTTCGTTATCGAATATCCTGCAGGGTTCCCACCCTAAGGATCGTAGTTTATCGTCGTTTAGTGAATACCTCACATCTTGTCCTGGGCGTGTGTGATCTAGGTTTGTATAGTCCTCTATGTTCACAGAGCGGTTAAAATAAGATGTTAGGATTTTTTGTACAGTTTCAATATTCTTTTGTTCAAAGCCGCCGGCCACATTATATATCTCGTTAACAGTCCCGCTGTCTATGATAGTGATTACGGCTGAGGCGGTATCGGCTGCGTGCAACCAGTTTCTCACTGGCTCCCCTCTATCATGGAGGCGAATCTTCTTGTTACGCTGGAGTAGCTTGATGGTCAGGGGCACTAGCTTTTCCCAGTGTTGATATATGCCATAGTTGTTCGTGGGACGAAGGATCAGATATTTCAGTCCGTAGGTGCGTGCCCAAGCCTTGATTAGCATGTCTGATGAGGCTTTTGAGGCTGAGTATGGATTACTCGGATGGAGAGCATCTGTCTCTACGTGGGCGCCTGCAGTGATGTCTCCGTAGACCTCGTCTGTGCTGAAATGGAATAGAATAGGTGGTTCGCAAATGTTTGTGGGCTTTTGTCGTATGAGGTCTAAGAGGTTCTTAACACCATTAACATTGGTACGAATAAAGTCATCGCTCTCAATGATGCTGTTTCCCACATGCGTCTCAGCGGCTGTATTAATAACATAATCACAATCTGGAAGATTGGTGAGTGTCGCAATATCAGCTTGCTGAAATGTGAATAGGGGGTTTTCATTAAACTCCTGAATCAAGCCGGTATTAGCTGCGTAGGTGCACTTATCTATGCCATAAACACGCCAGCCGCGTTCCAAGCAGGCTCGGGTTACATACGACCCAATAAAGCCCAAACACCCTGTAACTGTAACTAATCTCATCTAGTCGCCCTTCTTAATTCTATGACTGTCAGTGTCGAAATGTTGAGTTGAGAACTCAAAGAGTTCCGTGTCTTCGAGGGCAATCATTTGGTGACGTAGACCTCGATAAACATGAAAGTTATCGCCGCGTTCTAATACAAGCTCATGAGCAGAGCTAATATCATCTCTATCGGAATATTTTACCAAAACTTTACCCGATTGAATATAAAAGACTTCATCCTTCAGCTCGTGATAATGCCATGAGCAACGTTTGCCCTTTACAAAATATAGCAGCTTCCCACAATACTCTTCGGTGTTGACAATCCATTTCTCAAACCCCCACCCCTTAGGGACAAAAGTCATTGGAAGATCGGGGCTTTGGTCTAAATCCTTTACAGTCATATATTGTTCTCTCTAAAAGTATTTGGCGTTGTGATAATGATCATCAAAATTCATCACCTTTAGCACTTCCAGGATCTCATCGATCCCCTCTTCCATAGAGATTTGGGCGCTAAATCCTAGGCATCCTGTTACCACTACTAGTTTCATTTATCGACCTTGCCAATCCCGATAACACGTGGAACCGCAGTCATCCATTTGTTGAAAGAAGTCCAGGGATAGTTGCCGGTTTACTTGCGTATTAAAGGGAGCAAATCTATCTCCGCCCATATGTAGATTGTTGTAGTCCAGTAGGTCCGGTAAATTAAAATCATCGGCTAGGATAAGGGCCCAGACGCGTGTTCCAATAGTAGGAACCGTGCCATACTCCACTACCCACCGTAAGCCTTCTAGAGTACGCATACTCCCCGCAATGATCTCTGAGGCATCTCCCTTCCTGCGATTGGTAAAGGAAACATGTGCCTTGGCATCCAGTCCTTTTTCTTCCATTCTCCCGGGAATTAAACTAATATATTTAACGCCATAACTGAGGCAAGATAGTGCAGTGCCCGCATCGGCGAGGCCAGTAACGTTTGTCTCCATAATCTCGTTGAGCGAATCGACGATCTCCAAAATGGGCTGAAAGGGTGGGATTTTGAGGCCCAGCTTAGTAGAGCCGTCATTGAACTGGCTAATGTGTTTAGCATATGCTAGCGCGGACTCGGGCGTAATCTCGGAGCTAGGGACCTGTACATATACAATACCTTTGTCGTCTCCGCGAATTTCTGTAACCAAAGCACAGAGTTCTGGTAGCTTTTGTTCCCACTCTACCAAGTGGTTCTGATCGATCTTATAAAACGCGTTGGGGTTGGTCGTTATCCCGCGGACATGTCTCTTATCGACAGTGTTCTCAAGTTTACTCCAAACATCACGGATATAATCAATATCAGCTGTGTCGAAAAAGAAATCAAACATTTTTATTCTCCTCTAAAGTTAATAATTTTTCTCTTATGTCGTCCCACGTTGTAAACGTAAGACCTTTGTCATCAATAAAATAATCTACGTGCGGCTTTCCAAACAATAATTCATCATATGGAATCCTATACTTCTCTAGCCAATCCACTACCAGTTTAGCCTGATTCTTTATTACTCGGCCGAGGTTGTTATTACAACAGCGCATATTTCTGGCTGTGTGGATTACAATATAGTAACCCCTTTGTTTTAAGGTCTCAAGAGTGTCTACAGCTCCGGGGAGCGGTACTACATCCTCATAACTCTGCTCAGCTGTCTTCGTGGTACAAATGGTGCCGTCTAGGTCTACACAGATTCTCATTATTCTAACGCCTCATTTAGTAGTTGGATGCCAGTAGTATACATGGCGGTTTGTCGATCGATGCTATCATAGTGTCGTGAACACATCCCAATGTAGATTAACCCTTCGATTAAACTAGCCCTCGCATCGTCCAGATCACTAAACACCTCCGCTATCTTCTCCTTGTTATTGTTGGAAAACGATACATTAAACTCGTTAAGCTCACTGTTTTCCTCCACATTAAACTGGTCAAATATGATGTATTCATAGCCCCCTCGATAGGAGTGAACTAATTTAGCATAGTCGTAAAGAGGGTCGCCATAAATTCCATCTATTCCAAAATTACCACGGGGATCCACAAATTTTAAGACACAAGTGTTGGTCTTTTGATTAATCCCGCACAGAATATTGGAGAAGCACATATCACCGTGAACAACGGTCCCTTTAACGACAGGTAACAAAGAGGAATGGATCTTCTTTTTGACGTCCTCCCAGACTCCACCAAAGTTAAGATACTTTTTCCCATCGATGGTAAGAGCCTCATGAGCTGCAATGGTAGCAAATTTATTGTTATGCAGCAGATCCTCGTAATAGTGTTCGGTCTTGGCGATATACATAGCTGCAGCATGGGGGCTAAAATCGGTATCAACTGTATCCTTACTAAAAGTCTCTAGAGTGGCTCTAAGTGCTGATGCGGCTAGTTCCCAAAACTGCGGATTGAATTCTTGGTAGACCATATAGTCACCCAAGTTATCATAGGCATAGTATTCGAGTTCTAGATGATATGTGTCGTCGGAAAAATTAGACGACAGCATTCTTGGAAAGAATACACCATTAGCTGTCTGGCTAATCGCTTGATAGTAATTTATCTCGTCCCGGAGACGTTCTTTGGTACTGTGTTTTGTTATCGTGCCCCGAGTGGGGTTAATATCAAATGTGTTATACGCCCGAGTTATGTGCTGCTTCATAAACCTCATCAATAGAAACAATGTTTAAGCCGTGTTCCTCAGCAAAGGCCTTCAAGTCTTCTCCGCTGGCCATCGTTCCGTCTGCATTGATGATCTCGCAAATCATTGTAAGCGGTCGCAAGCCGGCAAGAAGAGCAAGCTCTACCGAGCCTTCTGTGTGACCCTGTCGTTCTTTAAGAAGGCCATCGCGTGCTCGGAGGGGGAAAAGGTGGCCCGGGCGTGTCAGCTCCTCAGGCTTGGCATTTTCGTCGAGCAAGACAGCCATCGTTGTAAGCCTATCTCCCACGGACATACCAGTTGTCGTCCCGTCGCGAGCATCCACTGAGACAGTGAACGGAGTTTCATTTTTATCGGTATTGGTGGCTACCATAGGGGGAATTTCTAGGCGATCCAATACTTCACCAGCGCAGGGAACGCACATAAGTCCGCGGGCCTCACGCATAGTAAAAGAGATATTCTCTGTCGTGGCTTTTTCTAGTGCCACTACTAAATCTCCCTCGTTCTCGCGGTCATGAGCATCGACCAATATAATTGGACGGCCGGCTCGCATATCTTCAATAATCGTGTTCATATTAGTTGTCATTGTGGGATCCCCTTTTGTTAATAACCCAATGTGTAAAAGCCTTCAGCTCCTCTGGTGTTCCCATCGAAACCATATTATCTAGCTTGCAGTTTATAATTTTAGAACCATCTACGATAGCTTCGTTCATTACTGGTGCTATGTAGTATTCTCCCCGAACTTTTTCTTCTTTAGCGATAATACAATCTGCATACTTAATAAAGTCCGATCCGTGCTTCCACATAAATCCGCCTGCCAAAGCATCATCAGAAATAGGATTCTTTTCTTCGATGCGTGTTACTACATTTTCTTCAGTTATCTTCGCAAAACTCCAGTGGGTATTTTTCTCAGAATCATTAAAAGTTAAGATTGCGCCGCTTACGTCCTCATCAAATGAAGTGAGGGTCGTATTTTCATTCCAGATAAAATAGTTATCGGAGTTTACTATAAGCAGCTGTTCGTCAGTATTAATCATTTCTCTCGCATACAAAGCTGTGCACAGTTGACCTGCTGTCAGGCCGGGTACAGTGATAATATAACACGAGGATGGCGTATTTTTAAACATATTTATAATCGTTTTCTCGGCATCAAAGCGTAAGTGCTCTTCTTGGATAAGAAAAATATAGGTGCCGTGAATCTGTTGCTCTAATAAATTTTCAACTACCCATTGAATCATAGGAGTGCCCTCGATTGGAATATAGGGCTTGGGTACATCAAATCCCGCATCCTGAAATCTCTGACCGGCGCCCGCCATGGGGATAAGGATATTCATTCTGGGAGAGCGTCCATATCGATATAGACGGCCTTACGATGTAAATCGTGCATTATGAACTCCCATTTATAGTACATTGCTACGTTAACGCTCTCCCAGAGCTGAAGCTTCTTAGTCGAGAGCGCTTCGGACTCTTCCTTCTGAATTTCATTGGAGTACTTCTCGTTTAAATTGCTGTATTTCCATCCATTGAGGACGCTGTCCAGGTATCCGCCCTCACTCGGATTGATATAGTGTTGGATTACTCGTTCGTCCATACCAATGAAACTATCCATGTTTTCTGGGGATGAGTAAAACCAAATGTCGGTCAGGCCTTCATTGAAGTATAGCCAATCTGCCAAATAAAACTTAGACATGTCGGCGTGGGGATCAAAGCTAATATCACAAATGTTCGGCTTAGCACCCTTATTAATTTGTCCTAAATCTGGGCGGGTGAGGACCACACAATCATATTTCACTCCGGCGGTTTCTTCATATTCTCGACGGAGCGAGAGAGATTTGCTCCGTGTATTGAACAAACTTAAACTATTTGGAAGACGGCCGGACATTGCGCCGCCGAGGAGGTCTTTCCACGCGTTGCCGCGTGTATAAAGGCCTGCTCTAAAGTTAGCAAGAAGACTAGACTCTGCCACCCCATGGTCTTTAAGAACATCAGAAAAATTGATTTGTTCCTCAAACTTAGAAGCTTTCAGCCAAGGTTCATAAAGTTCAAGCATAGTATCTTTGTGTTCTAGATCCCAACTATGAATAAAAACATCGGCCTCCGCCTTATCTAAAATGTTTTCCTTAATGTATTCAAAGCCGTTGACCCCCTTGGATCTTTTGTCTGTAAAAGAGTTAAAGTATCCTCCTATGCAGACAGCTACTTTTTTCTTACTCATCTTTAATTCCTTTGGTTTCTAAAAGTATTTGGCGTTATGATAATGGTCATCAAAGTTCATTATCTTTAGTACTTCAAGAATCTCATCTATACCCTCATCCATTGAGACTTGGGCTGTAAAACCGAGCTGGTTTATCTTATCATAGCTGACAATGTAATTTCTCTTATCAGCATCCTCGCCGATGTCTTCGAAGTGTACAAACGCTTCTGTCTTTTCGGCTATCATATTGCAAACTGCTTCTTTACTGTAGTTCATGTGGTCCGAACCAACGTTGTACACATTATCTATCATCTCTGAAAGGTTGTTAATAGCAAAGATAAATGAATCAGCAATGTCGGACACATGAATAAACGTTCTCATAAAGTGCTTCTCGTAGACAATCAAATATCCATCTCTTAAGCACTTATTGGAAAAATCATTAACCAATAGATCAAGGCGCATGCGGGGTGCAACGCCAAAAGCGGTAGCGAATCGATACGCTACGGCATTGCCACGTTCCATCAAAAGGTATTCCGCCTCTGTCTTAGTTTCTCCGTATAGGCTCAAAGGGTTAAGGGGAGTTTCTTCGGTGCATACATCTGTAACAACACCATAGTTGCTCCCTGTCGATCCGTAGAGAATAGGCTGATCTGCTGTGCATGCGTTAATCAAATTAATGGTTCCGTCTACATTTACCTCCCGGGCCATCTCAGGATTCATCCTACATGCAGGGAAGCCTACTATAGCGGCTAAGTGGATTACAATATCCTGGCCGGTAACGGCTTCTTGAAGCTTTTCAAACTCTCGAATGTCGCCGCGGATAAAATTAAAGTTCTTATGCCTAAAAAAAGGAATGATTTGATTTCCACCGTGGAGCAGCATATCAAACACAGTAACTTCATGACCTAAATCTAGTAATTTAGGAACTAACGTGGTGCCAATATAACCCGCACCTCCTGTAATAAAAATCTTAGACATCTATATTCTCCTTAATAAAATATCTTTAAGCATCACCCAATCACAGGCTTTCGCCCACAGAGGTCTAGACCAAGCGGCTGGGGTGTTTTTTTCAAAAAACACATGTCCGCTCCACGCGAAGGGGTAAACCACAAACGGAGCGGCGAGTAACAGAATCCAATACCCACTAGACACCACCCACATAACATAGGCGATTGTGGCGAGCTGCCCCACAACATGTAGAAATCTATTCCAGGGATTCTGATGCAGGGTTAGGTAATATTTATAGTAATCCTGAAAACTCATGGAGCATCTCCTCTAGGGCGTCTAGTTCTGAATCAGTTACCAGATGATTATTACCAATAAAGAATCCATTTTCGTGTAGAAAATCCACATTTGCTGCAGTTCCAATATCAAGGTCGTAATCTTTGAGAAAGGGTTGACGCAATAGATTACCACTACACAGCGGCCGCGTTTCGATACCCTTCTCGCTTAAAAAGGATTCGAGCTTTTCTTTTACCTCTCGTTGGTAACAGATAAACGGAAGGCAAAAACTACTGTTTCCCTCTTGAGATGGGATGTGAAATAGATCATAGTTCTCAATCATTGTTAAAAATCTATCATAAATTTCTTGGCGGCGAGCGATGCAGGCGTCAAGTCGGGGAAGCTGAGAAAGTCCCAGGACTGCATTGAGTTCCATGCTTCTGAAGTTATAGCCGTCGGTGACAAACAGAAACTGAGGATGTACGTCGGGATATTTCTCTTTATACTCCTCGAACTTACCCCCTTGGGCTTCACGGGCCATGCCATGGCTTCGCTTCATTTTCATAAGGTTAAATAGCTCATCGTCGTTAGTGCAAACAAATCCACCCTCAATAGTAGTCATGTGGTGCCCAAAATAAAAACTAAACGTCGAACCTTCGCTGAGAGTTCCGGCTTTTTGCCCCTTGTAGGTAGCGCCATGTGACTCACAAACGTCCTCCATGTAAACCGCGTCCGGGAGGATCTGTCGATAACTATCCATATCAGCAGGAATTCCAAATAGGTGGGTTACAAAGACTGCCTTAATATCAGGATGCTTAGTAGCGACGCTTTGTAAGTGTTCCAGGTCAAAGCCAAAGTTATTGCTATCAACATCGCAAAAGATAGGCTGTAGACCTAACTGTATAATAGGTGAAATGTTTGTCACCCAAGTCATGGCGGGTACCAATACTTTATCACCGGATTGAAGTCCATATTTCTCTTTGATCGCGGCGACGAGGAGAAGATTAGCTGTGCTCCCAGACGATACGAAGAGAGAGTGTTTGCAGCCGAGCCATTCAGACCACTGCCTCTCAAACTCCCTCACCTGTGGTCCATTAGTGAACCGATCCGTGGAAGTAATGAAATTAATCATCGCTTCTTTATCGGCTGCGGTGACGCAATCTTTCATAAGGGGCCAATACATTATTGCTTCTCTCCCTGGCGGAGTGCCTCATATACTTTGAGCACTCCATCTCTAAAACTTGTAAAACCAACCTCTCCGAGGCTTTCTATCATTCTATCACAACTAACATCTTTTCTAAACTGACCATCTGGTTTTGTTGCATCATAATCAATAGACCAGTTTCCGTTGCCCAGAACATCCAAAGCCATAGTAGCCATTTGATGAATACTATAATTCTGACCGGGGGGCGCTACATTGAAAGATTCAGTAATGTTGCCTTCTACCACTCTTTTAATGACTGCTGCTAAATCGCCGCTGTACATAAACTGGCGCATCGGAGTCCCGCTGCCAAAGAGGGAAATCTTATTGTTTCCTTGGTCTTCTGCATCAATGATTTTTTTAATAAGTGCTGTAACAAAATGACTTTTATTAGAATTTTCAAAGTTGTCATGTTCCCCATAGAGGTTGCACGGAATAAGGTAACTATAGTCTAATCCATACTGGTGACGATAAGCCTCAATCTGTACAGCCATACATCGTTTAGTATATGCATAACTAAAATTGGCATTAGCAGGAGGTCCCTTGTGAACATCCTCCTCAACCATTGGATAGGACGAGACCGTATCCGGATACATACATGTGCTCAAAACAGCAATGAACTTCTCAACCCCACACTGGTGAGCAGCCATAAGAGTATTAGTATTTATTTGAATATTCTCGTCATAAAAAATCGCTGGATTTTGAATGTTTTCGAGGATTCCTCCCACGCGGGCAGCAAGATGGATAACTCCATCAGGCTTCTCTGTCTTGAATAGTTCGAGAACGGCTCTGTAGTCCTTTAGATCGCAGTCTCCGCTCGACAGATAGGTCATGTCGGGAAGTACCTCTTGGAGATGCTTCCCGAGCATCCCAGAGCCTCCAGTAACAAGATACTTCATTCTAGACCTCCTCGTATTGGAACATATCGCCATACAGTGCCCTAACCTGCTCCACCACAACAGGGCGTTCCTTTATTACTACTTTAAAGCCGCGGGTCGCGAGACCCACAGCGAAAGCAAGCTGCTGAGATTCTTCAATCATTGTTGACTCGGGCTTGTAAGTCACACTCTCAAACGACACGGCAGTTTCTTTATCATGATTTTGTTCATAAAAGTCTAACTGGTATTCTAGGTGTTTTTCATTACTTTGGTCAGAAGCTAGGCTGACTAGAGCCTCGACTCCTAAATCTCCGGCGTACAGAGCCAGAGCACGATTATCTCGTGGGAAGCACGGTCCGCCATAGCCATAGCCATAGCGCAGATATTTAGGACCAATCTTAGTATCGGCTCCAATAGCTTCCAGAACAGTGGACGGTGCACCGCCGGCTCGGAGCACAATGTCCCCTACCATATTAGCATAGGCAATCTTGGTAGTTAAAAAGCAGTTTAAAGCTATCTTGGTAATCTCGGCTTCAGTGGGGGTCATACGAGCGATGCGAGGACTGTTCTCTGTGTGTTTTTCATATATTTCCTGCAAAATATCTCCGGCTTGATCTGATCCTTCGCCAATCAAAACCATGTCGGGCGTTGCTTGATTTTTGAGGATGGTACCCTGGGCGATGAACTCGGGGTTATAACTCACTGTGTAGTTCAAAGCTTCCAAACGCGGCCGGATCGACTCGCAATATCCGGGCATTGTTGTACAGCACACCACAAAGTGCTTGGGGCGGCCATGGCGAGCGTGACCTTCAAGCGTGGTGATGAGATTCTCTACTTGAGAATGATCATAGCGGCCGTTATCTAATGAAGGGGTGGCCACGATTACAAATAATATATCGGAATGGACCACGGCTTCTGTGAGACTAGTCGTGGCACGGAAACTAGTGGCTGCGCGGAGGTGTTCGGTTACACCTTCTTCATCGGAGGTAAACTCTTTGGTGTTAAGAGCCTCAACATAATCAGCGTTGATGTCCACACCCAACACATCATAGCCACATTTTTCCAGTGTAAGGCCAAAACACAAGCCAAGACGGCCGATTCCAATAATGCTAAGTTTCTTCATTTTACTTCCTTACCTTGTACGTGGGAATTCCTACCATTTTATGCTGGTTTTTAGTATGAAAAGAGCTATAGATAGCTAAAACTTCCTCCTGTCGAGAAGTTAAAAAGCCGTCATTGGCTGACTCTAAGTGAGCCATGGCCCATTCTAATTCTTCGTATGAGGCCCCAATTTGCGACTCGTCGGTTCTAGAGTCATCCCATAGGCCATCGGTGGGGGGAGCGTTTAGGATTGCCTCTTGAATCCCTAGCACTGAGGCTAGTTCTCGAACCTCGCTCTTGAGAAGATCGGCAATAGGGCTGATATCCACGCCGCCGTCCCCATACTTGGTGAAAAATCCTACTCCGAAGTCCTCTACCTTGTTGCCTGTTCCGACTACTAGGCCACTGTGGGCTGTGGCTAAATAATATAATACCATCATCCTGAGGCGTGATTTAGAATTAGCGTTCGATAACTGGTTATACTGAGGACTCTCAATAAAGATCTGTTCGAAGGACTGATATGTTCCGCTAGCATCAATATGGACTGCCTCTACATTATCATATTTTTCGCATAGCCAGTGGCAGTGTAATTCAGAAAGATCGGTATTTTCCTGCTTTGAGTTAATGGGTATATTAACCACGTAGGTTTTCCTCCCTGTCATAGCACATAAAGTAGAGGAAACCGCTGAATCGATGCCCCCTGACACTCCTACCACATAACACTCCAAAGAACTGTTGGAGAGATATTCCTCTAGCCACGTGGATATGTTATTTCCTAAATCTTTATCTATCATAATACTATCTCCGCTGTGTTTTTATAGCGCCCTACGCGTCGGCCGAACCACAACACTTCTTTGGCCCAAGTAAATGTGTCTGAATCGTAGGTCTTGGCGTTGAATCGCACCGTATTATCTTGAGCCACGAGTTCTTCATTCTCTTCAATCAGATTGTGAATGTTATATTTAAATGTCTTTTCAATCGGATATATCGTGTGAGGATCGCTTAAGCGACTGATTTGATAATCAAACACTTCATCAAGGACTTTTGAGTCTGTATCTACATAGTATTCATCTACAAAGCTCCGGATCTCCGCATAAAATTTTATCTTGTTTTGCTCATTGGCGATCCTGATACATGTGGACTCATCGACGGCCCAATTAATATCGCCGGCGCCATCTATTACGTATCCCCAATGTCGTTGGTTTTTTATAATCTTGTGAAGATCTTCCTTGATCCTGTGATATTCGTTCCCAATAAAAGTCGTAGGGTTTTTTTGTACAAAGTCCATAAAGCTACCATAAAACTCCCGGAAGGAGACATCGTACGCCTTATTGAGGGCCCGGGCGATAAATTGCAGAGGGCCCAGATAGTGTCCGAAAATAATAGCCCAGCGGTATTGGTGTCCTTCGACCCAATCATCCTGTGACAATGCATTCGTCTCGGTAATAAATTCTACAGTATCGTTGATCAAGGTTTCAGTAATGTGTCGGTGCGAAAACCGTGGCTGCGTCGTGGAGGTTTTGATTCCATACTTGTCAATGTGTTCAATGGAGCCGATTGGAGCGTTTGGGAGCAACATCATCAGATGGATATCTAAATAATTATGATAACCGTATTCCATAATCTCTCCAATTCCCGCTTTGAAGGTCTCGACGGTTTCTTCAGGAAGTCCCCAAATAAGCTCAACATAACTTCCGATGCCTTCCCCTTCATAGAGTTCAATAAAATTCTTTAGTTTTCCGCCGTCCACATTCCGCCTCTTCACAGCTTTTAGAACCGCAGGATTCATAGACTGGAGGGCGATTGTCATACCTTTTTGGGCGCCGGCTTCTTCAAAAACCTTGGCAATGTTAAGGATTTTATCGGCCTTTCCCTTAAGCCATGTTACCCTATAGGCGTGGGGATATCCTGTCTTAGCTTTCGTTTCCTTGACAAACTCGGCTAGGGCATAGTCATTATCATACTTGAGACCGAAGTTTGAGTTGGCATCAGTTACATATTCAATTTTATTTTCGGCTATCCACTCAATCTCTTTCTTAATCTTATCAAAACAAGTACGTACTTTCGAGTAATAACTCTCGCCAATCTCACAAAACGTGCAGCTAAAAGGACAACCCCGTGAGGATTCAATACTCACGTTATAAGCTAGCCCCTTGATATTGTTTGCAAGCAATTCATCAAAGAGCCCATCTAAAAGCGGGCTAGGAGCATTTTCAATGTCTGTCATCCGCGTACGCGGCAGTGTTGTTTTTTCCCTGTTTTTAACATTAATGGTGCATCCCGTGATTTTTGTAAAATCAGGATTGTCTTTTAAGTTTTCCGTTAAGATCTCATAGAATGATTCTTCGCCTTCGTGGTGAACTAGAATATCCACATAGGGATGTTCTTTAAAGAATCCTCGATGACGATCTGACATTGGCTGATGTTGTCCGCCGAATACAATTAAGCACTCTGGGTGCTTCTCCTTGACAGCTTTGGCGATGTCGCAATTAAGATTCCAGTTCCACATAAAACAGGAAAACCCTATAATATCCGGTGATTCGATTCGAGCCAGAATCTCTTCCAACTCCTCTCTATAATAAAACCATTCTTTCAGTTTATAATTTTGATTTACTTCGGGCTTACTTTTGCAGTAAGACCAGACAACCCCTGAACTATATGGCAAATACACTTGATTAGCAAATACGTCGGACAGCTCGCAGAGATATACGTTTTTCATTAGTCTAAATAGTTTTCCAAGTAGGGGGGTAAAACCCGCGAGAGGCGCGCCCATCATCCGGGATGGTATAAGCCGTGGGGGCTATAACGATTTTGTCTTCGTTGGGATTTAGGAATGCCGCCCAATAGCCAAAACTAGTAGAATGGGAAGCGATATGATGATCGCAATTCTTCATGGCAGCGAAGTCCTCTATGTCGGATTTTCCTTCGCAAAAGATAAATCTATCATCTTTCAAATGTTCTTTACACCAATCTACATCTCCCTGATTATGTTGCATTCCATCGCGAGTGCCCCCAGAGAAGACTAGGAATTTAACATTGTGGCCATTGAATTCTTCTAGGGCGCGGTAGAAGTAACTACCAAAAGGGCTATCTTTGGATAAGGAATCATTAGGTCCATAATAGTCTTTGACAATGCCTCCATGGCCGTCAGTGTTATCGCCGCGGCGGAAATGTACACTAACGATTTGTTCATTGTTAGACTTTAGGCTTTGAATATATTCTTCGGCTTCTTCTTCAAGATCTTTCTGGAGACTTAGGTCGTGACGAATGGTCGGCGCGTGTTTCATAAAATACTGACTGTTTTGAAAATACCCGTGGAAGTTAGTGCCATCGGGAACGCTGAAGAGTTGGGGGTTGAAATAGGTGTGGCCTGACAACTTCTCCGTAACGTTGTACTTGATCTTGGCAATGTCAGCTTCTTCCAAGTAATCACACTTGATATTATAATTTCCGAGTAAGCAGGGTTGTGTTTTTACATCAGCCCAGCACATTGTGGCCGGGTCGGGGATCTTCATTTCATACCCGGTTTCCAGTGAAACACTCCTCAACATTGCATATTGAAAGAGTTGATTTCCCAGACGGCCGTAGCGCCCTAATTCTCGAAAAGTTATCATTGTGAGTCCGTTCAGCTAGATTATGGCTTATTTTAGCACTTTTATATCTTTAAATAAAGCAAATTCTGTCAAGTCTCGGTAGGGAGGATCCTCTGGGATGTCGGGCATATGGAGGGGATAGTTTTGCATAAGAGTAAGTCCTCGGGCAGCTTGTTCGGGAGTCATATACATGTTCCAGCCGCCCTCATCAATCATATCTTCGTGATACATTTTTCCAGCTGTGCGGCCTTCGTAACGACGAGCCTTGAGCCATTCTACTGCAGCGGGGTCGTCCAGGAGGATCATCCCTCCTTTGCCGATCTTGAGATGCTTTTTAATATGAAAACTAACACACATTAGACTTCCCGGAATATACATATCCGACGTAAAGCGCTTGGCAGCATCATAGACCGGGAACGGTTTAAGTTGGTATATTCCTTCCCATTCCCTATCGTCAAAAACGAGTGTGCCTCCAGCCTGTTGCACAGACTGAGGAGGAGATAGGTACGTACGCTTTGGTAATATCACTTCGTGACCTTCAACTCCCGCCCAACAGCATGCTAAGAATAAAGCATTTGTGCAGCTATTAATAGAAACCGCATAAGGGGCTCCAGTATAATGAGCTACTTCTTCTTCGAACATTTGAACGATTTTATAGGGGCTATGGAGCATTTTTAATCCTCTTCTTTCTCTAGAATGTAATATTTGCGAACGAAGCCGCAAGACTCAAAGAGCCTCAAGCTAGCTTCATTTTCCACTTTTACTTTGGCAACACTATCTGGATGTCTTTCCACCAATTCCTGTATCATGAACTTTCCTAGACCACGCTGTTGATAATCAGGACTTGTGGCAATACGGATGTCCGTATCTATCACTCCTACAAATCCCGCGGGGACATCATCTACTAAACAAATATAATAGCACTCCCCATATTTTTCCATATATTTTTTATGATCAGTTTCCCCAATGTGGGACTGCTGAATGAACCCTGTGCGTACTTCGATATGATTTCGTAGGTCTCTCAAGAACTCCCAATACATTGGTTCATTTTTAACCAGCTTAATCATTGCACGATGTAACCAAGCTTGGATGGGGTTCACCCATCCAGTATCCCTTAAGATATCCACGCTCAAGAGATAGGCTTAAGTGCTTGTGCAGTGTGGTTCCAATATCAATATACGTGTTATTGTCATAATTTTTAAATAGATTGTGGATTAATATCTCAGAAAGGCTACTAGCCGAGAATAAAAACACATGATTTGTAACGGCATTGTCTTCTATCCACGTGGAGATTTCCTCAATGAGATGATGATCATTAACAATACAATTGGTACCAACTCGAAAATCCTTAACAACCTCAAACGGCAGCCCAGACAAGTCTGCGTTCTTACTGCAAACCATCACCACTTTGTGGTTTGTTAGCTCGGGGATCCATTGTTCTACAAAATCTTTATAGTTGGAGTTAACAAGGAGGTTGGCATAAGTATAGTGCTCATCAAACTCGCCATATTGTTCCTTCATCCACGGCACATATTGCTGAGATGCACAGTTACAATTCTGGCAAATACCTCCAACAAAATAGTTTTCCTTTTTGAACTGGTAGGATTCGAGTAGAGCCTCTCGGACATGTCCATGCCGGTCCGGATCGAAGTTCTTATAATCATCCTCAGAGTAACCAAAGTTGTGGTATTGATTATCAGTGATTACGTAGTCTCGTTCGAGAATAAGTCTCTTATTCTGCATAACAAGAATCTCGCCATCGGAATATCGGGTGAAAGCGAAACTCTCACCTGCCTGGAGCTTCTGTAGTAGCCCGGAGAGATCTTCCTTAAACTTCATTCTTGAGTACTCCGTAAATCTTCTCCGCCGCAAAACCATCACCATAGGGGCATTCTTCTTCAGTATCTGGTATGTGATTGTCATCTCTATTAACAAAATCGAAGTGTTCGCGGAGCTGGCTTGGGGAAGGACACATATAGGCAAATATTCCCATTCCCTCTACTCGCTCCGTCGTCTTGCGGCATACAATACATTTTTTCCGCAGGAAAGATGCCTCCTCCTGGATTCCTCCACTATCTGTGATGATAAAGCGACAGTTTGCGATCATCCGAATAAACTCTGGATGACCTAGTGGCTCTACGACCTTAACAGTTTGTAGTAAATGTTTGTACTGTTGTACATTTGGGTTGGGATGAAGGGGGATAACAAATTCATACTCTGGGTGGTCTTTGGCTATGTTTTCCAGCTCCGAGAACCATTTGTCCATCATTGCATGGTTTTCGCGACGATGAAGAGTAACCAAGACAGTGTTGCCATAAACGGATTCCACATCTCGAATATTATCCAGTACTGTATTCCCTACGACATGGACGCCGTTGAGAACATTTTCTTTCTTGAGATTTGCGGCAGAGACATCCGTAGGGCATAAGTGTGTTGTCGCCAGTCGCGACAGAGCTTGGCGGTTAAATTCTTCAGGATAAGGATTGTTCATATCCCATGTGCGCAGACCGGCTTCAAGATGAATAACATCGATCTTGCGATGGAAGGCTGCCAATCCCACAGCGAAAGCGGAGGTGGTATCACCCTGCACCATTACCGAAGTAATGCCACTAAAGACATGATCATTGTTCATGATTGACGCCACAATAGAATCAAGCCTATTATCACCATCGGTAATCTGAAGACGGCGGATATCCGTCGTATCAATTACATTTTCTAGCAAACTTGTGTGCTGCCCTGTAAACAAAAGTGCATATGGCATCACGCCATCAAATCGTTTGAGTAGTGGTTTTATTTTAATGTATTCGGGTCGCGTTCCGAATGATATAAGTAACATTCTATCTCCTAAAGATGGGGTTCCATCCGTTTAAAATGGCGTTTTTTACACATTCATCCCTCTCGGTATAGAACACTTGATGATTGGTAGGGCGAGACGTAGCTTTGTCATCAACTCCGTATTTCATGCCCTTAGTAGAACTATAAAGTTCGAGATCACTGGGAGGATGGGGAGGCACATACGTGCGAGTACCACTATATTTCTGCGCTAAGTAGGATAGTTGAATGTCTTCGCCATTATCCCAGCAATATGGCACTTCACGCCACAGATCCATTACTGACGTACGCTCCATAAACCAAGCGTGTCCGACGAGATCTACCTCTTGAACTGTTTCGTTGGGGTTACTCCAGCCGACGCGAGTATGTCCGTAGTAGCGATCTTCATTCAGTAGTACACCTACGCCACCCATGATTCCAGGATGAGTTTTGATGGTCGATAGACAGTTTTCAAACCAGCGCGGACCGGGGATGGTGTCGTCATCAAATAAAGCAACATACGTGGTCTGAGTTAAAAGGGCCGCTGAAAATCGTCCATAGAACTTCCAGTTGAAATCATTACGAATGATGCGATCTACATCAATGGAATCAAAATCAAAAGAAGCGTTGTCTTCGTGGTGATTAACCCATACCCAGATCTGAGTTGGTGCTATTGTTTGGCTTCGAATGCTCTCAATTTGTTCTTGTAGATACTCGGGCCGACGATAACAGTTTAAAATAACTGTGATATCCGAGGATTCAGCTTGAGTCTTAGGCGGGGCTTCTATAAGTTCCTCGAATAACTCTAGGGCGCTCTGTACGCGTGTTCTGATCTGTGTAAGAAGTTCTTCGCCTTTGAGTGCGTAAATATCTTCAGATGCAAATCCCAGCATCTTAGGAGCCGTCAGGAGCTTGCATCCTAACATCTTAGCTTCTGCACTGATACGAGAAAATGTCTCTAGGACTTTGGGACAAAAAACGAATCCCGTGTATTGTGCTAACAGCGCTAGAATTTCTTCTGGGTTTGCTGGACCTATCAAGTCATAGTCAATATCCTGTTGTTCACAAACCTGTATCGCGGTTGCAGTTCCTTTAATAGGATTGCTGGATTGGATGACCGCGAACTTTTCATTCTTGGGGGTGTCCTGTAGGGCTTGAATGTAATCCAGCCTATCACTTGACCAAAGACTTGTGCCAATATTATGAACATGGCTGATGTCAAGGTTTTGCTCCATAATCTCTTTGCAAACCCTACTAAGAACAACCACTGCTTTGGCGTTACGATAAAGGGCTTCGTTTATAAGCTGATTTTGAGGGATCTTAAACTCTGGAAATCTACTGGGATCTCTCGTCTTAATATACTTATGGTCATGCTCATAGATGATATATTCAGTGCCTAGGAGATGATTCTTGTTCGCTTCCGAGAGGTGTGTGAAATTACTAAGAATGTAAATATCAGCACTTTTCAAAGTTTCTGGTGTAACGTTCTGACTGTTAATCACTTGAACTTCATAGGATTCAAGCTGTTTTAAATGAGAAAGCAGAACCCCATCATTGAGTTCTGCTCCACCCGTCAGTTGATTATCAAAAAAGTCCGAAATAAAAACTAATGTTTTCATTCTAGCTCATTTCAAGATCACTAAGGTTTTCGGACCACTCCTGGTCTTCTTCGGTTCCCAGCACCTCAAGGGCCTCGATGAATTCCGCAGCCAGCTTATCTGTCGTGAAAGTTTCTAAAATATAGTTTTGCAGTGTGGTGGCTTCTTTCTTATAGTGTGTCTCTTTATCCAAGCACTCCACTAGTGCCTTCTTATAAGAGTTTTCTTTAGCATAGCACCACTGTGAATCTGCCTGGATAACACCTTCCCATACTGCTTGTTTCTGTACTGGCTTAATGTCGTAATCAACACGAATACATCGGGGGACTCTCTTTCCTTTCTTATTAGGTTTACAGAGGAAGTCCATCTGTCCGGACCATGTTACAGTGAGCAATGGAAGCCCGTGACAGGCAGCTTCGAAGAGCGGCAGTCCGAATCCCTCACCGTGGGCGATGTTAATCATCGCCTTCATAGTAGGGTGCTCATAAAGCCATGCAAGATTACCTGGCTTTAAATCACCGTGTACTAAATAAATCTTACACTGATGTTCGCCGATCTGGTTTAGGAGATTCTCGATTCGGCGGCCAGTGTGATAAGCGTCGATTGTGCTTTCGCTGGCTGTACTAGTTTTAAGGACGAGACCGACATCGGCGCGATCGCGAAAGGTCTCCACAAACCAGCGGATGGTGTTGTCAAGATTCTTACGGGGCCCCCATTGGGCTACTGAAAGGAAATTAACATCAGTCTCCAGATTAATATCTAACTCTTCAGGCTCAGTATGGCGAACTGAATAGTTCACGGCTGTTACGGGGACTTGGAGTCCCCAGTTAGGAATCTCTTGTCCTGTCCCTTTGTCGGTGACGGTATAGGTAGTTCTCTCAAACACATCTTTAGAGTGGTTAGAAATCACAATGATTTTATCCATAAATGCATTACATTTCTCAATCCATTGCGGCGCTACCTTCGTAGTTTCAATACCAGCGGTATAGCCAATATTGATAGGAGCAATCTTCTCAAATTCATTGGGTACTGTGATTTGCAGAGACATGTCGAAAGTACCTTGATGCTGCAAGTACTGTGCCGTCTTCATGATACAGAAGTTGATGAACTCGAAGTCTTCTGCCGTGTCTGTAATCTGACCAGTGCGTCCCCATGGGATGTTAACGATATAGATATCATAGATGTCTTCCCGCGAACGGAGGGACTGCAGCGCAAAGCGTGCTTGTTCTCCATATCCAGAGCGAGACAAGAGAGGTCCCTTAACTAAAATTCTTTTTCTCATTTAAAAAGTCCTAATCTTATAGGGTGTATATCCCTGTCGTGTGTCCCATGATCCTTGAGTATCAACAACATGAGTGAATAGATCATCCCAGCGTTGAATAAACTTTTCGAATCCAAACTCATCTTGGGCCCATACTCGTGCCTGGGCTCCAAGTGCTTCTCGGTCCTCTGCTGACATCTCGTATATCTTGATCAGAGCATCAAGAAAATCTTCCTTGCTAACTCTATCTTCAAAGATGTATGGGACCTGCTGGGAGCCAATGATTGCCTTGGAAGCGGGCGTAAGTCCGACACCAAAAGTAGTTTCCCCGTCGGAGATCTGGTCTTGAAGCCCGCCTGTGAGAGTAACGATAATAGGGGTGCCGCAGGATAAGGACTCCAAAGTAGCAAGTCCAAACCCCTCCGCGTCTGCAATATTGAGGGTGACGTCGGCGACGTTGTACATCATGGCTAAATCAGTTGCTTGAACCTTTTCGCGAGAGAAAAGAACTTCACCATTAGTGAGCCCTAACTCCTGGATTATGACTTCTAGGTCCTGACCATGTTGATCTTTAATATCTGTATGCATAATGAAAGTGGCTTTGTCGTGCCCCACTTTATCTAGGAAATCTTTAAACCACCACAGCACGGTACCGGACTGTTTTCGGCGTGCATTCCTATTGTTCCAGAAACAAACGAATTTTCCGTCTAATCCCTTAGCTTTCTTAAAGTTTTCAATAACATCTTTATCCAAAGTTTTAAAAACGTCTCCATCTACTGCATGGGGAATATAACTGGACTCAACCTCAGGGGTTACTGTCTGTACAATGTCGTAGGTAAGTTTCGAGATACAAGCAACATGATCGTTCGAAAGGTAATAAGGTCGATTAAACTTAGGATAAGGATAGTTGTCCCAGACATGGTAGTATACCATCGGGACATTAACACGTACCTCATTATCGATAGCCCAGAGCCATTCATAAAATCTGGGATCTGTCATAAACCAAAGGATATCCGGCTTCTGTTGTTTAATCATCGCGCGGACTTGTTCCTGATTTCCGTAGCCATCGACGGGCCAGATCAGCCAGTCCTCACCCCATTCTTCGGTAGTTTGTGGGTTATGATTAGGGTGTTTAATCGCCCCCCCAAAAGAAACAAACTGGTACTTACCAGTCTTAAGCATTCCTTCAATAATATATTTGGTTTGTGTGCCAACCCCCGAAGGAGATAATGGATGGTCACTGATCGTAAAGATCTTGATCTTATCTGACATATTGGTTCCTAGCGACAGTGTTCGGTCTTATAAAGCTTGCAACGGTAGGGCTTTAAACAATTCAACTTGTTTTTAATAGTAACCCCTTTTATTATATTATAGATTGCTTGGTATAGAAGTTTAAGAGCGTTTTCAGTTTTCTTTTCGCCGCTCGTTACTCTGAATATTTCCACACGGTCTTTTTTTGCTGTTCTTTTTAGCAGAGCAAAGTGAGTTTCAACTTTGGATGGGTCGATATTATGCTTCTGACAGAAGAAATGTTTATAGAGTGTCAGCTGGTACGTTACGAGTTTCTCAGCCTTTTTCCGAGAGTCCCAGCCCCAGGAGCATGTCTTCCAATCAAAGAGATGATAGGTATCACCTACTTTCACTACTGCATCCACAAAACCCTTAAAGTATACGTTGAAGTTTTCAATGGGAACATAAAGCATCTCCTCAGAGGAGAAAACCTCATAATCGCCGAAATAATCTTCTAGAGCATCTTCCACTTCTGCCAGAATAGCTGGTCCAGCGACTTTCATGTCTTGGACGCGTCCTGCATCAAATTCAATGTTCTTTTCTAGAAGATCTTGAAGTCTCTTAGCAAACCCAAGTTGAAACATCTCTGCTTCATTGATATCTTCCTTTAGAAGTTTCTTTTCACACACATCATGGATGGCGGAACCAAAGGCTGTGTATTCATTTCCCTCAAAGGGGGCAACCTTCTCCACCCAGGCTTTTTTGTGGTAGTGGGTGCAATGCGCCCAATCTTTCATTTCCGAATATGATATATGTTCACGCTTCGTCATCATTAATTATTTCTTCAATCTTTCTATACAGAACTGGTGAGATCTCTCTCACCCTTCGTGGATTATCGAGAAAGTACTTCTCAAATCCGTTTGCAAAATACTCTTGAATGGACGTTGCGCCATATGGTGATGCGAAAAGCCCCATTGTTAGAGTTAAGAGAGTGGGATACCCTACCTCGTTGGCTAAAAACTCATCAAATTTTTCATTATACTCGGTAAAGGTATACAAGAGTGGATTAATATGAAACCCCTCACCACTTAATAGATGATACATACGTTGCCGTTTACCTTTAAACTCGGAGACAAGGTCATCTTGATAGATGAACATTCCGTACCGAGATTCTAGAGAATGCGCCACTTCATGTACGAAGTTTTCTAGCATATCTTCACTAGTGGGCTCCAAATTAGTCATGTATATTGCGCCATTATTATAGGTTGCATTACGACCGTTTAACTCCCTCATGTTGCCAATATAAACTACATCTACATTAGCTAAGAGACCGGTCGGGATCATTTCTTCGGCATCCGCACAGAACTCAGGTATACTCACATGAGGTGGGGGATCCCCTATGACGAAGACTGGAACATTATGGAGGTAATACTCCATTAGCCCAGGAATTCTTCTCGTCCTGCGGACATATTCTCCGCATCGGTGAGCGCCTGCTCATATCCACGGAGGAAGTTCTCTTCTGCAATTGCCATCAGAAACTCAGGAAACTCAGCTGCGAACACTTGCACAGCCATATCGACCGTCACAGTTTCTTCAGCAAGGAGTCTTTCACCAATGTAGGTGACTACGAGTTCTTTCAGACCTGTCTCAGTTCCAACAGGATTTTGTAAATCGGGGTTTTCGTTTTCCATCTTAATCTCACAAGTTTTGTGCGGCGAAGGTGGCGACTCTAGACCTCTCTCCCTTATGTAGGGTAATGTGTGAAGCTAGCTCAAAATCCTTGAACTTTTCAACAGCATGAGTTAATCCGTTAGTAGTAGCGTCAATGTAAACATTGTCAATCTGTTCTACGTCACCAGTCAGTACAATCTTTGTTCCTTCACCTACTCTCGTTATTATAGTCTTTAATTCGTGAGTTGTCAAGTTTTGCGCTTCATCAATGATAATAAAAGCGTTTGCTATCGACCGCCCACGAATGTAAGTGAGAGCTTCTATCTCTATTGTACCCTTTTGCATGTAAATGTCAAGGGTTACTTTGTCATTTCCCATTAAAGTTTGCAGATTGTCCTGGATTGGCATTAGCCAGGGTGACATTTTTTCTTCCATGGTTCCTGGAAGGAAACCGATATCTTTTCCGAGCGGCTGTACGGGGCGTGAGACGATTATACGAGAGTATTTCTGTTGTACCTCCTCTATAACCTGTTCAAGCCCTGCAGCGATGGCACAGATCGTCTTACCGCTACCTGCTTTACCAATGGCCGTGATGACTTCAATAGAAGGGTCCATGAGTGCATCGATTAGAAAATGCTGTTCTTTGTTTCGTGGTTTAATTCCCCATACAGTTTTCTTGTTATGCATCAACTGTTTTAAGGGCATAGATTCCCCCAAGAAGCGCGCTAGTGCCGTTTTCTTTTCATTAGCACTAGAGACTAACATCACATATTGATTAGCATGAAGCTTGTGTCCTTCGAGGTATACTTCTTCTTTAGCATAAAATTGATCGATCAGCTGGTCATCCACTAAAATGGTGGCGTAACCTGTATAAATGCTTTCGCTGTTATCAACAATCTGATTATTCTGAAAATCTTCAGAGGTGAGTCCCACAGCATCTGCGATGACGCGCATGTTAATATCACGTGATACAAGGATTACCTTTCGTGGAGACTCTCGGTGCTCTCGTAAGGCTGTCGCGATGATCAGGTGATCTGGGACACTAAGATTAAGGTCCTCTGGGAGGTCGTGACGCTTGATTCCTTGCCCGCTCACTGCTCGGACGATGCCCAGACCCTTACGGATGCGCACACCGGTCTCTAAGGAGCCCTGAGAGCGTAAGTCGTCCCAGATACGAATAATCTTTCGTGCCTGGGCGCCGACGGCATCTTGGCGCTTCTTGTGGTTGTCTATTTCCTCAAATACTTTGAGGGGTACATGAATATCATGATTTTTAAATGCATAGATTGCATCTGCATTGGTAAGATAGACACTGGTGTCTAAGACATATGTTTTCTTGCGGCTCATATAAACCTTTCAGTTCTATTGTAACTAGAACTGAGTTTGGTATTGTTACTTTTTGTTAAGTGTCGCAAGTACTGGACACCACCTCTACCGAGTCAGGTTGCAAATCATCTCCATCCAGGGTCGATTGAGAGACCATGCCTGTGGACTCCACCAAAGTTGAGGAGGACTGGATCTTCCCGCCGCCAACGGCCCAAAGGAGTTTAATTCCTGCGCGATCACATACATCCATTTCTGGGGTGTTATCAGTCTTACGATCTCCCCCATTGGCAAAATAGTCTGGGTTAACACGTTCTAGAGCTTCGCAGACAGTGTTGTCGGTATCATCTACATGGGTTGTGGCTGCAACACACCCAAAACCTTCGATAATCTCACAGCGCTCCTGAAAGGGCATAAAAATATACCCCTTCTTTCTCATGAGCCATTCATCCGAGTTAACAATCACTATGACTTTACCGAACTTAGCTGCTTCCTGCATCATGCGTAAGTGTCCTACGTGGACCGGGTCAAAACCCCCCGAGACGCAGACTGTGGTGTAAGGGGTGGGGGTTGCTTTTTCTTCACTCATTTCTAACCTCTTTCCTAAGGTAATGTTGGCTGCGGCGGCTGGGCTCGAACCAACAACCATCCGATTAACAGTCGGACGCTCTACCATTGAGCTACGCCGCATTATTATTAAGTATACACTATTATTCCTATTTTTACATTAAAAATGGCAGAGGGAGCGGGATTTGAACCCGCGGTGGCTACAAACCACACAGCCTTTCCAAGACTGCACCATAAACCGCTCGGACATCCCTCTTGATTGCTGGAGCGGGTGATGAGATTCGAACTCACGACCTCCGCGTTGGCAACGCGATGCTCTACCACTGAGCTACACCCGCTAATACTCTTTCTTTACTGCTAGTTGTTTTTCTACTAATAGTTCGTTGATATTCTCGTCTTTGAGGTATATTACACCAATATAACGCCCATATTTACCTTTTTTATCTTTTTGTGTCTGAATAATGACCTCTTTGTCTAGAATAAGGTCTCTAAGGAAATCTCTGGTCTTTAATCCTTCGGGTCTGCTCTTTCCGCGGACCTCTGGTGCATTAATCCCAGCTAATCTAACTTTTATAGTTGTTTTGATCTTGAATCCCAAATCCACCAGAGCTGTGACAGTATCTCCGTCATAGACCTTTATGATGAGGGCATTGTAGCAATAGGGTTTTATATCCATAGCGCCATACACTGGAGGGATCCGCCGGATTTGAGGAACTCGGATGTATCGAGCAGATGAACGTCAAATCCCCGCTCTGTTAGCAAATATTTTAGCCCCTCATTACCTGCAGGCATAAGCACATGGTCCCTGAATATGATGGAGTTGCAAGCAAATCTGTTGGCTTCTTCTTCCGAAACTGCGAGGAGTTCTATGTCTTTTACTTTATTGATAGTGTGTTTACTAAAGGCGCCCGGGTAATAGATAGCAAAATCTTCTCTCAGTAGCGAAAAGCAGGTATCCAAGTGATAGAAGTTAGGGTTTTTAAGTTTCAGAGGAAGAAGGTCCAACTCAAGGATCTCAGCAGCACGCCGGATAGCCTTAAGGTCCGATCGGAACCCATAACCTGCAATCATCTGACTACCCGTTACGATAGTGTCTCCGCAGCCTTCAAAATTCATATTTTCAGGCAAGACAAAAGTTTCATATCCCTTTTCATCAAACCACTGCTTGAAGACTTGGCGTTCCATTTTGCGCTCAACGTGTTTGAAGTTACTCAACACTACTTTATTGTCATGAACGGTTCCAGCATTGGCTGTAAAGACCATGTCCGGGAGCAGTGGCCACTGACCTATGAGTTTTGTTTGAGCACCTAAGAACTCTAGAGTATTCTTCATGTGGAACCACTGCTTCATCACGAGTTCGCTATTTACAGGTTCACCCTTCATCCAGGGGTTAATAGAGTAAGTGACATCAAAGTGGATAGGGGGACAAAGTAAGACAGTATTGTTCATACTTTATATAGTAGGTGAGAAGAGTAAATGGTCGGAGCAGCAGGATTCGAACCTGCGACCCTCTGGTCCCAAACCAGATGCGCTACCAGGCTGCGCTATGCTCCGAGATGGTGGGCAATGAGGGACTCGAACCCCCGACTTCCTCCGTGTAAAGGAGGCACTCTAAACCAACTGAGTTAATTGCCCGAAAATGGTGGAGGTGATAGGGATCGAACCTACGACATCCAGCTTGCAAAGCTAGCGCTCTCCCAACTGAGCTACACCCCCTTATTTTGGTGCCGGCACCATGAGTCGAACACGGGACCTGATGATTACAAATCAACTGCTCTACCA